>ERZ1292623.4820-Hain-H51-01um-R1-4820-length-10964-cov-7_pt1 | contig 10964 bp, 11 predicted proteins | sample MGYA00564398_ERZ1292623 | MGnify/ENA primary metagenome ERZ1292623 (study PRJEB36523, sample SAMEA6512633) | groundwater metagenome | collected 2019-01-07 | study: AquaDiva: Metagenomics assemblies of 32 groundwater samples
TGCTAAAATTATTCCATGGGTCAATTTAAACCAGTTTCATCAAAAGCTGATTTCCCTAAACTTGAGGAAGAGTTGGTTAAATATTGGTATAAATTTGGGATTGTAAAAAAATACCTTGAGCGCAACAAAGATGTTGATAAAAAGTTCTCATTTTTAGATGGGCCGATTACTGCTAATAATCCAATGGGTGTACACCACGCCTGGGGAAGAACCTATAAGGATTTATGGCAAAGATTTTATAATATGAGAGGTTTTAAACAAAGGTTCCAAAATGGTTTTGACGAGCAAGGACTTTGGGTTGAGGTGGAAGTTGAAAAAGAGCTAGGGTTAAAAAGTAAAAAAGATATTGAAAACTTAATCCCTGGCGATAAATTTAAATCCTTAGAAAAATTTATTAATCTTTGTAAAGAAAGAGTTAAAAAATATTCTGCCATTCAAACAGAACAATCCAAACGATTGGGTTATTTCATGGATTGGGATCACTCATACCATACTTCATTTGATGAAAACAACTTCGCTATTTGGAATTATCTAAAGATTATTTATGAAAAAGAATGGCTTTATAAAGGTCGTGACAGCGTCCCCTGGTGTCCTAGATGTGGCACTGCTATCTCTCAACATGAAATCGAAACAGAAGGGTATCAACTTCTAACGCACGAATCTATATATTTTAAGTTGCCAATTAAAGGTGGGGATAATGAATACCTTCTTGTTTGGACAACAACTCCCTGGACAATTCCGGCAAATGTTGCAGTGGCAGTTAATCCAAAAGAAATGTATGTAGCTTTTCGAGGTAAAGATGATGAAAAACTTTGGGTAATGGATAAGCGTTTACAGATCCTGAATATGGGAGAGCCTCTAGATAAACGAGTCGGTAAAGAATTAGTAGGTTTAGAATATAACGGCCCTTTTGATGAGTTTCAACTGATCAGGGATTCTCTTAGAGCTTATCATCACAAGGTAATTGATGGAGGGGAAATTGTTACTGAAACAGAAGGAACTGGTTTACTCCATGTAGCTCCCGGTTCGGGCCCGGAGGATTTTCAACTGGGATTAAAAGAAAACCTTCCTGTTATTGCTCTGATTGAGGAGGATGGATCTTATATACCCGGAATGGAAGAATTTACAGGGAAAAACGCAAAAAATAACCCCGAATTAATAATTGAATATTTAAAAGATAAAGATAATGGGAAATTTTTCGTTAAAACAGAAAAATATCAACATCGTTATCCCACCTGTTGGAGATGTAGTACAGAACTTGTTTGGAGAGTAGTTGATGAATGGTATATAGCTATGGACAAAAAAGATGAATCAGGAAAAACCTATAGAGAACAGATGATTGAAGTTGCAAAAAAAATAAATTGGATACCAAAATGGGGTTTGGATCGAGAGCTGGATTGGTTAAATAATATGCACGACTGGCTCATTTCCAAAAAAAGATATTGGGGTTTGGCTCTACCTATTTGGGAATGTCAGAAATGCGGGAATTTCCAGATTATCAGTAGCAAGGAGGAACTCAAAGCAAAATCCATTGAGGGATGGGAGCGTTTTGAAGGTCATTCTCCACATAGACCTTGGATTGATCAAATAAAGATTAAGTGTAGTAAATGCGATGAATTGGTATTGAGAATTCCGGATGTTGGTAATCCCTGGCTTGATGCAGGAATCGTACCATTTTCTACTCTACCAAAAGACTGGTTCCCGGCAGATTTCGTAAACGAACAATTTGCTGGACAATTCAAAAACTGGTTTTACTCGATGATTGCTATGAGCAGCGTTCTTGCAAATACAAATCCTTTTAAAATTTTATTCGGCTATGCAACTGTAAAGGATGATTTGGGGGAGGATATGCACAAGAGTAAGGGTAATGCTATTGAGTTTAATGATGCTGCGGGAAGGATTGGAGCAGATGTAATGAGATGGATGTATATGACGCAAAACCCCGAAATAAACTTAAACTTTGGTTTTAATGCAGCTGCTAATGTCAAAAGAAGGTTTTATTTGATTTTATGGAACTGTTATAAGTTTTTTATAGATTATGCGAATTTCGCTAATTGGAACTGTGAGTTAAAACGAGGGAAATTAACTATTTTAGATAAATGGATTTTGGCTCGTTTAACCGAGGTTGTAGTTTTGGTAAATGATAAATTAGAAAAATATGATGTTTCAACAGCTTCCCGTGCCATTGAGGATTTTGTGGTTAATGATTTTTCAACATGGTATATTCGTAGATCAAGAGGTCGGGTAGGCCCAGAAGCAGATGTAAATGACCGGAATATATGCCTGTCTGTTATGTATGGAATTCTGGTAGCTTTAACAAAGCTCTTAGCTCCATTTATCCCATTTATAACAGAAGAAATGTTTAAGAACTTAACTAAGGATGAATCTGTTCACTTAACTGATTACCCCAGAGGAGATAAGACCTTTCTTAATGATGATTTGGTAAGGGACATGGAGATGGTTAGGGAGATAGCGGAAAAGGTTCATGCAAAAAGAAAAGAGGTAGGAATAAAATTAAGACAACCACTTGTATCCCTTACATATGAAGGGATAAATAGATTAGAGAGTGAATTGGAGCAAATTTTATCTGATGAAGTTAATATTAAAAAAATTGAGTATATTAAATCCTCAGCGAACAAACCAAAAGTTCAGCTGGATACAAATATTACGCAAGATTTGAAAGAAGAAGGTGAGGCAAGGGAATTAATCAGACAGATCCAGCAAACTCGCAAAGAAATGGGTCTAACATTATCTGATAAGACCAAAATAGAGTTACCTAGCTGGCCAAAAAAATTTGAGGAACTTATTTTAAAATCCACTGCTTCAGTTCATATATTAAAAGCGGATAAACTTCAGATTTTAAAGGCTTAAAATGACTTTTAAATCCATAAACTTAAGTTTAAGTATAGCTGTAATTTTTTTATTGTCTATTAGTATATTGGTGATCTATTCTTCATCACCCCAACTTGCCTTTAATCAGCTGATCTTTGCCGCTATAGGTATATTAATTTATTTTTTTATATCCCAATTTGACTATAAAGCGATGAAAAATCTTATTGTTCCCTTATACATTATTATCGTTTTGTTTTTGTTGTTCTTAGCTATTGTCGGTGTTGAAGTCCGAGGTGTAATAAGGTGGATTCCACTTTTATTTTTTAATTTTCAACCAGCAGAAATTGCAAAACCTATAAGCGCACTTTTTTTAGCATACTTTTGGACGAGAAATGCTCCTTCCTGGTTCAACATTTTTAAAAGTTTTTTAATCATATCCCCTGCAGTGTTTTTAATTTTTATTCAGCCAGCCTTAGGCTCTGCCTTAGCGATTATAGGCCTATGGCTTTCTTTGCTTATAGCTATAAGGGTTAGTCTCAAAAAAATTTTAACTTTAGGGATTATTGTTTTGACTGTTCTACCTCTGGTCTGGTTTACCCTACAGGATTATCAAAAGCTAAGAGTCTTAAGTTTTCTTTCTCCGCAAACAGATCCGCTAGGTCACGGATATAATCTTATCCAGTCAACTATTGCTGTTGGTTCCGGCCAGCTTTTTGGGAAAGGATTGGGTTTTGGTACCCAAAGTAGGTTTCAGTTTCTACCAGAGGGAAGAACTGATTTTATTTTTGCCTCAATTGCAGAGGAATTTGGATTTCTGGGTGCCTTATTCCTGATTGGTGTATATTTTTTACTTATTTCATATTGTTTTAAAGTTGCGCACAGTTGTGAAGATTTTTTTGGTTATTTATTAACCATAGGGATTAGTTCAATGCTTACTTTTCAGATATTTGTAAATATTGGTATGAATATTGGACTTTTACCCATAACAGGAATTACTTTACCTCTTGTTTCATATGGAGGCAGTTCGCTAATTTCCACCATGATTTCACTTGGTCTGGTAGCGTCAGTTGCAAAATTTTCTCTAAAATATTAAAATTCTCTCATGCTAAATTATGCTGTTTGTGAAATCGGTGGAAAACAATATAAACTGGTTCCCGGAAAACCGGTTGAGCTCACTTTAAAAAATGGGGAATTAAACTCAGTTAAAACTTTGTTTTTAGTAGAAGATGGAAAAGTTAAGTTGGGAAAGCCTTATTTAAAGGAAAATACTAAATTAAAAATTTTGGAACAGGTAAAGGGAGAAAAAATCAGGATTTCTAAATTTCATGCAAAAGCAAATTATAGAAGGGTTCGGGGTTTTAGATCAAAAATCACTAAGGTAGTTCTGGAAGCGTGAAAACAGCATATTGACTTATTTTTTCACAACCTGTATATTATCAAAATAAACTATGGCTCATAAAAAAGGCGGGGGTACAGTTAAAAAGAATAGAGATTCAATTTCAAAACGCCTGGGTGTCAAGCTTTTTGGCGGACAAGTAGCAAAATCAGGAAACATAATTATTCGCCAAAAAGGAAATAAATTTTACCCCGGGGTTGGAACAAAACTTGGAAATGATTATACAATTTTTGCAATCCAATCAGGAAAAGTTGAATTTAAAAAGAAAATTGGAAGAACCCTTGTTAATGTAATTTAGTATGGATGACCAACCGATTACAGAACTTAATATTAATATGATAGAGCCAAATCCCTTGCAGCCCCGTGGTCTAATTACACCCGAATCTTTAGCCGAACTTGCGCAGTCAATTAGAGAACATGGAATTTTAGAACCTATCGTTGTGGCCAAGACACCGGCAGGTTTTCAAATTATTGCCGGAGAGCGCCGCTGGAGAGCATCCAAACTTGTGGGTTTAGAGAAAGTTCCTGTGGTTATCAAGGAGACTGATCCTCAAGGCATGCTTGTAATGTCTATCGTAGAAAATGTTCAGCGGGTTGACTTAAATCCTCTTGAGAGAGCAGCTGCATACAGAAGACTTATGGATGAATTCGAGCTTTCTAATTCTGATATTGCTGAGCGTGTTGCTAAAAGCCCGTCTTATATTTCTAATACTATTAGACTTTTGACTTTACCTGATGCACTAAAGGATGCCTTAATGGCAGGCGCAACTAGCGAAGGACATGCCCGGGCTTTATCTGCACTTGAGGATCCTTATTCAATCATTGAAGGATATAAACAAGTTTTAAAGAGAAATCTATCAGTTAGAGCAACTGAGGATTTGGTAAGAAGAATTAGGGTGCGGCAGGGAATAGGGCCAAAGAAAACAGCTGTTTTGGATTCAATGAGAATTATGAATGAACAAATGGATAGAATTGAGGAGGATTTAGGAAATTTGATGTCACGATTTACTAAAACCAGAGTAAAATGTGTGCAAACAGGAAAACTCGCCAAAATTGAATTTATGATTGAAGGAGATCCGAATCAGACAACTATTGTTTTACAGGATATTAATCAGGCAGTTTCAGGATATTTTAACCTTAAGGGTTCCTAAAAATTGTATCCTCAATTAGAAATTGTAAGGAATTAATCCCAGGGCATTAAGTGGAAAGTAACGGAAAAAAACTCTTCCAATAATCTGTTTTTGAGGGATAGGGCCTATTTCTCTTGAATCGGAGGAATGTTCCCGGTTATCTCCTATGACAACCCATTGATCCTCCGGGACAGTAACGATCTCCCCGTCTCTGAGGAAGGATCCACCTCTTGTTGGAGTTCCGGACGGAAGATATCTTTCATCAAGCTTTAAACCGTTAACATATACAGATGTATTCTCTACCTTGATAGTTTGACCCGGAAGGGCAATTATTCTTTTTATAAAATCCTGGCTTTCGTTTCTGGGATTTCTTAAAACTATTACATCTCCATATTTTGGAGGATAGAATCTATAGGAAATTTTATCAGTTAAAATATAATCCCCGTTGTGGAAATTAGGGAACATGGACTGACCGGAAACCTTGTGGGGTTGAGCTACAAATAGATAAATAATTGCAAAAATAGCCCCAAAAACAACTAAAGTTTGTAGGAAATCTACAAAATTTGATCGGAGTCTTCCAAAAACACCTTTTTTTTCTTCAGCGGGGTTTATTCCGGAGGAGGGTTCTGGAGGATTATAATTTGGTGCATAAACATCATCCACAGATTTGATTATCTCAAAGGGTAGGTTGAGACGCAAGAGGCCGCAATGGTAAAATGTCTTTACTGGATCCGTAGCTCAGTGGTAGAGCGCTGCATTCACATTGCAGATGTCGTAGGTTCAAATCCTACCGGATCCACAAATCTGTTAAAATGGCTATATGTCTAAAATTTTACGGCAATCCTTGTGGCTTTTTTTGGCCCAGGGGATATCCAGAGCTATTGGATTTTTCTATACTATTTTTTTAGCAAGAAGTTTGGGAGTCGAAAATTTCGGATTATACTCTGTAGCTCTTGCTTATTTTTCATTGGTTTCAATAATTTCAGAGTTTGGGTTTAACAGATTTCTAATACGGGAGTTGTCTCTAGGCCGACTTAAACTCCCACAACTTATTTTTAATATTGCAACGCTCCGCCTTTTAATTGCAGCTTTACTTTTTGTAATTTTCGGGTTTGGTTTATATATTCTAGATCCGGATAAACTAAGGGTAAATCTTGCACTTTTAATGATTCTGGCGGTTTTCCCAAATTCTTTAGCTCAAACTTTTGACTCCATTTTTGTAGCTTTCCAAAAACTACAATTTAGCGCGTTTGCCATTATTTTATCTAATATTTTTATAGTTTTTTTAGGAGTTATCCTTGTTGTAGCGAAATTTGGCCCAACAGGAGCTGCAATTGCATTAATTTTAGGCCAATTTGTTTATGTAGCGCTGCTTTTTTTGTTGCTAAAAAGTAATAATTTAGAATTGTCCTTAAAAGCTTCCATCAACACTCTAAGGGAAATAGTTTTAGGTTCGCTCCCGTATGGAATTTTAGGCGTTTTAGGCTTGCTTTATTTTAAGATAGATACTTTAATGCTATCTTATTTAAAAGGTAATTTTGATACCGGAATTTATTCTGCTGCTTATAAATTTTTGGAAGCTTTGGTTTTTGTCCCAAGCTCTGTTGCTTCCGCATTATTTCCTGTATTGGCAAGGCTTCATGAAAGTAGAACTTCGGAGATTAGGCCTATTTATATAAAAAGCACATTAAGTTTAGGAGTTTTAGGTATTATTATTGCAGTACTTTATATTTTTGTTCTTCCCATAATAATTAGACAATTTTTGCCTGCATATTTGTCATCAATTCAGGTAATCCAAATTTTGGCTGTTGCAATTCCCTTTATGTTTTTGCATGTTCCGGGAGCCCAAGTACTTTTATCTACTAATAGGTTTCTTAAGCAAATTATAATTTTATCAATATTTACTTTAAGTTTTAATGTGATTTTGAATTTAATCTTTATTCCCAAATATGGCTATCTGGGTGCCTCGTGGGTAACAGTTGCATCGGAGGTTGTAAGCATGGTAGCATTTTTCGGATTGTTACAAATTAAGGTATTAAGGTTAAAATGAGCTCTGTATATAAGAATTTAGTTAAACTCCATGGATTTTCTCCTGCTCAAAAAATAATAATTAATCTTGTAAAAGACGGAGAAATTTTAGAAGTAGGTTCCTCTTCCGGCTATATGACAGAAGAGTTTACGAAAAGAGGTTGCACTGTAGATATTATAGAAGTTGATAAGGAAGCAGCAAAAGAGGCAAAAGAATTTTCTAGAAGGGTTTTTTTAGGTTCAATTGAGGATAAAGAATTAAAACAGCAAGTTAAAAGTAAGTATGATTTTATTATTTGTGCTGATGTTTTGGAACACCTGGTTGATCCGGAAAAAACCCTCCTTTTTTTAAAAAATAAGTTAAAGACTCAAGGGTTTGTTTTGATATCAATACCGAATATAGCTTATTGGGGGATGAGGGTAGGACTTCTCAGGGGGCATTTTGACTATCAGGAAAGTGGGTTATTAGATAAAACTCATCTGCGTTTTTATACATACAATACATTTTTAAAATTACTTAAAAAACTTGAATTTAAAATTGAAAAAATTTATCCTGCTGAAGTTAGCGTCCCTTTATTTGTCAAGCTTTTTCCTAATCTTTTAATCTATCATTATGTTGTTAAAGCGAAAAAATAATTTAAGAGCTTCAGTTATAATACCCAACTGGAATGGTAAGCATCTTTTAGAAATTTGCCTACCTTCCTTAGAAAAACAAAGTTTTAAGGATTTTGAAGTTCTGATTATAGATAATGGCTCGAGCGATAATTCCTTGCGGTACATAAAGGAAAATTTTCCAAGTTTTAGGGTGACTGTGCTTGATAAGAATTTAGGGTTTGCTCCGGCTGTTAATATTGGCATAAGGAAATCTAGGTGCAAGTATATAATTTTGCTCAATAATGATACTGAGATGGATAAAGACTGTATAAAATTTTTTGTAAAAGCAGCAGATGAACATCCGGAGGCCGGATTTATTGCTGCAAAGATTCTTAATTTTTATAAAAGAAATATTATTGATAACGCCGGAGATTATATTGATGGAGGTGGGCATCCAAATACCAGGGGTACGGGGAAAAGGGATGGGCCGCAGTTTAATAAACCAGGGTTTAGTTTTATGGCAACGGGGGGTGGAAGCCTTTTTAAAAAATCAGCCTTTGAAAAGGTAGGTTTATTTGATGAAGAATACTTTGTATATATGGAAGATGTTGATTTTTGCTTAAGAGCTCAAATGCAGGGAATTAAAGGCTGGTTTGAACCAAAGGCAAAAATTTATCATATCAGGATGGCAACCTCCTCAAAAAATCCTTCTCTTTTCCAGTATTTAACTTTTCGAAATATGACAATAAATATAATAAAAAATTTTCCGGCTGGACTCTTACTTGATGATTTTAACTGGTTAAGAGTGATTCTTGTTAATTTAAATACAGTATTTTATTTAACCAAAATGGGATTTTTTTGGTCAGCCATAAAAGCGCAGTGGTATATTATTTCCCATATAGGGAGCCTGCTTAAAAAAAGAGCCGAGATTCAAAAGAAAAAACAGGTTCCTGATCAGTATTTTATTGACAATGTAAAGAAAAAACCGATTACTTTTTTTGGCCTTTTGGAAAAAGGAATTTAGGGCTTGAGGTAACTAAGATTATCCAAAGGAGTATAAATGGATAAAAAAGACTATTGTTAAATGTAGAGTAGGCAATTAAACCCAGTAGTGCAGCAGTTAAATATTTATTTTTGTTTAACCCGTAGATTAGGATTGAGGTAAGAAATACTAAATAAGTGATAAGGCCTAGTAAGCCTGTAGTTGATGCAACGAACAATAAACTAGAATCGTTCGTAGAGCCTCCTCTGCTATTATAAATACTCTCGGGAGCAAGCCCGTACTGTTTTAGAGCATATCTGTATGCATTAAATCCAACACCTAAAATTGGATGAGCCTGAAAAATTTCAAAGCCTTGGTGCCATGTGTTTAGCCTGAAACTGGCAGATCCCACCCTATCAATATTTCTGGGCTTTGCCACAAACATGCTATAAATTTGGAATCCAACTAACAGACCGAAGAAAAGTGTAATTGATAAAAAAGCCATTTTCCATGATTTCACAAAATAAGATAAAGTTAAAAATGAAATTAGAAACATACCGTAACTTGAGCGGGAAAAGGTAGTTAAAAGGGCAAGGTATATAATTGAATTACCAATCCCGATTTGAAATTGTGACAGACCGGGATTGTGCATTTGAACTAATAAAATTAAAGTTAATACAAAGTAAGCTCCAGCAAAGTTTGGATCAAGAAATGTCGAAACAGTCCTATAAAAATGTGGGTCCCAACCTTGATTTGATAAAAAAGATAAATTCGGTAAAAAAATAAATTGTAAAATTCCCAAAATTGCAAGACCTACTCCCGAACATATTAGTAATTTTGTAATATTACTTTTTAGACTCTCAAAAGCTCCAGAGTAAAGTAGCCATCCAAATAAAATATACATGAAAAATCTGACAGTATACAAAAAACTGATAAATATTTCCTGGCTGCTTAAGTTTAGTGGGGTAAGAGCTAGTGAGATTATACAAATTACAATAAAAAAAAGAGCTGATTTGAGATAAACTGGTGGTTTTCTTAGTGCAAACTTTATTCTTAATATTCCCCAAAGATTCAGTACTATGATTATGAGGTCCAGGATAGGCGGTGCTTGCATACCAAAAACAGGGATTTTAATAAGCTGGCCAGCAAGAATTGAAAGTAAAAGTATTATAAAAAGAGGATTCATATTTAAGGCTCAACAGTTACTTTTCGCATAATTTCCGTGGAATTTGAGGCTCCATCAGCAGCTTTAATTGTCAAAATATTTTCACCATCCTCTAAAGATTGTTCTTTTAAAAACGCTCCGTCAGAATTTGTTATAATTTGTACATTGTTTATAAAAACCTGGTTGTTTTTCTCGGTTTTTCCGGAAACCTTAACTTTCTTCTCTTTTACTACCTGATTATCTTGCGGTTCAGTTACTTCCAGTACAGGTTTTTCATTATCGTAGACTAATCTAATCGTTTTTGAATCTAGACTGTCCTGATTTTTTTCATCAACTGTTTTACCATATATGGAATTTATTCCGATGGCGAGTGTAATATTCTTGGCAATAAATGTTCCGTCGGATTTTACATCTGTTTCGAATTTTACATCATCTACAAAAATTCTCACTTTAGAATTGGCTGTGGCAAAACCAGTAATGTCAATTTTTGCCGAATTTGTGGCCTCGTACGGAATAAAGATAACAGGTGGGGCTAGGGTAGAAGTTTCAGAAACTGACTTTTCCCTGGGTTTTTCATTTTGTCTGGTAAAATCTTTAATTGTCCCTAAACTATTCACTAAAAAAGGTAAAATCCAATTAAAGGTAACAAAAATTAAAGCAACTGCAATAATAATACTTGCTAAAAGATTATACCTTGTTTGGCGAACTAACCTTTTAGCTGAATGTGTTCTGTATGCCATGGGTACAGTATAGATTATTTGATATAATCTGTCATGTGCGGCGGTAGTTCAGTGGTAGAATGTCTCCTTCCCAAGGAGAAGGTCGAGGGTTCAAATC
>ERZ1292623.4822-Hain-H51-01um-R1-4822-length-10962-cov-44_pt1 | contig 10962 bp, 7 predicted proteins | sample MGYA00564398_ERZ1292623 | MGnify/ENA primary metagenome ERZ1292623 (study PRJEB36523, sample SAMEA6512633) | groundwater metagenome | collected 2019-01-07 | study: AquaDiva: Metagenomics assemblies of 32 groundwater samples
TCGATGGCCAGGGGCACCTGGTCGAGCGGGATGTCGATGCCGCGCAGGCGCGCATGGCGCACGCGGATGTCCGCCACCGGCTCTCCGCCCACGTCGCGCGGGTTTTCCAGCGACAGGTCGGCGCCCATCAGGCGCAGGATGTTGATCGCGCCGATGCGCGTCGGGTTGATGCCGACGTGCTCCAACAGCAGATCGGAGCCCGGCGCAATCGAGGCACCGACCAGGAAAAAGGTGGCCGAGGAGATGTCGGCCGGCACGTCGAGACGGCCGCCCCGGAGGTGGCCGCCGCCGCGCAAGCTGACGGTGCGGCCCGCCGCCTCCGTTGTGTCCTGCCCACCTGAAACTCCGAGTTGTCGGCGGCCTTGCGGCGACTCGCCGGTCGCATCCCGCTTCGCGGGTCCCTGCTCCTCGGCTCGCGCCACTACCCGCACGTCGTAACCAAAGCCGCGCAGCATGCGCTCGGTGTGATCGCGGGTCGGGGCCGGTTCGGTGACGCGCGTCTCGCCCTCGGCGAACAGGCCCGCCAGCAGCAGACAGGATTTCACCTGGGCGCTGGCCATGGGCATTTGATAATCGATGCCGCGCAGTTTCTGGCCGCCCTGGATGCGCAGCGGCGGTCGCCCGCCCTCGGCGGTCTCGATGCGCGCCCCCATCTTCGCCAACGGATCGGCGACTCGCTTCATGGGCCGCTTCGACAACGATTCGTCGCCGACCAGCACCGCGTTGAAAGCCTGCCCCGCCACCAGGCCAGCCATCAGGCGCATGGCCGTGCCGGAGTTGCCCATGTCGAGCGGGTCCGCCGGGGGCTTGAGCCCATGCAGCCCGACGCCGTGAATCACCAGCCGGCCCTGCGTGGGGCCCTCGGCGTGAACACCCATGGCCCGGAAGGCGCCGAGCGTGGAGAGCACATCCTCGCCCTCGAGCAGGCCGGTGACCTCGGTCTTGCCTTCCGCCAGCGAACCCAGCATCACCGAACGGTGGGAAATGGACTTGTCACCGGGCACACGGATGCGACCGCTCAGATGCCCGCCGGGCTGGACCCGATAATCGATTGAGTTATTCATAAAGATATCTGGAACCGCAGATGAACGCGGATTCATAAATCGATAAACGCAGATGACAACACAAGAAAATGCTCCAGAAATCTGCGTTCATCTTTTCTAAAATCTGCGTTTATCTGCGTTTCAAAAATATTACATTTTCTTATTCAGCGCGTCGCGGGCATGCTTGGCGCGCGTGAATATATCCAGCATCCATGCGCCGTCACCCTCGTCGACGGCCCGGATCAACTCGTCGAGTTCGCCCTGGTATTGCCGCAGGAGCGGTGCGAGCGCGGCCCGATTGGCCAGACAGATGTCGCGCCACATGACCGGATCGCTGGCGGCAATGCGCGTGAAGTCGCGAAAGCCGCCGGCCGCGCAGTCGAACACGGCCTTGTGGTCGTCGTGACGCACCAGCATGTCCACCAGCGTATAGGCCAGCACGTGCGGCAGGTGGCTCGAGGCTGCCAGCACGCGGTCGTGCAGCTCGGCGCTCATGGTCACCACGTCGGCGCCGGCCGTCTTCCACAGCGCCGCGACCTGCGCCGTGGCGGCGGCACGCGTATCGGTTTCGGGGGTCAATATCACGCGCCGGTCGCGGAACAGGCCGGCGTGCGAGGCGCCGACCCCGGATTGCTCGGTGCCGGCCAGCGGATGGCCCGGCACGAAATTCGGAAAGCGGTCTGCCAGGGCGCGCCTGGCCGCGGCGATGACCGAGCCCTTCACGCTGCCCACGTCGGTCACAATCGTGTCCGGCGCCAGTGCCGGCGCCATGAGTCGCAGGATTTCTCCACTGTTACCCACCGGCACCGCGATCACTACCAGCTCCGCATCGCGCACGGCGTCGGCGGCGTTGACGGCAGCACGATCGATGACACCAAGCTCGATGGCCAGCTGGAGGTTGCCGACGCTGCGGCCAAAGCCGACGATTTCGCGTACCGCATCGACCTCCTTCAGGGCCCGGGCCAGCGAGCCGCCGATAAGGCCGACACCGATAATGGCGAGACGATTAATCATAGGGCTCAGGACTGAGGACTGAGGACTGAGGTCCCAAGACTCAGGACTGTGATATAGGTGTTCATGTCGGAGTCCTCAGTCCTTAGTCCCTAGAACTTTTTCCAGGGCTTTCAAAAATCGCTCGTTCTCTTCAGGAAGCCCGACGGTTATCCGGAGATGATGCGGCATGCCGTAGTTGGCCACCGGCCGGACAATCACCCCTTCGCGCAACAGTGCCTCGTAGGCCGGCGCGGCGGGACGGCCGAGGTCGACGCAGACGAAGTTGCCCGCCGACGGAATGAAACTCAGGCCGAGGCTCTCGAGCCCGTGCAGCAGCTGGCGCATGCCGTCACTGTTCAGGCGCAGCGATCGCTCAAGGTGTTCGGCGTCGTCGAGCGCGGCAACGGCCGCCGCCAGCGCCACACTGTTGACGTTGAACGGCTGGCGCACGCGATTGAGGATATCGGCAATCGCCGGGCTGGACAGACCGTAGCCCACGCGCAGCCCGGCCAGGCCGTGCACCTTGGAAAAAGTGCGCGTCACCAGCAGTCCCGGAAAACGCCCGATCCAGGACGCGCCATCCGGATAGTCGGGTTCGCGCACGTACTCGAAATAGGCTTCATCGAGCACGGCCAGCACGGTCGGCGGCAGATTCTCCAAAAAGGGTTCCAGTTCGGATCGGCGCAGCCAGGTGCCAGTCGGGTTGTTCGGATTGGCGATAAACACCAGACGCGTGCGCGGCGTGATGGCGGCGCGCATGGCATCCAGATCGTGACCCCAGTGGCGCGCCGGCGTGGTCACGGGCCGGGCACCGACCGCCTGGGTCACGATCGGGTAAACCGCGAAGGCATGGTCCGAAAATATGACCTCGTGCTCCGGCCCCACGAAGGCACGGGTGACGAGTTCGAGGATATCGTTCGATCCATTGCCGAGCGTGATGTGGGCGGGTGTCAGCCGGTGGTGCCCGGCCAACCGCTGCTTCAGCGCGAAGCCGTTGCCATCCGGGTAGCGGGCAATATCATCGAGCGCGGCGCGCGCCGCTTGCAGTGCGCGCTTCCCGGGCCCGAGTGGATTCTCGTTGCTGGCCAGCTTGATGATGTGGCGAACACCGTACTGGCGTTCAAGCTCCTCAATGGGCTTGCCCGGCACATAGGGCGAAAGCGCGCGCACCCCGGCACGCGCCAGCGGCAACCAGCGGTCGCAATCCTCGACGGCCTGGGCGGGACGGATCACGTCCGCCTCAGCCAATAGCCTTTGGATAGGAACCCAGCCATTTCATGAACGCCGCTTCCTTTTCGAGGTCGGCAAGCGCCAGCGCCAGCTTGCGGCTCTTGATGTGACCGTCGAGGTCGATAAAGAACACGTACTCCCAGCGGCTGGCGCGTGACGGGCGCGATTCGATGCGCGTCATGTTGATTTTGCGTCGCGCCAACGGTGCCAGCAGGCGGGAGAGCGCGCCCGGACGATTGCGTCCGGACAGCATCAGGGTGGTCTTGTCGTTGCCGCTGGGGGCAGCGGCCTGCCGGCCGATGACGAGAAAGCGGGTGGCGTTGTCCGGCCGGTCCTCGATGTTCACCGCCAGACTGGTGAGTCCGTAACGACGGGCCGCCGATTCACCGGCGATCGCGAGCAATCCGGCGCTGCGCGATGCCAGCCGCGCCGCTTCGGCGTTGCTGGAGACCGCCACGCGCTCGACGCCGGGCAGGTTGGCATCCAGCCACTCGCGGCACTGGGCCAGCGATTGCTGGTGCGAGACCACGCGTTTCACCCGACGCGTCCTGGCGCGGCGGCCCAGCAGATGATGATGGATCGGCAGCTCAACCTCACCGCAGATTTTCAGCGACGAGACCATGAACATGTCGAGCGTATGGTTGATGACGCCCTCGGTCGAATTTTCGATCGGCACAACGCCATAAGCGGCGTTGCCCGACTCCACCTCGCGGAAGACTTCGTCAATGGCCGCCAGCGGCAACGCCGTGACCGCGTGGCCGAAATGCTTGAGCGCCGCTTCTTCCGTGAAGGTGCCTTCCGGACCCAGGAAGGCGACCGACAGGTCCTGTTCGAGCGCCCGGCAGCTGGAAACGATTTCGCGGTAAATGCGCGTCAGGTTTTCATCGCGTAACGGACCACGGTTGCGTGCCTTGACCTTGTGCAGTATCTGCGCCTCGCGTTCCGGCCGGTAGACGCTGCCGTCCTTGCCGCCCTGCTTGACCCCGGCAATGGCCTGGGCGTGCTCGGCACGGCGTGTCAGCAGTTTCTGAATCCCGGCGTCGAGCGTGTCGATCGCGCGGCGGCGGCGCGCGAGCCCGGCGTTTTGGCGTCGTCGGGCCATGCGGGCGTCAGGCTCCGACCGGTGGAGGCACGACGCGTGCCTTCAGTACGCCCGGGATGGCGGCGATACGCTGGCGCACATCATCGCCGATCGCGCTGTCGAGATCGGCCAGGGTGTAGGCAAGGTCGGCACGCGACATGTTGACCATGTCGAGGATGTTGAGCCCGGCGTGGCCGAGAGTTTCGGAAATCTGTCCCAGCATGTTCGGCACGTTGGCATTGGCGACCACCAGCCGGTGATCCGAGGCGCGCGGCACCACCACGTCCGGGAAGTTGACGCTGTGACGGATATTGCCGTTCTCCAGGAAGTCGCGCACCTGATCCACCACCATCATGGCACAGTTGTCCTCGGCCTCCTGCGTGGAGGCACCGAGGTGCGGCAGGGTAATAACACGCTCGTGGTTCTTGAGCAGGTTGCTCGGAAAATCGCAGATATAACCGTAGACCTTGCCGGCCTTGATGGCGGCCGACACCGCGGCATCGTCAATGATGCCTTCGCGCGCGAAGTTGAGCAGCACCACGCCCAGCTTCATCAGCTTGAGGCGCTCGGCGTTGATCATGTTGCGGGTTTTGTCGTTGAGCGGCACATGGAAAGTAACGAAATCGGAATTCCGCAACAGCTCGTCGACGCTGGCGGCGCGATGCACGCTGGACGACAACTGCCAGGCGCCCTCCACCGTCAGGCCGGGATCGAAACCGATCACCTTCATGCCCAGACCGATGGCGGCATTGGCCACGTGGCGACCGATTGAACCAAGGCCGATCACGCCCAGCGTGCGCCCCGGCAACTCGAAACCGGCGAATTTTTTCTTGCCGGCCTCGACGGCCTTGTTGATCTCCTCGTCGCTGCCCTGTAGCTGGCGCGAATAGTCCCAGGCCTGGCAGATCTGGCGGCAGCCGAGGATCAGGCCGGCGATGACCAGCTCCTTCACGGCGTTGGCATTCGCACCGGGCGCATTGAAAACCGGGATGCCGAGCTTGGAGAGCTTGGCTACCGGGATGTTATTCACGCCAGCGCCGGCGCGACCGACGGCCAGCAGGCTCTTGGGAATTTCCATGTCGTGCATCTTGAAGGAGCGCAGCAGGATTGCGTCCGGCGCCTTGATGTCGGTGTCGACCCGGTAGGACTCCGCCGGCAACCGGCTAAGACCGAGCGATGAAATATTATTTAATATCTGTATGTTATACATTTAACTTAACCTTGTTTCCCTGCGAATTCTCTCATGTAGGCGGTCAGGGCGTCGATACCCGCCTCCGGCATGGCGTTATAGATCGAGGCGCGCATGCCCCCCACCGAACGGTGCCCCTTGAGTTGCAGCAGACCGGCCGCCTTGGCGCCCTTCAGGAAGGCCTCGTCGAGGGCGGCGTCGGCCAGCGTGAAGGGTATGTTCATCCACGAACGGCAATTCGGTTCGACCGGATTGCGGTAAAAGCCCCGGCTGCCGTCGATGCAGGCATAAAGCTTCTGCGCCTTGCGCTCGTTGATCTGCGCCATGCCGGCCAGACCGCCCTGCTGCTTCAGCCAATCGAACACCAGGCCGGCCATGTACCAGGCGTAGGTGGGCGGGGTGTTGTACATCGAGTCGTTATCGGCGGCGATTTTGTATTCGAAGGTCGATGGCGTACCGAGCAGCGCCTCGCCCAGGAGATCCTCGCGAGCGATCACGATGGTCAGCCCGGCCGGACCGATATTTTTCTGCGCACCGGCATAGATCAGCCCGAAGCGGCTCACGTCCACCGGTCGTGACAGGATGGTCGAGGACATGTCGGCCACCAGCGGAACGCCGCCGGTGTCGGGGATGAACGGGAACTCGACACCACCGATGGTCTCGTTTGGGGTGTAGTGCACGTAGGCAGCCTGGGGATCGAGCTTCCAGTCCTCTCGCGGCGGCACGGTCGTGAACTTGACCGCCTCGCTGCTGGCGGCGACATTAACGGCGCAGTATCGCTTCGCCTCCTTGATGGCCTTCTTCGACCACTCGCCGGTGTTTATGTAATCTGCGCCTTTCTTGCCGCGCAGCAGGTTCATCGGCACCATGGCGAACTGCGCGCTCGCCCCGCCCTGCAGGAACAGCACCTTGTAGTTCGCCGGGATCTTCATGAGCTCGCGCAGGTCGGCCTCGGCCTTGGCGGCGATGGCCATGAACTCCTTGCCGCGATGGCTCATTTCCATCACTGACATGCCGCTGCCGTGCCAGTCGGCCAGTTCCTGCTGGGCGCGTTGCAACACGTCGGCCGGCAACACCGCCGGTCCTGCGCTGAAATTGAAAACTTTTGTCATGATGACGATAAATCCATTGATAAGGTTGTTTGCCGCCGAGACGCGAAGAACGCAGAGAAGATCAAATCCGGAAGTTCTTTACGCGCTTCACGCCTTGGCGACAGGAAGTAATTGCTCATCGCCCTCTTCGGCCACCTTTTCCATCCCGGCCAGGGTCTCGCCCTCGTCCGGCTCCATCAGCCGCACGCCCTGGGTGTTGCGGCCGACGCTCGAAATCTCGGATACGCGCGTGCGAATCAGCGTACCGCCACTTGAAATCAGCATCACCTGGTCGCTGTCGTTGACCAAGATCGCGCCAACCACGGCGCCATTGCGCTCGTTCACCTGGATTGAGATGACACCCTGGCCGCCACGATGATGCTTGGGATAATCAGCCAGCGGTGTGCGCTTGCCGTAACCGTGTTCGGTGGCGGTCAGCACCTGCGGCGTACCGGCCGCGTGCGCCGGGGTGGCGATGATGAGGCCGATCACCGACTGGCCCTTGGCGAGCGAGAGCCCGCGCACGCCGCGGGCGGAACGGCCCATGGCGCGCACTTCTTCTTCCGGGAAGCGCGCCACCTTGCCGGCGTCGCTGAACAGCAGGATGTCGCACTGACCGTCGGTCAGGCCGACACCGATCAGGCGATTGCCCTCCTGCAGATCGATGGCAATGATGCCGCTCGGCCGGGGCCGCGAGAATTCCACCAGCGCCGTCTTCTTGACCGTGCCATCCGAGGTCGCCTGGAAGACGAATCCGCCTTGCGCGAAATCGCGCACCGGCAGGATGGCCTGGATTTGTTCGCCTTCCTGCAGATTGAGCAGCTGGATAATGGGTTTGCCGCGCGCCTCACGGCCCGCCTGCGGAATCTCGTAGACCTTGAGCCAGTAGACCCGCCCACGATTACTGAAGCAGAGGACGTTGGCGTGCGTGCTGGCGATCAGCAGCTGGTCGACAAAATCCTCTTCCTTCATGCGCGTGGCGATCTTGCCGCGGCCGCCGCGGCGCTGGGCGCGGTAATCGGTCAGCGGCTGCGCCTTGACGTAACCGGTGTGCGACAGCGTGACCACCACGTCCTCATCGACGATCAGGTCCTCCATCTTGAGCGAGATGCGCTGCGCGACAATCTCGCTGCGGCGCTCATCGCCATATTGCTCGCGGATGGCGGTCAGTTCTTCGCGGATCACGCGCATCAGCCGCCCCGGGTTGGAGAGGATGTCGAGCAAATCGACAATAGTCTTGAGAATGTCGCGGTACTCTTCGCGCAGCTTTTCCTGCTCCAGGCCGGTCAGGCGATGCAGCTTGAGATCGAGGATCGCCTGCGCCTGAACTTCGGTCAGCCGGTAGCCCTTCGGGGTCAGCCCATAGGCGACGGCGAGCCCTTCGGGGCGGGTTAGCTGCGCATTGCCCTCGGCCAGCAACTGCGTCACGACCTTGGCCGGCCAGTGGCGCGCCATCATCTTCTCGCGGGCCTCTTCCGGATCCTTGGCGGCCTTGATGAGCGCGATCATCTCGTCGATGCTTTCCAGCGCCACCGCCAGGCCTTCCAGCACATGGGCGCGGTCGCGCGACTTGCGCAGCTCGAAGATCGAGCGGCGCGTGACCACCTCGCGGCGGTGGGCGAGAAAGGCGTCCAGCAGTTCCTTCAGGTTGAGCAACCGCGGCTGGCCGCCGACCAGTGCCACCATGTTCACGCCGAACACACTTTGCATGGCGGTGTGTTCGAAGAGATTATTCAGGATCACGTCGGCGTTTTCGCCGCGCTTCACCTCGACCACCATGCGCATGCCGCTCTTGTCGGACTCGTCGCGCAGTTCGCTGATGCCTTCGATCTTGCCGTCCTTGACCAGCTCGGCGATCTTTTCAAGCAGATTGGCCTTGTTCACCTGGTACGGCAATTCGGTGACGATAATGCTCTGACGCCCGCGTTTCTCGTCGGTCTCGACCGCGGCGCGCGCACGGATGACCACGCGCCCACGGCCGGTGCGATAGGCCTGGCGGATTTCGTCGACGCCATAAAGGATGCCGGCAGTCGGGAAGTCGGGCGCCGGCACCAGCTGCATCAGGTCGTCGATGCTGCTGTCGGGCTTGTCGATCAGCGCCAGGCAGGCATTAACCACCTCGGTCAGGTTGTGCGGCGGGATGTTGGTCGCCATGCCCACGGCGATGCCCGAGGAGCCGTTGACCAGCAGATTCGGCACCCGGGTCGGCATCACCAGCGGTTCGTGCTCGCTGCCGTCGTAGTTCGGCCCGAAGTCGACCGTCTCTTTCTCCAGGTCGGCCAGCAGTTCGTGTGCCATCCGGCTCATGCGGATTTCGGTGTAGCGCATGGCCGCGGGGGCATCGCCATCGATCGAGCCGAAGTTTCCCTGCCCGTCGACCAGCAGGTAGCGCATCGAGAAATCCTGCGCCATGCGCACGATGGTGTCGTATACCGCCGAATCGCCGTGCGGGTGATATTTACCGATCACGTCACCGACCACGCGCGCCGACTTCTTGTAGGGCTTGTTCCAGTCGTTGCTGAGTTCGTGCATGGCGAACAACACGCGCCGGTGCACTGGCTTCAGTCCGTCACGCACGTCCGGCAGCGCGCGGCCCACGATCACGCTCATGGCGTAATCGAGGTACGATTTGCGCATCTCGTCTTCGAGATTGACCGGAACGGTCTCCTTGGCGAAAGCTTCGGTGGTCACAGAGGGGATAACTTCATGATTACTATTGTTATTTCAGGCAAGCACGCGGGTTCGCGAAGGCGTGGATTCTAGCACGGATACCCCTGTTTCTGCATCCGAATCAGGGGTTTAAAAGAGGACTGCGGAACGACATCAGCCGGCCATGAGGGCCGCCAGTTTCTGGCGGTCGGGATTGGTCACAACCCCGCGCTCGGTGACGATGGCATCGATGAGCCCGCAGGGCGTGACATCGAAAGCCGGATTCCAGGCCTTAGCACCCTCCGGAACCATTTGTTGGCCGCCGCAGCCCAGCACTTCGGATTCGGCGCGGTTTTCGATCGGGATGGCGCTGCCGTCCGGCGTGCCCATGTCGACCGTCGACGTCGGCGCCACCACCATGAACTTTACGCCATGATGGCGTGCCGCGACGGCGGCCATGTAGGTGCCAATCTTGTTGGCGGTATCGCCGTTGGCGGCAATGCGGTCGGCGCCGACGATCACCCACTTCACCTTGCCCAGCTTCATCAGAAAGGCCGCCGCGGAATCGACCACCAACGTCGCCGGGATTCCCTCCTGCACCAACTCCCACAGGGTCAGGCGTGCGCCCTGCAGCCAGGGGCGCGTCTCGTCGGCATACACATGGGCAATCCGGCCGCTGGCGTATCCGGCGCGGATCACCCCCAGCGCCGTGCCATAGCCACCCGTGGCCAGTGCACCGGTATTGCAATGCGTTAACACGCCGCTGCCGGGTTCAATCAGGGCCGCTCCCAGCTCACCCATGCGGCGGTTGGCAGCGATATCCTCGGCATGTATAGCCTTGGCTTCGTCGAGCAGTCCGGCGACGGGGTCGCCGATGGGATCGAGGCGAGGGCCGCGCGACGTAATCGAAGCCCTGCTCGCGTCGCTCGTTCGTCCTGTCATAAGAGCAGTCGCGTCTGCGGCTTCGCCCGACGGCAGCGACTGTATCCGGCGACGCATGCGCTCGATGGCCCAACGGAGATTGACGGCCGTCGGCCGCGACTCGTCGAGCATCCTGAGGTCATCCTCGATGGATTGTTTCCAGCCGGTCGGGTCAGCCAGATAGCGGGTTCTGGCTGCAATCACGATGGCGTAGGCCGCGGTAATCCCGATCGCCGGCGCCCCGCGCACCACCATATTACGGATGGCCTCGGCCGCCGTGGCCACGCCCTCTATATATAGATGCTCGATAGAAGCCGGCAGCCGGCGCTGGTCGATCAGTACCAGGCGGTCGTCTTTCCACTCCACGGCGCGGATGCGATCGTAGGCAAGCTCTGTCATCGGTCTGTCCTGGGCAATGGCAGCGTGAGTTATTGACCCGGTACGATTGTAATTGAACAAAGACAGCCGTGCGTCAGCGGGCGCATGCCATACCTTGGGGCAATCGTACTGGGTATACTGCGCCGTCATGAGCGAACCCGCCGATTTCGTCATTGATGCGCGCTGGGTGATACCGGTCGAGCCGGCCGGATCCGTGCTGGAACACCACAGCGTCGCAGTCCGCAATGGCGAGATCGCCGCCATTTTGCCCGCGGTGGAGGCACGGCAACGCTTCCGCGCCGGCGAGATCGTTTCGCTGGAAAACCACGCCCTGCTGCCCGGATTCGTAAACGCCCACACCCACGCGGCCATGACCCTGTTCCGCGG
>ERZ1292623.4823-Hain-H51-01um-R1-4823-length-10956-cov-6_pt1 | contig 10956 bp, 9 predicted proteins | sample MGYA00564398_ERZ1292623 | MGnify/ENA primary metagenome ERZ1292623 (study PRJEB36523, sample SAMEA6512633) | groundwater metagenome | collected 2019-01-07 | study: AquaDiva: Metagenomics assemblies of 32 groundwater samples
TGAATGCTTTATCAGGTCAGGGAGTGCATATCGTAACCGTCAATGATTTTTTATCTAGGCGCGACACTGTTTGGATGGGGCAGATTTACAATGCTCTTGGTCTAACCGTTGGCTGCATAAATCACGACTCAAGTTTTCTTTATGATCCTGGCCACACAGAAAAAGATGAGAAAAGAGATTCAGAAGGAGCCTTCCGTGTTTTTCATGAATTTTTAAGACCGGTGACGAGACGTGAGGCCTATGAAGCCGATATTACTTATGGCACCAACAACGAATTCGGTTTTGATTATCTGCGCGATAACATGGTTTATGATTTGGGGCAGATGGTTCAAGCCAAAGGCCCCGCCTCCGCCAAGGCTTCGGCGGGCAGGCATAACTTTGCTATTGTTGATGAAGTTGATTCAATTTTAATTGATGAAGCGAGAACCCCCCTTATTATTTCCGCGCCAGATACTGAATCCGGAGAGCTTTATAAAACCTTTGCCAAAGTTGTGCCTAATTTAAGAGAGAATGAGGATTACAATATCGATGAAAAACTAAAAGCCGTGACCATTACCGATGCCGGTATAGACAAAGTTGAAAAGATGCTCGGCTTACAAAATATTTATGACCATGCTGGGATGCGCTATGTTCATCATCTTGAAGAGGCCCTGAAAGCCCATGTTTTATTCAAACGCGACCGCGATTATGTAATCAAAGACGGCGAAGTCATTATTGTTGACGAATTCACCGGCCGGCTGATGCCGGGCCGCCGCTGGTCAGAGGGGCTTCATCAGGCCATTGAGGCCAAAGAGGGAGTAAAAATTGAGAGGGAGTCGCGGACTTTAGCCACCATCACTTTCCAAAATTATTTCCGAATGTATAAAAAGCTGGCCGGAATGACCGGGACGGCGGCAACTTCAAGCGAAGAGTTTCATAAGGTCTATAATCTTCCCGTGATTGTGGTTCCGACTAATAAGCCGATGATAAGGACTGATTTGCCCGATCGGATTTATAAAACTACTACGGCTAAATGGAAGGCAGTAGTTAAGGAAATTAAAGAAAGGCATTTCAAAGGGCAGCCGGTTTTAGTCGGTACGGTTTCAATTGAGAAGAATGAACTGCTTTCAGCCATGCTCAAGCGTGAAAAAATCCCTCATAACATTTTGAACGCAAAAAACCATGAGTCAGAAGGCCAGATTATTGCCCAGGCCGGAAAACTGGGTCAGGTGACCGTGGCGACCAATATGGCTGGCAGGGGAGTGGATATAATCTTGGGCGGGAACCCGCCGGAGGCGGGAAACGCCGAAAAAGTAAAAGAGCTTGGCGGTCTTCAAGTTATTGGCACAGAGCGCCACGAAGCCCGGAGAATTGATAATCAGCTTCGCGGTCGCTCGGGCCGGCAGGGCGATTCCGGCTTATCACAATTCTTTGTTTCCTTGGATGATGAGGTAATCAGAATTTTTGGTGGCGAAAGAATCAAAAGTTTAATGGAGCGACTTGGTTTTCCAGAAGACGAAGCGATTGAACACGGTCTAATCAGTAAATCTATTGAGCAAGCTCAGAGCAAGATCGAAGGCCACCACTTTGACGCCCGAAAATATGTTTTGGAATTTGACAATGTAATGAATAAGCACCGGGAAACGATTTATAATTTAAGAAAAGAATTATTGGAGGGCTCTGGATATAAGTTAAAAATTGAAGAATATATAAAAGAATTTGTTAATGAATTGATTTCTTTTCACGCTTCAGGGGCAGAATGGAATCTTAAGGAAATTGAAGAGACGATAAAGACAGTTACTGATAAGGATTTTAAAATTAAAGAAGAATTGACTAGCAGTGATGACTTAAGAATAATGATTAATGAATTCATTAGAAGTATTTATGATGAAAAAGAAAAACAAGTTGGCGAAGAGGTGATGCGAAATCTTGAAAAATTTGTTTTATTACGAGTGATTGATGAGTTTTGGATTGATCATCTGGAGGCGATGGATTACTTAAGAAATTCAGTCAACCTGCGAGCTTATGGCCAGCGCGACCCTTTGGTTGAATACCGGATTGAAGGTCAGAAAATGTTTGAGCAATTGTTGCAAAGTATTAAACGCCAGGTAGTGAATATGATTTTCAAAGTCGGAGTCGAAATGCGACCGGCCCAACCGCAACCAGTTCGAGTTAACGTGAATAAGTCCCCAAAAGGCAAGGAAATCGGTAGGAATGATCCTTGTTGGTGCGGAGCCAAGAATCCCGATGGTAGTCCAAAGAAATATAAGAAGTGTCATGGGGCGTGAGAGATAAAAATATGAACATTTCTCAAGAATGGGGCTTTGGCGATAATAAAGAGTTGGCTGATCAGCTTAAAGAGCTCGTGTTAAGCGGTAAGAAAAAAGCCACCACGGGCCTTTATCGTGATGGTGGCAGGATTCCAAAAGTTGGTGAGTATCAAGCTATTTTGGATTCAGATAAAAAACGTTTTTGTGTTATCCGATGTACAAACGTTAAAATTATGCCTTTTCTGGAAGTCGGTTACGATTTTATACAGAAAGAAGGCGAAGGAGATGGGGATATTGAAGAATGGAGAGCAAAACACCGCAAGTTCTTTAATCTCAAAGGTGATAATGTGAAAGTTATTTGCGAAGAGTTCGAGATGGTCTCACGGATTTAGCAAGAAATATAAAAAGTGTCATGGCTAAATCAATTTCGCAAAAGCGAGATTGATCGCCCGACATTTTGTATGACAAAATGTTTAGGGGAAATAAAATGAAAAAAGACGAAGAATTACCATCTGAGTTATATGAAGTAGCAAGAAAGAAGAGGACCGAAGCGCCGTTTTCTGGGAAATATTGGGATAGCCACGAAAAAGGAATGTATAAATGCGCCATTTGCGGGACAGAACTTTTTTCTTCGGATACGAAGTTTGATTCCGGAACTGGCTGGCCAAGTTTCACTGAACCGGCAAATCGGAAAAATATTGAATTAAAACCCGACTATAGCGGTGGTATGTCCAGAACCGAGGTTTTGTGCAAAGAATGCGGCGCTCATCTCGGCCACGTTTTTGACGACCTGCCTCGCCAAAGCTCCGGCAAGGCGGGTGGTCCCAAAGACAAAGGCGGAAAAAGATACTGCATTAATTCGGTTTGTCTTGAGTTAGAAAAAGATTTAGTAAAGATGGTAAATAAAAAAAATGGCAAAGGTCTATAAAGTAATGTTTTCGGTTTCTCTGATTTTAATGGCCATTTCCTTGGCTTTGTTTTTAATTTACGGGCTGAATCTTGGGATTGATTTTACGGGCGGTTCGTTTTTAGAAGTGGAGTTTTTAAAAGAGAGGCCTCAGATAGGCACGATCAAGAAAACATTCAGTGATTTGAATATCGGCCAAGTTTTGGTTTCTGAAGCAGGGGAGCGAGGATTAATTTTAAAAATGGCGGAAGTATCAGAAGAAATGCACCAGAAGATACTTGCCGAATTGAAAAACTTAGGAGAGCTTGAAGAAAAAAGATTTGATTCAATCGGTTCGGTTTTGGGCTCGGAGTTAAAAAGAAAAAGCGTTATTGCCATTGTCATTGCTTTATTTTTTATTTCTTTATATTTAGCTATCGCTTTTTACAAAATTGGCGGCACAATTAGGCCGTGGATTCTGGCTTTAGGAGCGATTATAGCTTTGATTCATGATTTACTCTTACCAATGGGGCTGTTTGTTTGGCTGGGCCAATTTAAAGACGTGACGATTGATGCATCAATAATTGCGGCGGCTTTAACTATTTTAGGTTATTCCGTAAATGATACAGTAGTTATTTATGACCGAATTAGGGAAAATATAGTAAAAAAAGCAAGTCAGGATTTTAATACTATTGTCCATGAAAGCATTAAGCAAACTATTTCTCGTTCAATTAATACTGGTTTAGCGGCGATTTTAATGATGATTGCAATCTATTTTTTAGGCGGCGAGTCATTAAAGAATTTTTCCCTTGCTTTGATTATCGGCATTGCTTCTGGAGCTTATTCGTCTATTTTTGTAGCGAGCCCGATTTTGATGATGTTGCATAGAAAACAGCAAAGGCCGTCTTAGACGGCCTTTGGGAGAGGGAATTCGGCCAGGTGGAGTTCGGCCGAAATGATTACTTTGGCCATAGCGGCCTGAAACAGCAACGTCTTCCGTTGATAGGCAAAAGATTCGTCGCCTTCACTGGTATCAGGCCTTGCAAGGTAGAAAGTGAGCATCAACTCTTCACCTCCTTTTTCTTTAAACTCCGGCGGCCGGTCTTTTCGAATGAGCTCTATGTGTATGGAGGCCACCTCCCTGATGGCCACTGACTGATCTGCTGTGAAAACGACAATTAGTTTATCGTCTGGCATTTTTCACCCCCAATCCCGCCACGATTTTTTTAAACTTTTCCCCGCGCTCTCCATAGCCCGAAAACATGTCAAAACTTGCCGCGGCCGGAGATAAAAGGACCACCTCATTTTTACCAGCATTTTTATAAAGAGTCAAGACAGCATCTTTTAAATTTTTAAATTTTCTTGCCTTTTTATTACTGATTATTTTATACAGTTTGTTTTTTATTTGTCCGATTAAGGCGATGCTTTTTGCATTTTTTGTGTTAGTAGATATGTATTTTGTTAATTTTTTATAATCCAAACCTTTATCCGAGCCCCCTAAAATCAAATGGACCCCGTTAGAGGCCGCGAGGGCTCGCAGCGCGCCTCTGCCTCTAACGGGGTGGATTGGTTCTTTGAAAGATTTTAAGGCGGCTAAAGTCGCATCAGGATTGGTTGCGGCAGAATCATTATAAAAAGATACTCCGTTGATTTTGGCGACAAATTCCAGGCGGTGCTCAACACCCTTAAAAGTTTTAACCGCTTTAAACATTTTTTCTTTGGGCACTCTGAAAATTTTCCCGACTTCAACGGCTAAAGCAATATTTTCAAGGTTGTGCCGGCCGATTAATTTTGTCCTGAAAGGCAAAGGAGTAGGAAATAATTTTTTGCCCAGGCCGATATTTTTTGTTTTTGCCTTAAGTGACGGATGGAGGATAGCAAAGTCCCCACGCTCTTGGCGTTTAATAATGTTCATCTTGGCCTTAAAATATTCTCCGGCGTTTTGATGGGTAGAAGGGGCGAATTTTCCAGAAGGGTCAAGATGGTCCAAAGTTATATTGGTTATTACGGCAATATGCGGACTTTTATGAAGATCCTGGAGCTGGAAGCTTGAAAGTTCAAATACAACTAAAGAATCTTTTTTCAGTTTAGGCAAAATATCCAAAGCCGGCTTACCGATGTTGCCGGCCAGAAATACCTTCTTTCCGTACTTGCTTTTTAGAATTTGATAAATTAGAGAAGTAGTTGTTGTTTTTCCTTTAGTTCCGGTAATGCCGACTATTTTTGTGGGGCATAAATCAAAAAATAACTTAATATGGCTTGAAACAATCACTTCATTTTTTTCAGCGGCCAAAAGTTTAGGATGCAGTCTGGGAAAGCCAGGGGTCCTGAAAATCAAGTCAAAATCTTGAAGTTTATTGAGATAATTTTTATTAAGTTTAGCGTCCAAAACTCGGCTTTTTATTTTAAGCCTTTTTAAGAATCTTAGAGTAGATAATCCCTCTTTGCCTAATCCCAAAATCGCTATTTTTTTACTTTTTAATTGTTTTACACTATTACTTGACACCATTTTAATTGAATGCTATTATAATTGGCAGTGAAGCAGAAATGGAAATTTATTTACATTTATGCCGAACGAACCAATTATATGCCTTCTTAGGCATATAATTCCAATATGTTAAATGAGCAAGAAAAAAACAATTTCACCAACTCTATATCAGAGGTTTTAAAATTTTTGAATTCGCGAAGCCAGGACATAGTTTCAAGGAGATTTGGCCTTAAAACCGGCAATATTGAAACCCTAGAATCAATCGGCAAAAAGTATAAAATTACCAGAGAGCGAGTTCGCCAGATTGAAGAAGCGGCCTTAAGAGAACTAAGGAAAAATTTTGAAACTTTTAATTTAAAAGACCAGGTCTCCAAAATAAAGACAATTCTTTCAAGCTATGGCAATACCGCCAGGGAGGATTTTTTGTTCCACGAATTTTCGGGCACCCAGGGTTATAACAAAGTTAATGCCGCCTTGGCTTTTTTGATGACCATATCAAATAATTTTGAATATCATCCGGAAGACGAGGCTCACTTTAGCACCTGGACAGTTAAAGATCCTTTTTATTTTGAGAGGGCCAAGGAAACGGCTGAAAAATTAATCCAAAACTTCAAAAAACAAAATTCGGTTATTTCAGAGTCCGAACTGGTACCATTTTTCAACAAGGCTTCTCAAGAAAACATAACTGATCGAAAAATCATTCTTTCTTACTTAAATTTAAGCAAATTAATAGGCAAAAACTCTTTTGACCAGTGGGGATTGACCCATTGGCCCGAAATCAGGCCAAAAGGAATAAAAGACAAGGCCTACTTGGTTTTAAAAATGGCAACCAAACCCATTCATTTCAGGGAAATTGCCACTTTGATAAACGGCCACAGATTTGATTCAAAAAAGGCAAATTTTCAGACCGTTCATAACGAGCTGATAAAGGACAAGAGATTTGTTCTGGTTGGCCGCGGTCTTTACGCCCTTTCAGAATGGGGTTTTGAAGCCGGCACGGTCAAGGATGTTTTGATTAATCTTTTAAAAAAGCATGGACCGATGGCCAGGGAAAAAATCATCGCCAAAACCAGCGAAGTCAGATTCGTTAAACCCAATACAATTCTCTTGAATTTGCAGGACAAAAAACTCTTTAAAAAAGATGAGAAAGGATTTTACGGTTTGGTTGGGAGGGCCTAATGTTGTATACTATTTTTAATGCCTTTGGATTTTCAGCTTCTCCAGACCTTTAGTGATTTGGAACTTATAATTTCTCTTTTGGCGTCTTTTAAATGGATTGTTTTGCCGATTCTGGCATTTTTTGCCCTTTTGATTGTTCGAGAAACTCTTCTTTTTTCCTCCCAGTCAAAGTATAAAAGCAAAATAGAATGGGATATTTTTGAGATAAGAGTCCCCCGGGAAATAAAAAAAGGCCCCAAGGCAATGGAGCAATTTTTTGTTTCTCTCTGGACGCTTTTTAATATCCCGACTGGCTGGAAAGAAAAATATATTGATGGCGAAGTTACTCGTTGGCACAGTTTTGAAATTGTCGGAAGCGGCGGAACAATTCATTTCTACATAAGAACTCCAAAGATATTGCGCCATTCGGTTGAGTCAATGCTTTACGCTCAGTATCCGGATATTGAGATAACCGATGCGGAAGATTATACTTTAGAACTCCCAAATACTTTAGAGGAGCTTAAAAAGATTGGCTATGATTTGTTCGGCACCGAGATAAAACTAAAAAATCCGGCTCCTAACCCCATCAATACTTATATGGCTTTTGAAGAAAAGGGCGGCGAAGAAAGAATCATTGATCCGATTTCAGTGATTTTGGAGCTTTTATCTAAACTCCGGCCGGAAGAAAAAGCGTGGATTCAGTTGATTGTCAGGCCAGTAACCGAATGGCAAAAAGAAGGCGAAGAAGTAATGAAAGAGATAAGAGAGAAAGCAATACTCAAACCCCCTGCCCGGCCCGGCGTGCCACAACCGACTATTTCTCTTTCTTTACTGACTCCAGCCGAAGAAGAAAAATTGAAAGCCGTGAGCCGCAAGGTTTCCAAACAGGGATTTGATACTCTGATAAGACATTTATATTTGGCTCCGAAAGATATTTTCAATAGAAATATGTGGAAAAATTTGACTGCTTATTTTAACCAGTATAGTTCTTCTCTGAATTATTTTACTCTCAATATCAAATCGCTTACCTCGGCCCGCTGGTATAAATGGCCATATATTTTTCCAAAAAGACGGGTTGAATCGAAAAAGAGAAAGCTCCTATATCGTTATAAAACAAGATATATTCCAGAAGAGACATTTATCGGCCGCTTAAGTGATCCAAACAGGGTGAATATGGATAAAAAGTCCTCCACTTCAATCTTAAATACTGAAGAACTGGCCACGTTGTATCATCCGCCGACCAATGTGGTTTTAACCGCGCCGACTCTGGATCGGATAGAAAGCAAAAAAGTCAGCCCACCCGGCTACGTGCCCTATGAATAACATTACTTATTTCGCTAAAACTAATTTCCGAGGACAGGATCGTATTTTTGGCGTTAAAGAAAAAGACCGGCTCCAGCACATGTATATTATCGGTCAAACCGGCACCGGCAAAACCACTCTTTTAAAAAACTTGGCCATTCAGGATATAAAATCCGGCCGGGGACTGGCCGTGATTGACCCTCACGGAGAATTTGTTGATGACTTACTGGATTCAATCCCAGAGGAGCGGATTCGAGATACCATTTATTTCAATCCGGTTGATACGCAGTATCCCATTGGTTTCAATGTTCTGGAAGTTAAAGATCCGGAACACAAGCACCTGGTTGCCTCGGGCTTAATGGCGATTTTCACTAAAATCTGGGCTAATGTCTGGTCAGCCAGAATGGAATACATTTTAGATAATTGCGTGATGGCTCTTTTGGATACTCCTGGTAGCACCTTAATGGGCATCCCTCGGCTTTTGGTGGATAAGGATTTTCGCAAGTATATTGTTTCTAACATTAAAGACCCGGTGGTCAGGTCTTTTTGGGTTACCGAATACGAGTCATGGGAGCCAAGATTTAGAAATGAAGCCATTGTCCCGATTCAAAACAAAGTCGGCCAGTTCCTGGCTACTAAAATGATAAGAAATATTGTCGGCCAGTCTAAAAGCACGCTGGATATTGAAAGCATAATAGAGAATCGTAAAATTCTTTTGGCTAATGTGTCCAAGGGCCTTATCGGTGAAGACAATTCGGCTCTTCTTGGAGCAATGCTGATAACCAAGATTCAGCTGACCGCCATGGAAAGGGTAAGGACGCCATTAGAAAAGAGGCACCCCTTTTTTCTTTACGTTGACGAAGTTCAAAACTTTGCCACTGATGCCTTTGCCACTATTTTGTCGGAAGCTAGAAAATACGGCCTTGGTTTGATTCTCTCTCATCAATACATCGGGCAACTAATAACCCAAACCTCTACTCGGGTTCGGGATGCTATTTTTGGCAATGTTGGGACCATGATTTCATTCAGAGTCGGCGCCACTGACGCCGAATTTTTGGAAGTTCAGTTCGCTCCTGAAATTATCTCCCAGGATTTTGTAAATCTGCCCAATTACAATATTTACCTAAAGCTTTTAGTTGACGGGATTTCTTCGAGGCCTTTTTCGGCCCTGACTCTGCCGCCGATTCCCCTGGAGTCAAGCATCAGCATCAAAGATTTCATTATTGATTCATCAAGAAAAAAGTATAGCCGACCGGCTAAAGAAGTTGAAGAAGAAATTGAGAAGTGGTCGGCGCCTCTGATGAAACCAGTGTTTTCTAAACCGAAATCTCCGAAGTCGGTTTCAATGATGCCTAAAGAAAAAAGCATATCCTTGAACGACTTGGCTAAACGTGAGCCGGAGAATTTCAAGAGAAAAACCATTGAGCCGGATTTAGAAGGGGTGAGGAAAGCTCTGGAAGCAGTTGAGAAAAAGTAAAATTTGTGTTAATATAAGCTCTCCGCCCATAGCTCAATTGGTAGAGCAATTCCCTTTTAAGGAAGAGGTTCCTGGTTCGACTCCAGGTGGGCGGATTGAAGTTAAGGCCTGTTAATTATCGGTCTTTTTTTTGTGTATGAATTTTGGTAGGGTAGATAAATGACTAGAATCAAAGTCGGAGTGATTATGGGTGGGCCGTCAAGCGAACATGAAGTTTCTTTGGCCAGTGGCGAGAGTATTCTTAAAAATTTGGATAGTCGGCTTTTCGAGCCGGTAAAAATAAAAATTTTAAGAGATGGAAAAGTTTGGGTGAAAGGTCGGTATGCTAAACTGGAAAAAGCAGTTAAAAATATTGATATTTGTTTTCTCGCCACTCATGGTGAATTTGGCGAAGACGGCCGACTGCAAGCAATTTTAGAGTCATATGACGTTCCTTATACTGGTTCAGGCGTCTTGGCTTCAGCCCTGGCAATGAACAAAGCTAAAAGCCGTCAGCTTTTTTCAGTCAATGGTCTTAAGACGCCGAAAACATTACTAGTCAGAGAGAGTGAGAATTTCCAGTCGCAGTTAAAATTTTTCATCAATAAACTGATTAAGCTTCCGGTGGTGGTCAAACCCTGTTCCCGCGGCTCTTCGGTCGGCGTTTCAATAATTAAGAATAAACGTCTTTTGAAAAAAGCGATTCAAAATGCTTTCAAGTATGATCCCGAAGTTTTAATTGAGGAGTATATTGATGGCCGGGAATTCACCTGCGGAGTTATTGAAAAAAAAGTTAACGGCTCTTCACAGGTTATGGCTTTGCCGGTGACTGAAATAATCCCTAATTCCGAATATAATTTCTTTAACTATGAAGCCAAGTATAAGTCGGGGGCAAGCCAAGAAATAGTTCCGGCTCAAATAAGCGAAGTGTTTTCTCGTGAAATCCAAAGAGCGGCCGTTAAAGCCCACCAGGTCCTTGATTGTAAAGATTACTCACGGTCAGATTTTCTGATTAAAAAGGGCAAGGTTTATATTTTGGAATTAAATACTCTGCCCGGGTTGACCGAGAATTCGTTGATTCCGAAAGCGCTTAAAGCCGCTAGCTGGAGCATGAAGAGATTTTTAAGCAATCTCTGTTTTAGGAATTTGTCGCAGGAAAATCTTCAGAAAACTTAGTTATGAAGGATGTCTGGATAAAAGATATTAAAGACAAAGTAGGGGAGACGGTTGAGCTCTTTGGTTGGGTTAATGTTAGACGCGATCACGGAAAAATAATTTTTATTGATTTACGCGACCGCTCCGGTATCGCCCAACTGGTTTTTACGCCTCAAAACGAAGAACTTTATAAAATTGCCGAGACCTTGAGGCCGGAGTGGGTCATTTCAGTTAAAGGAGAAGTGGCTAAGCGGCCCAAAGG
>ERZ1292623.4825-Hain-H51-01um-R1-4825-length-10953-cov-9_pt1 | contig 10953 bp, 14 predicted proteins | sample MGYA00564398_ERZ1292623 | MGnify/ENA primary metagenome ERZ1292623 (study PRJEB36523, sample SAMEA6512633) | groundwater metagenome | collected 2019-01-07 | study: AquaDiva: Metagenomics assemblies of 32 groundwater samples
TCTGGCCAAGGCCATCGAAGCCGCGGCCGGCTTCGACAAGAAGCCCGGCACCTAACCAGGAATCGGTTCAGGAAGGCCGGTCAGAGGCCCGCGAACAGGTCATCCACCGACATCGCCGGCTGCGCAACACCGGCGGCGAACGCAAAAAGCTCGTCGTTGGTGGCGGCCGTCTCGTCAAAGCGCTGCTGGAGTGCCTGTTGTGACACGTGCGCCCGCCAGGCGGCCAGCTCCTGCGCCCGGTGTTTGCGCACGTCAATACACGCAGTGGCCGGCGCACTCAGTGTCGAGAGCACACTGTCTGCCTTGGGCGGTGGCCAAGCCACGTAGAAGAGACGCGCGGGCGCGTGGGGCGTGAGCCCGTTTGTCAGTTGGTCCGGGAACATGGACGCGTTGGCCGCGAGGAAGAACGCCGCGGTGGTCGCGCGTGAGATGACACGATGATCCGGGTGCGTGTTGGGCGCGCCCTCAGGGCCAAACGTGACGACGATGTGCGGCCGCTCGCGCCGCAGGTGCCGGACGATTTCGGCGATCAGCACCTGTTGGTCCACGGCGCCGAGCCCGCCATCCGGGTGGCCAGCGCTCTCGACGAACTCGAAGCCGAGCGCGCTGGCGGCGGCGCGGAGTTCGGCGCGCCGTATCCGCCCCAGTTCGTCCCTGGACATCGGCCCCAAGCTGGACGTCTTGCCCGCATCGCCGTCGGTGGCGCAGAAGAGCGTGAGACGTGTGCCGGCAGCCGCGTATTTCGCGAACGTCCCGCCGCCCGAGAACGTTTCGTCGTCTGGATGGGCATACACAGCTGAAATCGTTCGCGGGTCCCGCATTCGCACTTAGGGAAGGAAAAGGGGGACAACAACAACAACAACGACAACAACGACGGCGGGAACTGGGAACAGGGAACAGGGACAACGACAACGGCGGGAACTGGGAACAGGGACAACGACAACGGCGGGAACTGGGAACAGGGACAATGATCGGCGGGAACCGGGAACTGCCGTATTCGTTGTCCCAGTTCCCAGTTCCCAGTTCCCAGTTCCCTGTTCCCGCCGTTGTTGTTGTCCCTGTTCCCTGTTCCCGCCGTCGTTGTTGTCGTTGTTGTTTAGTTCCGCCGTCCCCCAAGCAGGCGCAGGACCGCCAGGAAGATGTTGAGCAGGTCGAGATAGATACTGACGGCAGCCAGCACGTAATCGTCTGGCCCGTATGTGTCGGTGCGCAGGATCCGCCACGTGTCGAACACCAGCAGGCCGCCGAAGACGAGCACCGTGCCGCCCGCGATCCACAGTGCCGCGGTCTCATTCTGGAAAAAGATGTTGAGCAGGCCGGTCACGATCAGCACGATCACGCCGACAAAGAAGAAGCCGCCCCAGGCGCTGAAGTCGCGCCGGCTCACGGCGGCGTAGACCGTCAGCGCGCCGAACGTGGTGAACGTGAGGATGCCGGCCTGCGACACGATGCCGGGCTGGGCCCGCTCCGCCACGAACAGCGCGGGGGAAATCATGACGCCGGCGCCGAGGGTGGCCAGCAGCGTCAGGCCGATGTTGCGCGGGAATTCGCGGTGCCAGCGTTGCGCCAACCACAGCGGCAGCATGAAGGCGCCCAGGAATCCGATGATCGGATGCTGGGCCGCCAGGAGCATCAGCGATGGTTGGAACATGGCGAGCGCCACGCCGAGCATCGTGACGACGACGCCAAGGAGGACGAGGCCGTACGTGCGACGGACCAACGTGGCGCGGTCGACACCGGTACGGGCCGGGGCGGAAGTGATGACCTGGGCTGGGGCTGTCATGGCTGGAAGATAATGCTCGTCAACCGCAGCCCGAAGACCGTCTGTTGTTGCAGTTACCGCTTTCTCAGTTCAACGTTGCCATTGACCGTGGAAAGCCGGATGCGTGGCCCGCCTTTCCCCAGCGTCGCCCGCAACCGGCGTGGATCGATCCTTCCTGTGATCGTCACCGGAAAGTCCGTCGCGAACCGGCCGTTGAGCGAGGTCAACTCGATGTCCGCGTCAATCTCGCCCGTGAACTCCACGATCACCGACCCGTTCACCGTCGCGAAGCGCATGTCGGACCGGGCGTCGAACTTGCCCATGGTGGCGCGCACATGGCCGTTGGTGGTCCGCGCGTTCACCGGGCCCTCCGCGGTGGTCACGGTCACGTTGCCGTTGACACTCTCCGCATCCACCTCGGCCGCGGCGTCCTCAACGCGAACATTGCCGTTGGTCGTGTGGGCGCTCACACGCACGCCGCGTGGCACGCGAATGCTGAAGTCCACCGTGACGTCGTTCTCGCGCGCGCGGCGGTCGCTGCTGCGCGTGCGGTACCTGTCCTCGCTGCAATCCGAGTTCTCGCCCCACAGGGCGCAGATGAGGACGTTCTCGTCGCCGCTGCCGTATTTGCGCACTTCGAACCGCACGTAATCCGGATCGCCGCGTCGGGTGCGCCGCGTGGCGATGACTTCCACCTTGTCGCCGGCCCCGCGCGTGACTTCCACGTTGCCGCGCAGGTTCCGGACGTTGATCCAGCGGCCTTCGGGAATGCGGCCGGCCCACGTGAAGGCTTCGCGTTCCAAGCGGGCCTGGGCGCTCGCGGCCGGGGCTGAGCCGACCACCAGCGCTGCCGCGACGGCGAGTATCGCGCAGGCGATTTTCGTGTACCTGGCCATGGTGCCTATGGTTTGACCATCCGTAGCCGCACGTCGCCGCTCACGCTGCTGAAATTCAGCATCCCGTCCCCGGTGAGGACGTCGATGTAGACGTCGACGTCGCCGCTGTTGGCGCTCACGCGCATGCCTTTGGGCACCTTCACTTCCATGTCGATGGACACGGTGTCGTCGTAGTCGCGGTCGCGGCGGCCGCGGCTGTGGCTGTGGATCTGAAAGCCGCCATCGTCGCATTCCATGTCCAGGTTCTTGTACATCGAGCACGCGGTGATGCCGCGCTCGGATTCGTACACCTCGATGGTGACGTTTTCGGGGTCGCGTCCGCGTCCGCGGCGCGTGCCCACGATCTCCACCTTGCCGCTGGTGGACGGGGAAACGGTGACGCGGCCGCTGAGGTTGTGCAAGTTCACCATCTTGTCGGCGGCGAGCTGCCTTTCCCAACGGAAGTCGGACTGTTGCGCGCGCCCTGCACTGAGCGGAGCAAACGTGAGGGGAGTCGCGCAGGCGAGCAGGAGTGCCGTGGTCTGGAGACGCATGCTGATCCTCAATCCTGGGGTCGTCGGCCTTTCGAGCGGATGGTGATGTCACCGCTGAAGCTCTCCGCGCTGATGCGCGCGTCGCCCTTGCCGATGTCGAACGTGAATCGCTTGGTCGCGCCGATGCCGTGTTCGCCCGGCTTCAGCGTGATGGGAAAGTCGCTGTCGATCGAGCCCGTGTACGTGGCTACGGTGAGTTGCGCGCCCGTGCCCGCGGGAATCAGCAGTGCGACGCTGCCGCTGTGCGAACCCAGCTCGTAGCGGCCCGTGCTGTCCACGCCGCCGTCGAAGGTGACGTCGCCGCTGGTGCTCTTCGCACGCACCCAGCGCGTGAGGACGTTCCTCAGTGTGATGTCGCCGCTGATGGAGGTCGCTTCCACGTCGCCTTTCACGTCCACGAGCGTCACTTCGCCGCCGGTCGTGCGCGCTTCCACGCGCCCGGTGAGCGCCCGCGCCGTGATGTCGCCCGTCAGGCTCGACAAGTCGATGATGTCCGTGACGTCGTCCACGACGATGTCGCCGCTCTGCGTGTTGAGCTCCACGCCGGCACGCGTGCCGGTGACGGAGATGTCGCCCTGTTGCGCGCGAGCCACCACCCGGACGCCGACCGGCACGGTGACTTCGTAGCGGCTGTCGCCGGTGCGCGGACGCGCCAGTTCCAGCGACAGGCGGCTGGGCGCGGCGTCCATCCGGATTTCATTGCGCTCGGAGCGCGCGCGGACGCGCACTTCTTCGCGGTTCCACGCCGTGACGATGACCTCGCCCTGATACAGCGTGAGCGAGACGGTGCCGCGGCGGTCGAAGGCGAACGTCGTATCGATACGGCTCTGGTAGTCCTGGTCGCGGCTGGAGCGGTTCTGCTGCGCCTCGGCCGGAGCAGCCACGGCAGCCGTGGCGCAGAGCATCGTGGCGAGCAGGGTGGTGCGCAGCATGGTCAAGGTCCTTTACGTGCGGTTCGGCAGCATCGCCGCGATGCGCAGCAACTCCACCTTCGACTCAAGTGATGCGTTCAGTGATTCAATCAGGAAACGGCTCGCGGGGTCCCGCGCGATGGCTTTCTTGCTCTCCGAGATCGCCGCGTCGATCACGATGAGGTTCTTCTCGATCACTGCGACAGTGACTGGGTCCATTTGGTTGCGGCGTTCGTCCATGAGCCTGCGCAGTCGCGTGATCTCGCGGTCGTAATCCGCCGACAGAGTCGCCACGGCCAGCTGCGCGGAGACCGTCCCCGGCACTGGCGCGCCGGCGGGATCCGCGGAGTCGGCGCCCAGAGGAAGGGCCGACACCGACAGCAGCGTGTCACCCGACACGGTCGTGTCGAGCGCCGCCACGAAGGTCTGCGTCCGCGCTGCGCCGAAATAGCCCAGGCTCACTGCGCCGACAAGCGCCGCCGCGAACGCCGAGCGCCGCACCCAGCGATGCTGCCACGCCGGGCGTTGCGCGGCCGGGAACGCCGTCGCCGACGCGATCGGCACCACCGGCGCCTCGATGCGCGCCGCGATTCCGGCCCAGAGATCGCGCGACGGCGCCAACTCCGGCAGCTTCGACGCTTGCACCCGCACGTCCCGCAAGTCCGCCAGCAGCGCACCGCACTCCGCACATCCCTGCGCGTGCCGCTCCACGCCCAGGCGCGTCGCGTCGTCGAGGTCGCCTTCCAGGAGCGCCATCAACTGTTCGTTGAAAGCGTCGTGAGTCATTGCGTTGGTCGTCATCGGTTCAGTGCCTCTCTCAGGAGGTGCCGCGCGCGATGCAACTGCGCCTTGGTGGCGCCCGTCGTCACGCCCAGCATCTCCGCGATTTCCTCGTGCTTGTAGCCTTCCACATCGTGCAGCGTGAACACCCGTCGCGCACCCGGAGGCAGCCGCGTGATCGCGTGTTCCAGGTCCAGCATTTCGCCGGGTGCGATGGTCGTTCCCACCACGCCGGTGTATGTGTCCATTCCTGACTCTTCCGGCTCTTCTTCGAAGCGGGTGCGTCGGCGCGACTCGGTCTTTCGATCGTTGAGCACCACGTTCACCGCCAAACGGTGCAGCCACGTGGCAAACGACGACTCGCCGCGGAACAGCTGCACCTTCTCCCACGCGCGCACGAACACATCCTGCGTCAGTTCTTCGGCGCGCGTCCGGTCGGGGACCATGCGCGCGCACAACGAAAAGACGCGATTCACATGACGACGGTAGAGACGCTCGAACGCTTGACGGTCGCCGCCGGCAGCAAGCGAGGCGTCAGCGTCCACCGGTCGATTGCCTGCGGTTGTGGGGGCTTCGAGATGCGCCACAGCAGCCATGTCTTGGGAGTCTCCGTCCTCGCACTACTATAGATACTCCATGGGGCGGGAAGGTTGGAACCGGTCCCCAGTCCCTATTCCCCAGTCCCCAGAAGCGAGGGCAAGTCCGCGATCCGATCCAGGTAGTGCCGCGGCTGGCTGGGAGCCAGGTGTTCCCGCGAGAAGGGGCCCCACAAGGCCGCGATCGTCACGACGCCCGCGGCATTGCCGGCCGCCATGTCATGCACCGAATCGCCGACGAAGACGGCGTTGCTGGCGTGAACGCCAAGCCGGTCCAGGGCGGCATGCACGGGCGCCGGGTCCGGCTTGTGGATCTCGATGGTATCACAGCCGATGATAACGTCGAAGCAGTCGCCGATGCCGACGCATTCGAGCCCGAGGCGGGCCAACACTTCCGTCTTGCTGGTCACGATGCCCAGCGGGTGCCGCGCCGCGCGCAGGCCGCGCACCGTGTCCACCACGCCGTCATATGCCTTCACCAGCCGGTCGTGGTTGGGCACCTGGTATTCGCGATATCGCTCGATGAGCGCGTTGACCTGGTCTTCGTCGCGCGCGTATTTGCGGAACATCACGGCCAGCGGAGTGCCGACGCCGGTGAGCCACTCGTCGTCCGAGGGTACCCGCCCGTCGTGGCCCACGAACGCGAACTGCGCCGATTGGAGAATGAGCGCGATCGAGTCGATGAGTGTGCCGTCGAGGTCGAACAGCACGGCTGGCAGGCGACCGGCGAGCGAGGCGGGCATCAACAATTCAGGTTCGGCCAGGACGGATTTCTCCGATTGGGCTACATATACGGAAGTCACACCACTTGGAGAAACAAAACACGAGTTGGAAGTGGCCGCTCATCCGACCCATCGGCTCGATCCGACCGATCCGAAACCAAAGCGTGTTAGTTTCTCAGCAACGAGACCCCAACCACGAGCGAGAAACCCCATGGGCAAAGGCGACAAGCGTTCCAAGAAGGGCAAGATCTACCGCGGCAGCTACGGCAAGCGCCGTCCGCGCAAGCTGCCGAAGAAGAAGCCGGCGCCGAAGAAGTCCTAGATCTTGTTGGCCCGGAGCTGGTCCAGCGGGTAGAACGTCCCGCGCCACTCGATGCCGCCGGCGATGATCGTCCGGCCCACCGCAAGGACGAGCATGCCAAGCTGGATGAGTGCGGCGATCGGGTACAAGAGCGTCAGCCAGAGTGGCATCTGCTGCTCGCTGGCGGTTTTCGCAAACCCGAGCATCAGCGCCGCCATGGCGAACGCGTAGGCCGCCTGAGTCGCCCCGGTGGTCAGCCACACCGCGGCAAACGGCCATACGCCGACGGCCAAACTGATGCTGATCCCACCGACGAACAGCGCGAAACTGTAGTGCAGGGCGGCGTATGCGTTCTTGCGAAATCCCTGCGTGGCCTCTCCCAGCGTGCGGTACCACTCCACCGCGACTTGGTCCCGTCCAAAGAACACCTGCTGACGCGCACCGGAGTGCTTGAGCAGTTTGCCGAGCATCAAATCGTCGTCGGGGCGCATCGCGATGCGCGCATGACCGCCGATGTCCCGGTACCACTTGGTGCGCACCATGTTGAACGCGCCGATGCCGACAAACGCGCTGCTGCGTGGATCGTTCACCTCCCAGATGCGAAGCGCGACGACACCCCACGTCAGGAAATAGGCCGTCACCGCCTGCAACAACCGGTCCGGCAGCTCCATCTGCGGTGACACCGTTACGTGGTCGGCTCCCAGTTCCATCGCGGCCACGGCGCGCGACACCGAAGTGCGCTCCAGGATGATGTCGCCGTCCACGAAGAGCAGGATGTCGCCAGTGGCGCGGTCGGCGCCGGCGTGCAGCGCGTTGTTCTTGCCCAGCCAGCCCGGCGGCAGGTCGGTGATGTGTACTACGCGCAGCCGCGAGGTCTTGGCGGCCATCTCGTCGAGGATCGCGCCCGTGCGGTCGGTGGAGCGGTCTTCCACGACAATGAGTTCCACGTCGTGATAGTCCTGCCCCAGGAAGGACGCCACCGCCGTCCGGACGTTGAGAGCCTCGTTCCGTGCGGCCACTACTATGGATACGCGTGGGCCTTGGCCCGCAGGCATCGGCGAAACCCCTGACAAGCGTGACACGGCGGCGTACGAACGGAATACCAGGGCGGTCGCGACCAGTGCGACGCCCGCAATGACGCCTGCCACGACCAGCCCGGCGGTAAGCATGGGCGGTAATGATACGCGACGAAGCGGCCGTGGACACCGGACGGCCACCGCGCCATGTTCATTGGGTTACTTGGCCCCGAAATGGAGAGCACCATGGCACTTTCGCGTCGCAACTTCGTGAAAGCGGCAGGCGTCGGCGGTATCGGCGCACTCGCCACCCCACTCATCGCCGCCCGCGGCAGCGAAGCACTCAGCGCAGCTTGGGCCGAACCGGGCTTCTACCCGGGGGCCGTGCTCGACTCGGCGGTCGAGGAGCGTGTCGGGTATCGCTCCCGGTTCGCGACCGCGATCCGTTTGGACAGCAACGAGAACCCCAACGGCCCGGGACGCGCGGCACTCGAAGCCGTGCGCGCCATGTTCACCGAGGCGAATCGCTATCCGGACGGCCAGGAAGGCGATCTTCAGGCCGCGGTCGCGAAGCACCAGAAGGTCGGTGAGAACAACGTGCTGATGGCGTGCGGTTCCGGTGAGATCCTCCGCAGCGCGTGCTACGCGTTCACGGGGCCAGGCAAGTCGCTGGTCACCGCGTCGCCGTCGTTCGAGACGCCGGTCGGATTCGCCGAGTCCATGGGCGCCCAGGTTCACAAGGTTCCGGTGGACAAGGACCTTCGGCTCGACCTGCAGCAGATGCTGGACAAGGTGCAGGGCGCCGGACTGGTCTTCTTTTGCAACCCGAACAACCCGACCGCCACGGTACACGGCGCGTCTGTCGTGAAGGACTTCATTGCGCAGGTGAACAGGCGCAATCCGGACTGCATGATCATGATGGACGAGGCGTACCACGAGTACGTCGAGGATCCCAACTACGCGACGTCCATTCCGATTTCGCTCGACAACCCGAAAGTGTTCACGGTGCGCACGTTCTCCAAGGTGTTTGGCATGGCCGGCCTGCGCGCGGGCTACGCGATCGGCCGTCCGGAAGCGTTGCGTCCGATGGGGCGCCACAAGCTGAGCAGCGGCGTCAACGTGCTGGCCTCCGCGGCTGGCATCGCGACGTTGCCGGACCAGGCGCACATCACTACCGAGATCACGGTGAACCGCGAGGCCAAGGCCTACACCGTAAAGGCATTGGAGTCCATGGGTTTCAAGGCCAGCGCGTCGCAGGCGAACTTCATCATGGTGCCCGTCGGTCGCGACACGCGCGCGTTCAAGGATGCGTGCGCCAAGCAGGGCATCCTGGTGGGCCGTCCGTTCCCGCCGCTCACGACCCACTCGCGCATCTCGATCGGCACCATGGACGAGATGAAGAAGGCGGTCGAGGTGTTCAAATCCGTCCTCGGCAACGCGGCGAACTGATCGGAATGCGGCTCGCGCCCCTGGCGATGTTGATTGTCGCTTGTGGGCGCGGCGACACGAAAAACAGCGATTCAACGACGGCCGGCGCGGCAAACTCCGCGTCGGCCGTTGTCACTTCGGATCCAACGTCCGACGTCCGACGTCCGCCGTCAGGACTCGATGCGTGCCCGCCCACTGGTTCATGGTCGCCGTGTCATGTCTTCGACCGGCTGGACCGCGCCGGTCTCGCTCCACGGAAGGACACAACGACGGTGGTCACACCGCCGCTTTCGCCACGCGGCACCCAAATACTGGTAGGCAACGCAATACTGCAGTTGTATGTGTATCCGGATATCCGGAGCCGTGAACGGGAGCAGGGAAAGCTCGACAAAGCCAAGTACGTTTCGTTCGACACGCCCACGATGCAGTCGCAGCCCACGTTGATTTACAACGCGAATCTCATCGCCATCTTGTTCAGCCGGAACGACCACCTGCGTGAACGCGTCTCCGATGCGATCACCGCCGGCCCGCCACAACCGCCGTCACCGACCAACCCATGAACGCGAAGTCCATCGCAATCGCCGTGTCGTTCGCTGCCGCCGCCATGCTCGCGGCGTGCAACAACTCACAGACGCGCTCTACCTCGCTCGTGAATCCCAGCCCGGCCGAACTGGCGCTACCGGCGCCGGACTCGTTCACGGTGCGCTTCGAAACCAGCAAGGGTCATTTCACCGTTCAAGCGTACCGCGCATGGGCCCCGCTCGGCGTGGACCGCTTCTACTTCCTGGTGAACAACAACTTTTACGACGGGGCGCGCTTCTTCCGCACGTTGCCCAACTTCGTCGTGCAGTTCGGCTTGAACGGTGACCCCGCGGTCTCCAAGGCGTGGGAGACCCGCACGATCCTGGACGATTCGGTGAAGCAGAGCAATCAGGCCGGCTATCTCACGTACGCGATGGGCGGGCCCAACACGCGCACCACGCAGATCTTCATCAACAAAGTGGACAACAGCCGCCTGGACGGGATGGGCTTCGCACCGTTCGCCAAGATCATCGACGGCCTGCACGTCGTGGAGCAGTTCTACGGCGGCTATGGCGACGGCGGACGCGAGGGCCCGGACCAGCGCATGATCCGCGAGCAGGGCAACGGCTACCTGGACCGTCAGTTTCCCAAGCTGGACTCGATCGTGAAAGCGAGGGTCATCAAGTGACCGGCGCGCCGCTTCCGCTGGCGCGCGGGTTTGGGGAGACCAACCGCCGGGACGCGTGGTGGGTTCAGCCGCTCATCACGTTCATCGTGTTCGGCGGGTTCATCGTCTACGCCACGTGGGCTGCGTTCCAGAACGCGCACTACACATTTGGGCAGTACCTGTCGCCGTTCTACTCGCCGGAGCTCTTCGGAAGTTCGCCGCACGCGATCCTCGGGCCCAAGCCGGCGTGGTGGCCCGCGTTCGCGCCGTTCTCGCCGGCGCTGATCATCCTGCCATTCCCGGGCCTGTTCCGGTTCACCTGCTACTACTATCGCGGCGCCTACTACAAGGCGTTCTGGGCAGACCCGATCAATTGCACCGTAGGGGAGCCACGCAAGTCATACCTCGGCGAGCACTCCTTCCCGCTCATTCTCCAGAACATCCACCGCTACTTCCTGTACGTGGCGGTCGTCTTCCTGTTCGTCCTCAGTTGGGATGTGTGGAAGGCGATGTGGTTCACCGCGCCGGACGGTACGAAACAGTTCGGCATCGGCGTTGGCACGATCGTGCTGGCCGCCAACGTCACGTTCCTCTCGCTCTACACGCTTGGTTGCCACGCCATGCGCCACGTGGTTGGCGGCTTCAAGGACGAGCTCGCCGGCCACCAGGTGCGCAAAGCAGCCTACGACTGCTCCAGCTGCCTCAACCGGTGGCACATGAAGTGGGCGTGGACCAGCCTGTTCTCGGTGGCGTTTTCGGACGTGTACGTGAGGCTGTGTTCGATGGGCGTTTGGACTGATTTCCGGTTGTTCTAACGGA
>ERZ1292623.4826-Hain-H51-01um-R1-4826-length-10952-cov-8_pt1 | contig 10952 bp, 6 predicted proteins | sample MGYA00564398_ERZ1292623 | MGnify/ENA primary metagenome ERZ1292623 (study PRJEB36523, sample SAMEA6512633) | groundwater metagenome | collected 2019-01-07 | study: AquaDiva: Metagenomics assemblies of 32 groundwater samples
CTTTTCCGCAGGAGGTCCAGCAGAGGGCGCTTGCGAGGAGCAGGAGGAAGAGGCCCAGGAAGAGGAGCAGGCCGAGGAGGAGCAGGAGGAGGAAGCCGCTCCGCCCCCGCGGAAGCCGGCGGCCAAGCCCGTCGCGAAGCCGGCTACGAAGCCCGTGGCCAAGAAGCCGGTCGCGAAGCCCGAGCCCGAGCCCGAACCCGAGGAGGAGCAGGAAGAGGCCCAGGAGGAAGAGGAGCAGCCCGAGGAGCAGGAGGAAGAGGTCCTCGAGGACGACAAGCTCGACCAGATGCTCGAGGAGGAGCTCGACAAGGCGCCTCCCGCGAAGAAGCCGTCGACCAAGCCGGCGGCCAAGCCCGTCGCGAAGCCGGCCGCGAAGCCCGTGGCCAAGCCCGTCGCGAAGCCGGGGAAGAAGTAGGACTCCAACAGGGGCCTCGGGGATAGCCCCGGGGCCCCGGACCGGGAGGTTCACTCGTGGTGAAGTCGGTGAATGTCAGCAAGGGCATCGCGTCCTTCTTGAAGGACAAGTACCGGAACAAGGGCGGCATCGTCTCGGGGCGAGAGGAGTTCCTCCGCTTCAATGAGCCGCAGCACTGGATCTCCACCGGGATCCGTCCCCTGGACCTCGCCATCGGCGGCCGGGGCATCCCCTCGGGGAAGATCATCCTGGTCTCCGCGGACGCCACCCTCGGGAAGACGCTCCTGGGCCTGCACCTCTGTGTGCGGTTTCAGCAGCACATCGTCCCGGGGTTCGTGCACTACATCGCGCCCGAGTCCGGCGCCGCGGCGGACTGGATGGAGTCGCTGGGTGTGGACCTCTCGGAGGACGCTCTGGTCCAGCCGAAGGGGCTCACGTGCCTGGAAGAGCTCTTCGAGTACATCGAGCTCTGCGGACGCTGGCACATGAAGCATGAGCCGAAGCGCCCGATCTTCTTTTTCATCGACTCGATCACGGCGTTCCTGCCCAAGTCGACGATGGAGAAGGACTACAAGACGGCCTTCAAGCAGAAGGGCAACGAGGCCGCCATCATCTCGGGCGGGCTCAAGAAGCTGGAGATGGCGCTCAACCACAGCAACAACACGTTGCTGTTCATCTCCCAGCTCCGCTCGCGCATCTCGATGAACCCGATGCAGCCGATCATCGGCGACCCGCAGGCGGTCACAGGTGGGGCGGCCCTGGGCTACTACAACTCGCTGCACCTCCGGCTGCGCCAGGTGTACGGCCGGGACATCTACAGCTACGAGGACGCCAAGAAGCGTGACCGCGTGCACGAGCAGGAGGGGACCGAGGTCGAGATCTTCGTCTACAAGTCCCGGATCTGCTTCCCGCACCGCAAGGCCTTCGTCCCGATCTACTGGCAGGAGACCAAGCACCACCCGATCGGATTCGACCCGGAGCAGGCCGACCTGAACTGGCTGATCGATCGGGAGCTGATCTCGACCTACGCCGGCAAGGACAAGGCCCTGGTCAAGGCGGGCTCCAACGAGATCGAGCTCGCCTCGGGGAGCCACGTGTTCACGGGCCTTTCCGGCTGGCGGAATCTCCTGACCAAGGAGAAGCTCAACAAGGAGATCGGGGACCTCATGCTCGCGAACGCCAGCAGCCGCTGCGCCAAGGACGAGCGCATGGAAGAGGCCTCTTCCAAGTCGCAGGAGGACACTGCGGCGCAGGACCGAGAGCTCGACCAGATGGACCGCGACCTGGAGAACCTCGCCGACGAGGCTCCGGACTTCGACGTCCAGGAGGAAGAGGAGGCCCCGCCCCCTCCCAAGAAGGGCAAAGGGAAGGGCAAGTCCCGTCCGCCCCCCGCCGTAGCGAGGGATGAAGAGGAATGAAGCACGTCGCCCTGATCGACGGGAACCACATGGTCCGCCGGGCCTACCACGTGATGGAAGACCTCACCGACGCGGCGGGGAACCCCACGGGCGGGATCTTCGGGTTCCTCAGCAGCGTCCGGACCACCCTCCAGGCGCTGGCCCCGGACCGGGTCGTCGTCTTCTTCGACGGCGGCTCGGACCCGTGGCGGCTGGCGCTGCACGCTGGCTACAAGGACCGGAGCGACAGGGACCCGGTCAAGGAGGCCGAGCGCAAGCGGCAGGGGGCGGCCGTGTCCTGGCAGGTGCGGGAGCTTCGAACCAAGCTCCTGCCCTACCTGGGCATCCCCTGCCTCCGGCTGGCTGACACGGAGGCCGACGACCTGATCTACGTGGCTCGTGAGAAGGTCACCTCCACCCTGGGCATCCACACCGTCGTGATCTCGGGGGACAAGGACTTCTATCAAATGGTGCGCGGCGACACCTCCATCTTCGACCCGATGGACAAGAAGCCGCACCGGTTGATGGAGGGCCCCAACCTGATCACGCCGGAGACCTTCGCCAAGCACACCGGGATGGCGCACCCGCGCCAATTCCTGGACTTCCGGGCGCTCACCGGGGACAAGTCCGACCGCATCCCCGGCATCCCCGGGGTGGGCGAGGTGACCGCCAAGGCGGCCCTCGCCAAGTTCGGTAGCCTTCGCCGGATCGTGGCCAGCCCCGGCGAGGTCCGGGAGATGGGCCGGCGCTTCGGCACCATCATCGACCACGGGCGGATCGCCGCCCGCAACCTGCTCCTGATGGGGTTCAGTTACCGCCCGCACACCGCAGAGGAGACGGAGGCCGTGGCCAAGGTTCTCCTGGATCCTATCCCGCCGCTCTCCCCGGACGTCGTGCGGGTCTACTGCAGGGAGAAGAGGGCTCTGGACTTCCTGGCCAACCTGCCGGAGCTACTCCAGCTCCTGCAGTCCCAGAAGATGCGCTCGGATCGCCTGTGTGAGTGGGTCGCCCGCGAACACCGGGGTTCGAGCACTCGAGTGAGGAGTCACGCATGAAGACACCTGGTCTACCGTTGATCGGGAAGGGGCGCACGAGCAGTCTCGTGTTGCTGGGGGACATTCACTTCAACGACTACCCCCGCTTCCCGGACATGTTCGGTCACCTACAGGACGCCTTCCGCGATGCCGTGGAGGACTCGGTCAAGCGACAGGCGCCCATGATCATCGCGGGGGACACCCTGGATCCCCTGCACGGGTCGATCTCGGCCAAGGTCCTGGACCCCGTCTGCGACCTGTTCAAGGCGGCCGGCGAGTCCACGCGGATCAGCATGATCAAGGGCAACCACGGGCGAGGGTCCGTGGGCACCGAGGATCATCTGGAGACGCCCCTGGGGATGATCAACGGGGTCGTGATGCACGACCAGCCTGAGCTCGTGGATCTGAGCCCCTTCGTCGTGGGGATGGTTCCCTACCACGAGGACAAGGACGAGTTCATCGCCGCGGCCCAGGGCCTCACCCGGGAGCTCAAGGCGCTCGGCAGTGATAAACGCCCGAAGATCTTGATCACCCACCAGGCCTACAAGGGCGGCTACGTGGGCGCCGAGGAGCCCGGCTTCGTCCCCGGTGAGGACCAGGGGGCCTGGGCCCTGCCGGTCACCCTCTTCCAGGCCTGGGACCACGTCTTCAGCGCCCACTACCACCAGCACCAGACCCTCTACCTGGGCGACACCCCGATCACCTACATCGGAGCGCTGCTCCAGCACAGCTTCGGGGATGAAGGGCAGACCCGGGGCTACGTCGTGGTCTCCTACAACCGGGACGGACTCCACTTCGAACAGATCCCGGCGAACCCCCGGTACCCGGTGTTCCGGAAGCCACGGATCACGCAGAAGGGGCTGAAGGCCCTGTACGCGGAGGACCTCATCAGCTCCTACGTCCAGCCGGTAGTCATCGACCCCCGGGTCACGGACGCGGACCTGAAGGACCTGCGGGCCTACAAGGTCTTCCCCACGCTCTGGGAGGTCTACGACAAGGGCTCCAATCGCCTCGGCGCGGACATCACGGCCGAGTCCAGCCCGGAGGAGATCCTGGGCAGCTACGTGGAGGCCAAGTGCCCGAACTTCCCGGTGTCGGTCCGAGACCGTCTCCTGGCCGTGGGCATCGAGCTCTACTACAAGGCGCCCAAGAAGGAGTACGCGGACGGGGAGCGCGGGCGCATCCGCCCGATGCGCCTGGAGATGAAGAACTTCCGGCGCACCAAGCACGAGGTCTTCGATCTCGATGAGCTCGGGGTCACGTGCTTCATCGGGCGGAACGGCTCGGGCAAGTCCACACCCCGGATGGGCATCGCCTACGGGTTCTTCGGCGAGATGCCCGGGACGTCCCGGTCGCCGGTGAACAACCTGGTGGGCAAGGGCTGCATGCTCAAGCTCACCTTCGCCTGCGACGAGACGCTCTACACGATCATGCGCCATCGGCAGGACCCGGTCTACAAGGACCGAACCCTGTTCTTCCGGGGTGAGGTCCTGCCCGACAAGAACTCGAAGAGCAACCTCACCGGGGCCACCAACGCCCAGACCCAGAAGGCCATCGACGCGATCCTGGGACTCGACCTCGACATCTTCCAGTCGATCGTCTGCATCGACACCCTGTTCAAGCTCCCCTCGCCCAAGGTGAAGGAGAGCGACAAGCGAGAGTTCCTCGAGAAGGCCTTCGGCCTCCTGGACTGGGAGGACCCCTACCAGGCGACCCTGAGCTCGATCCGGGAGCAGCGGGAGGCCCTGGCCGAGATGGAGCGCACGGTCACCGCACGGGAGGCCGTGAAGGAGAAGACCAAGCTCAACATCTCCGACTACCAGCTGAAGAGCGACACGTGGGAGCAGGAGCGCCGCCGCGAGATCGCTGATGCCCAGTCGGAGATCCGTCAGTTCGATCAGCGCATCACGAAGCTGCAGGAGCGCGACGTGGCCGATCCGAGCGAGGTCAACGCCCAGCTCCAGGAGAAGAAGGACAAGCTCGAGGAGCTGCCCCGGGACGGCGAGCCGGAGCGGAAGAAGTACACCCAGGGCCGGATCAAGCTCACCGACCAGATCGCCACGGTGAAGGCCACCAAGGCGGCCTACTCCCAGGAGATCGAGAAGCTCGAGCGGGAGAAGCGCTTCGGCCTGCCTCTCAGCACCCTCTCGGACGGTGAGGACGGTCAGCTCTGTCCGACCTGCCAGCAGCCGGTCACGGCGGAACACATCGCGGCGTGCCAGAAGGTCTACCTCACAGAACGTGAGCGGGGCCTTCGCGTGGCCCGGGCCGAGGTCACGGAGGCCGACAAGACGCTGCGGGAGAAGATCAACCTGCGCAACAGCCTCGATGCCCGTCTCGGGCGCATCGATGCGAACATCGCGGCGCGGCGTGAGCTCAAGGACGAGATCCTGGTCCTCACCGAGAAGCTCTCGGGGCAGCAGGAGCAGTACTCCCAGCAGAAGCGCCAGGAGGACAACCTCGTGCGCCAGAAGGAGCAGGCCGCCCGCAGGCTCAAGCTCCTGCGCGAGAAGGCGGATCCGTACATCGACCTGCTCAAGGCGGGCAAGAAGGAGCTCTCGGAGCTCATCGTCGAGGTCAAGGAAACCAAGGGCTTCCTCGCCGAGGGCAAGGCCCGCATCGACGACCTCAAGTTCTGGGAGAAGGGGTACTCGAAGAAGGGCGTTCGGTCCTACCTCCTGGACTCCTACCTCCCGAAGCTCACCGAGTACATCCAGCGTCAGCTCGATGTGCTCTCGGACGGCATCCTGCGGGTGAAGTTCTCCCCGCAGCGAGTCACCGAGGAGGGCGAGGCCACGGAGACGTTCACCACCGACGTGGTGAACATGGAGGGCGGCGCCTCCTACGAGGAGCTCTCCAGCGGGGAGGCCCACCGAGTCGACCTGGCCGTGGCGCTGGGCGTGAACACCTACAGCCGTGTGGTGCGCCGGCACAACGTCAGCCTCCTGTTCGTGGACGACGTGACCGACTCCTTCATCGACGCGGAGGGCTCGGTGGCCCTGGCGCGACTGGTCAAGAGCATCTCCCAAGACATCTGGGTGGGCCTCGCGACGAACAAGGCCGAGGTGGCCGCCCAGTTCGAGAAGAAGGTGCGAGTGTCCCGTAGCAAGGAAGGGTATTCCAAGTACGTGCGCTAGGAGGGACCGTGAAGCAGAAGACAGGGCCCGCCCGGGAGACGGGCGGGGCCCCGAGGGGTGTACCAGAGATCCTCACCAATATGGAGGCGATCCTCAAGGCGTTCCCCAAACCCAGCTACTACCCCGGGCAGAAGGAAGCCATCGAGCAGATCTGCGCCTACTACGCGGCCGGGTACATGGACGTGATCCTGGAGGGCCCCACCGGGACGGGCAAGAGCGCCATCGCAGTCACCCTGGCTCGGTTGCTCCAGGCCTACATGCTGACGTCACAGAAGCTGCTCCAGGCGCAGTATGAGGCGGACTTCCCCGAGCTGGCCGTCGTACGTGGGCGCAACGCCTACTCGTGTGACGTGATCCAGGGCTACGCGGACGTGGCCCCGTGCGTCGAGTTCAAGCGGCGTACGGAGAGCCCGTGCGAGCTCGATCCGAAGGGGGCCTACACCGGGAACCCCAAGCACACCTGCCCCTACGCGGAGGCCTTGGTGGCCGGGGAGCAGGCCCACACGACCCTGTTCAACTACCACGCATTCTACGCCCACAAGAATGATGGCGCCCCGGACGAGCTGCGCTTCCCCAAGCGCAGCCTGATGATAATGGACGAGGCCCACGGACTTGAGGGTGTGTGCATGGGGATGGTGCAGCTGGTCATCGACGAGACGCACGCCCAGCTCCAGCACACCACGATGCTGGACCTGGTCCAGAACCTTCACGCGGAGGGGCCCTACGTGATGGCCGTCATCGAGGCCTCGCGGACCCTGACGATGGAGATCAAGGTCCTGCCCAGCGGCAAGGAGCGCACGAAGCTCTTCCGGAAGAAGGCCGCCCTGCTGGCCCTCGCCCAGCGCATGGTCGAGATCAACTGGCGCTACCTCAAGACCCTGGAGGAGGGGTACGAGGGACCGTCATTCGAGTCGCAGTGGATCATGAAGACGGAGACGCTCCCGGGCTCAGACCGTCCGACCAAGCTCACGCTGAAGCCGGTCTTCGCAGGACCCTTCGTCCCGAAGATGTTCTTCAACCGGGGGAGCCGGCGGCTCTTCATGAGCGCCACGATCCTCGACAAGAAGGTCTTCTGCGAGAGCGTGGGCTTGAAGCCGGAGACCACGGCCTTCGTCTCGATCCCCTGTCACTTCCCCGTGGAGAACCGGCTGGTGCACGTCTACCCGTGCGGGGACCTCACCTACCGGACCTACCCGCAGGGGATCAAGGGTGTGATCCAGGGGATCAAGCGGGTGCTCGAGCACCACAAGGGCCAGCGAGGGATCATCCACACGCACTCCTTCAAGGTGCTCAAGGACATCCAGTGGGCCATCAAGGACCGGCGGCTGATCTTCCAGGACGCCAAGACCCGCGATCGCAACGAGTACGTGGACATGCTCAAGGAGTCCAAGGACGGGGTCCTGGTCGCCCCCGCGATGCACGAGGGCCTCGACCTCAAGGATGACTGGTCCCGCTTCCAGATCATCGTGAAGATCCCGTGGCCGGACTTCTCCGATCCCCAGATCCAGGCCCGCGCCAAGGTCGATGATCGGTGGTACGTCTGGCAGACCGCCCTCAAGATGGTCCAGCAGGGCGGACGCTCCGTGCGCTCGGCGACGGACTACGCGGCCACCTACATCCTCGATGCGGCCTTCTTCTCGTTCTATGAGCGGAGCCGTGTGCTCGAGGGTCCCAAGGGGAAGAAGGTCAGCATGCTCCCCCCGTGGTTCCGGGACGCCCTGCGTCTCTACGACGAGCATGAGACTCGAGAGTTCCTCGCCGGGCGAGACGTTCCTGCCCAGGTATAAGACCGGGCTTTCACGAAAGGAGTGTCCCTGTGCTCCAGCTCGTTGTCGGGCACGTCTGGACCCTGGTCCGGGATGGCTCCGTGGAGGAGCTCGAGGCCGCCGCGGAGGCCTTGACCGTCACGAATCCGTTCTACTTCCAGGCGATGAAGCGGAAGTGGTTCGGGACCGCCCGGTACATCTCGTTCTTCAAGGACGGGAACCTGTTCCCCACGGGCTTAATCCCGATCCTGCAGAAGCGCTTGAAGGCCAAGAACATCGAATGCGAGATCGCGAGCACTTCGCTCAACCCGATCCCGGTGAAGCGACAGCCCAAGCCCGGGATGTTCGAGGGGATCACCCTCAACGACGAGCAGTTCCTGGCCATCAAGGCCCTGCTCGAGGCGGAGGTCCCTCGGGGCTACCTGAAGGCCCACCCGGGCTTCGGGAAGACCGAGGCGATCCTCGCCCTCTACAAGTGCTTCCGCCCGTGCCTGGCCGTGTTCATCGTGACGCGGTCCGGGCTGCGGGCGGAGGCCTTCAAACGCTGCATCAAGCGGCTCGGGGAGGAGCCCTACATCCTCGGGAAGTCCAAGGGCCCGATCCCCAAGAAGGGCTTGATCGTCACGACCTATCACACGCTCCACAGCCACCTGTACGGGCGGAGGTCGACCAAGAGGAGTTCCGGGTCCCCGGCGAACGCCGAGACCATCGGGGCGATGGAGCGGGTCGACGTCCTCTTCGCGGACGAGGTCCACCGGGCGAGCTCCCCGAGCTACCAGGCCTGCCTGGAGAAGATCTACGCCAACCGCCGGTACGGCTTCTCGGCGACGCCGATGAAGGCCAACAACTCGGTGCGGAACATGGCGGTCCGGGCCTGGATCGGGCCGAAGCTCCACGAGATCCGGCTCAAGGGTCAAGTGGAGAAGGGGCGGGTCGCCAAGGCCCACGTCTTCTTCCGCTCGATCGGCAAGAACGACCCGGTGGACTTCTCCGAGATGCTCGGCTACCACTCGGCGTTCACGCGGGCCTACATGCACTACCGGCCGTTCCTGAAGCAGGTCATCCGGGACGTCCACTGGTTCTACCAACACGACCTCCCCTGCCTGGTCCTGGTGGACTGGCGGGAGCCCGGGGAGCTCTTCCGACGGCTTCTCTCCCGGATCATCCCGGCGGATGAGATTCGCTTCATCCACGGCGACGTGAAGATCCCGGACAGGGACACGGTCAAGGAGGAGTTCACCGCGGGGACGGTCAAGGTCCTGATCGCCACCTCTGGCGTGTTCGGGGAGGGCGAGGACCTGCCGTCCATCGGGTCCCTGGTGATGGCCTGCCCGGGCCGTGATCCGGGTGTGCTGTACCAGCGCATCGGCCGCGGCATCCGCGTGAAGATGGGCAAGGTCAACGTGCTCTACGTCACGGTCTACTTGAACCGCCGGCACCGGTACTTCGTGGGCCACGCGAAGGAGCAGCTCAAGTACTTCGCCCGGAACAAGGACCTGTACGTGACGCACGGCCTGGCCCCGCTGGAGGTGGTCGATGGCGAAATTGGCGAGCGCAGAGCGTGATCAGATCTTCTGGATCGCGAAGATCTTCTACAGGGAGAAGCGGCACCACATGCCGCGGGAGTTCGGACCTCGCCACAAGATGTGGGTCCACTTCCTCAGAGCCCGGCTCTGGATGCTGGCCCTGAAGGCGCTGGCCCGGGGGAAGTACAAGACCTTCATCAAGGCCCAGTTCGAGTACGCCCCCGGGAAGGACCCCGAGCGGGTCTTCCCTCAGATGCTGTACAACCACCGCGCCACCCAGAAGTGGCAGTGGTACCTGGACAAGAAGGAGAGGCGGCTGGGCACTGTCCTGGACGCCGACCTCTCCTACGAGAAGGACCTGAGCACGAACCGTCTCAAGGCCTTCTTCGAGCAGGGGGCCTGGGAGCTCGAGGGCCTCGTGCGATCCGGATTCACCGAGGAGGAGGCACTGCGAGCCTTCGAGGGTCTCTTCGACCCGTCCTTCATCCTCGCGAGCCCCGGGGCCATCGGGCGCCTGGAAAAGAATGAGAAGCACTACGGCCCCCGCGTGCGGGCGGCGTTCAACCGCTTTCGGGCGAAGCTCCCGAAGGCCATACAACGAATGAGGCGGCTCTATGGCGAGTGCCGGACAGGACAAGAAGGGCAGTGGGATCGGAGGCTCGCTGTACGACGTCTTCAACTCGAAGACGTACACGCTGGATCCGCCGATCCTTCAGAAGATCCTGGCGCTGTGGGTGCAGGATCCTAACTTCCTGGTCCGGTACCGGCGTTTCGTCAAGGCGATCTTCTTCGGGCAGGATGACCAATACACGGTCGCCGACCAGATCCTGCGGCACTACGACAGCAACGGGGCGCCCCCGGATCACGACATGCTCTCGCAGCGCCTGCGGCTGCAGGAGCGCCAGGGCAAGAAGAAGATCGACCTGAAGGCGTCTCTGACGACGGCCGAGGCGATATTCGCGGAGAACATCCGCGGGGCGAAGGGCACGTTGACCGAGTGGCAACTCGAATTCGGGAAGATCGAGCACACCAAGACCGCCTTCCGCCGGGGCGTCGAGCTCCTGAAGGAAGGGAAGTACGACGACATCCAGGAGACGATGACTCAACTCTTCGACTTCTACCAAGTCGGGGAGTTCGACGACATCGATGACGGCTTCGTCGAGGACACGCTGGTCACGGACCTCGCCGAGCGCCGCGTGCGCTCCCTGCAACGGATCCCCACCGGAACTCCCCCGCTCGACGCCTACCTGGGCGGGGGCCTTGGCCTGGGCCAGCTGTACCTGGTAGGAGGGGGTACCGGCGTGGGCAAGACCACGGCGGCCCTGCGCTTCTGTCGGGGTGCGGTGCACGCGGGTGAGCCTGCGCTCCTCATCTCCACTGAGGTCCAGCGCCCCCGGCTGGTGGACAAGTTCCACGCGGCGGTTACGGGCATCCCCACCGGGATGGCGATGATCGAGCACGAAGCCACGCTGAAGCGGAAGGTGGAGAAGTACCTCGCGAAGCGCCAGGGCCTCTTCCGGATCGCCTGGATGGAGCCCTATACCAAGACGATGGCGGACGTGCGCGAGTACGTCCGCTACCTGCGCGAGCGGCTCAACTTCCACCCCCGCCTGATCGCCATCGACTCCCCGGATCTCCTGAAGCCCCAGGAGCGCCACCAGAAGCCCCACGAGGGGA
>ERZ1292623.1510-Hain-H51-01um-R1-1510-length-22342-cov-13_pt1 | contig 10951 bp, 13 predicted proteins | sample MGYA00564398_ERZ1292623 | MGnify/ENA primary metagenome ERZ1292623 (study PRJEB36523, sample SAMEA6512633) | groundwater metagenome | collected 2019-01-07 | study: AquaDiva: Metagenomics assemblies of 32 groundwater samples
TAAAATTTCCCATACAAAATTTTATTAACTAATTTTTGTTCCAATTATCATGCAATTTGCTAAAGAAGCTCAGTTATATTCCTATCAAGTTGAGAGAGAGGGAGGAGAAGATGTTCTTTACATCAATTATTTGGGAGCAGGTTTTGTTCCAAGCATCTCTGAGTTTCCAGAAGTTATGGAAAGAACAATTGACGCATTGATAGAAAATCCAAACGTTTCCAGAGTTGTTTTTGTTCAGCAGAAGAATTACAACTATGATTCTAACGAAACTTTTATCCTTATGGAAATTGCACAGCTATATGTTTATTTTTTGAGGCAGGAGAAAATTTTGTCCTATGAAAAGCTGGTTACAAATCAAGAGCAGTTTTTTAACCAAAGATACAACGAAGTATTTTCTTTTCTTTATCTTTTGAAAAAAGATCCTATCTTAGCATATCATGAGCTTAAAAGAATCATTATTGAAGCAAGAGTTTTTTTAGATAGTTTAGAATTTTCTTTTAAGTCAGACCAGAAAAATTATATCTCTCTTTTAGAGAGAATTCTTGGAATGGCTGAAAAAATAAAATTGATTAAAAATGCTTCGCCCTTTTTAGATAAATATCCTAGAGGAAACAGGGAAATTTATTTTAATCTCTTTAAGCCAGACGTTATTCCTAATTTTACTTTTACAAGGCTGGTTGCAGACCTTCCTGTAAATGCAGAAATTATCTCTCAGTATAATATTGGAACTGAAAATGATGAGTCTTTAATCACTATTTTGAAAAAGAAAGATGAAGCAAAATTAACTTATCATTTGAGTCCTCCTGAAAATTCCTTAAATGAAGAACAAAATATGCTTTTGAATTTAGCCAGAGGAGTTTTAATAGAGCATCAACCCAAAGCAGAAGAATTTACAGATACTGAAAGAACAAGACAGGTTTTTTTTAATATTTCAAGAGATTTAGTCCAAGATTTGGCAAATAGCAAAAGAATTCAGCTGAATTATAGTGAGTTAAATAAACTCGCAATTATTTTAGTAAGGCATACAATTGGTTTTGGCCTTATTGAGGTGCTTTTACAGGATAAAAAACTTCAGGACATTGTTCTTAATGCTCCAATTCCAAAAGTTCCTATTTTTGTAAGGCATAATGAGTATGATGAGTGTGTGACTAATATTTTACCGAGCCAGGAAGATGCAGATTCATGGGCTGCAAAATTTAGAATGATTTCTGGAAGACCTTTAGATGAGGCTAATCCTATTTTAGATACACAATTGGAAATCGGAAATATCAGAGCAAGAATTGCCATAATACAACAGCCTCTTTCACCTGATGGATTAGCCTATGCATTGAGAAGACACAGAGAAGAGCCCTGGACTCTTCCATTATTTATCAAAAATAAAATGATTAATCCATTTAGTGCTGGTTTGCTGAGTTTTTTAATTGATGGTTCAAGAACCCTTTTAGTTGCAGGAACAAGAAGTTCTGGAAAAACGTCCATTCTTGGAAGTTTGATGCTTGAAATTATTCCAAAATACAGAATAATTGTTTTAGAGGACACGCTTGAGTTGCCTGTCGAAAGTTTGAGAAAATTAAATTATGATATTCTAAGAATGAAGGTTAGAAGTGCATTGCTAAAAACAACTACAGAAGTTTCTGCTGAAGAGGGAATAAGGACATCTTTGAGATTAGGCGACAGCTCTTTAATAGTTGGGGAGGTAAGGAGCGAGGAGGCAAAGGCACTTTATGAAGCAATGAGAATAGGAGCTTTGGCAAATGTAGTTGCAGGAACTATTCATGGAGCAAGCCCATATGCAGTTTTTGACAGAGTCGTTAATGATTTAGGAGTGCCTTCAACTTCTTTTAAGGCAACTGATGTAATTGCTGTTTGCAATCCGATAAAAACTCCGGATGGAATGCATAGCTGGAAAAGAATGATACAGATTTCTGAAGTTAGGAAACACTGGAAAAAAGATCCTTTAGATGAAAAGGGTTTTGTTGAGCTGATGAAATATAATGTTGAAAAAGATGAATTGGAGCCGAGTGATGATTTAATTAATGGGGACAGCAGCATTATAAAAGAAATCGCTTCTAATGTAAGGGGCTGGGCTGGAAATTGGGATGCTGTTTATGACAATATACTTTTAAGAGCAAAAATAAAAAAAGAAATTGTTGCAATTGCTGAAAAAACCGGCAATGAAAATATTTTAGAAGCAGAATTTAATTCTCTCAGCAATGACACATTCCATAAAATTTCTGACAAGGTTAGAGAGGAAATCGGACTGCCTTTGTCAGAGAGAGTTTTTCCTGAATGGCAGAAATGGCTGAATAAGGAAGTAAAAAAAGGAAAGATTTAATTTTTCTCCAAAGATTTATTGTTTTTTAGCAGTTTCTAATAGCAAGATTTTTAAATGTTATAACTTTGTTATAACTTATGGAAAATGGAATGATAAAGCAAATTGTCAAAGTTGGAAACAGCGCAGGAGTAGTTCTGCCTAAAAGCTGGTATGGTGGCAGAGTTAAGATAGAGCTGATTGAAAAACCTCTAGATATAAAAAAAGATGTATTGAAGATTCTTGAGCCATATTTGAACGATATTCAGGGAGTTTATTTAACTGGAAGTTATGCACGAAGGGAGCAAGAAAAAGACAGCGATGTTGATATTATAGCAATTTCGGAAAAGATAAGAAAAAAAATCACCTCTGGAAAATATAAAATAGAAATTTATCCGATGAAAAATATAAAAGAGACTCTTAAAAAACATCCTATAATGTTCTATCCTGCATTTTATGAATCTAAAACAATCATTAATAATGCTCTTTTACAAAAATTGATAAATATAAATCTTACAAAAAAAGATTTTAAACTATTCTATAAAGAATCAAAACGGGTTTATAAAATGGATAAAGAATTGATAGAATTGGATAAATTAGATGGAAAATATTTGCAATCATATACTATTGTTTATTCTTCTGTTTTAAGGCTTAGGGCACTATTTATGATTAAATCTATTTTATCTAAGAGGAATTACTCTAAATGGTCATTTGAGAAATGGATTTTGAATGAAACCAAAATATCCAAACAAGATTTTGAAAAGATTTATCAGATATATAAGTATGTAAGAGATAGTAAACTAATTAAAGAAAAAATTGATATTAATGTTGTTGAAAGAGTGATGGATTTTTTGAAAAAAGAGGTGGATAAGTATGACAAATAGGGATAAGAGGCTTAGAAAAGGTATAGAATCTTTAGACAAGCAGATAAAACTGCATGAAGAAAAAATGATGTTAGAGCTTGAAAAAGGAAATATTGAGAGAGTAGAATATTACAAAAAAGAGATTGAATCAAAAAAAGAGGCAAAAAGGAGGAAAGAAAAGATTTTAGAAAAATAAGATGCCTGAGAGGACTGATATAAACGAGATTTTGAGAAAACATTCTGCGAGAATTGAGGGGCAAATTAAAAGCGAAAGTGTGCAAAATGTTAATTATAGCAGAGAATATACTATTTTTAAACAAGAGATGGCTCCAGAGCTCACGCGATTTGAGAGATGGTGTCACAGTCTTGGAAATATTATAAAATTAAAATTTTCTGAAAAAGATGAAAAAAGAGTAAGGAGGCAATTGGAAATTGCCCACCTTGATATCGAGCCATGGCAGGCATTGGGCCTTTCAATCATGGTTTTTATTTTTGTTTTTATTCTTGGAATTTTAATTTCTACTGCAGTTCCTCTTATTACTGGGGAATGGGGGAGTTTTTCATTTTTGTTTTTATTCTTCATGATTATAATCTCCTTATTTTTATTTTATTTTGTTAATGGCTATCCTGCGAGATTAGCAAATAAATGGAGATTAAAGGCATCTTCTCAAATGGTGCCGGCTATTTTATATATCGTCGTTTATATGAAACATACAGCGAATTTGGAAAAGGCAATTGCTTTTGCCTCAGAACACCTGCAATATCCATTAGCATTGGATTTTAAGAAAGTTTTTTATGATGTTCAGATGGGAAAATTTTCAACTATTAAGGAAAGCCTGGATAATTATCTGGAAACATGGAGAGATTTTTCTATAGAATTTATTGAAGCTTTTCATTTGATTGAGAGCAGTTTGTTTGAGCCTTCAGATACACGCAGAGTTTCAACTCTTGAGAAAGCTCTGCAGGTTGTTTTGGATGGAGTTTATGACAGGATGTTGAGATTTACTCATGATGTTAGAAGCCCCTTGACAAATGTTTATATGCTTGGAGTTGTTTTGCCAACTCTTGGGCTTGCTTTGATTCCTTTGGCTTCTGCAATGCTACAAGGATTGATAAAATGGTATCACATCTTTTTGCTCTTCAATATAATTGTTCCATTTTTTGTTTTTTATCTTACTGACAAGATTATGATGTTAAGGCCAGGAGGCTATGGAGAAACCAAATTATTAGAAAGAAATCCATTATATCCAAAATATAAAAATAAAGGACCTTATTTTAGCGCGTTTTTTATCTGTCTGCCTTTTTTTATTTTGGGATTTTTGCCGTTAATCTTTCAATTTACTCCAATTCCAGATTGGTTAGGTTTGCAAAGAGATTATACCTTTAGCCAGCTTGGACTTGGTTTTTTTGGCGATGATAAAGTTTTTGATTTTAGAACAATAGAAGGTAATGGTATTGTCGGGCCATTTGGAGTGCTTGCATTAGTTTTGAGCATGTTTATTCCTCTTGGAATTGCTTTGTTTTTTTCAATTGCTTTTTCACAAAGAACTAAAGAGCTGATTGTTGAGAGAGAAAATACAATAGAGCTTGAAAAAGAATTTAATAATTCATTATTTCAGTTAGGAAACAGGATTGGGAATGGAATGCCTCCTGAACTTGCTTTTGGAAGAATTGCAGAGAGTTCTCGAGGATTAAAGACAGAGGATTTTTTCAGGAGAGTTAATTATAATATAAGGCAGATGGGAATGAGTGTTGAAAAAGCAATTTTTGATATGAGAAGAGGAGCTATAATTTATTATCCTTCTGAGCTGATTGCTACAAGCATGGGAGTTCTTATTGAATCTTCTAAAAAAGGATTGAAAATAGCAGCAGTCAGCTTAATGAGCATTTCAGAATATGTGAGAAATATTCAAAAAATTACAGAAAGGCTTAGAGATATGCTTGCAGAGATTATTTCTGACATGAAAAGTAATATGACTTTTTTAGCTCCTCTGCTTTCTGGAATTGTTGTTGGTCTGGCAGCGATGATTACTGCAATTTTAACAAAGTTTGATATAGCGAAATTAAGCGAGACCGGAGGTATTACTGATATTGGAAATTTTGGAGCTTTAATGAATATTTTTAAGGTTGAGCAGATGATTCCTCCTTATTATTTACAGATAGCTATTGGAATTTATATAATTCAGATAATTTTTATTCTTACTGGAACATTAGTTACAATTGATTCTGGCGAGGACAAACTTGAAAAGACAAACAAGACAGGAAAGAATCTAAAGATAGGAATTTTGCTTTATTTTATCACAGCTCTCTTGGCAACGATGGCTTTGTTTGTTTTAAGCTCTGTGGTGCTGGGGAATTTAGTTTAAGGCAAATTGATATTTGCTCAAAACTGACTTCGTCAAATTTCTTCGCTTAAAAAATTATTAATGTAATAACGATTTAATCGGATTATTATGATAATTTGCTTAAAGATAAAGTTAATATGATAATAATTTCTTAGCGGAGAATCCTGCTTAAAGCGGATTCGGAGCGATTTGGTGAAATAAATTTATCTTTAGATAAATTTATTAATGAGTTTATGTTTTTCTTATAATGGGAATTAGAAAGAGGTTGAGATATCTTTTTAGCAATAAAAAAGGGTTTGAGATGGAAGTTCTTGGTTGGTGGATTATTGCTATTGCTGTTCTTATTATAATGCTTCTTGGCTTTTTTATTCTTAAAGGAAAAGGAATAGATGCTATTGAATATGCAAAAAACTTATTCAGGTTTGGAAGATGAGAAAAACAGGAAATTTTTCACTTCATTCAAAACAGGAAATTTTGAAGATGAGAGCAAATAGTCAAAGAGGTGCAATTGGAATTGATAAAATAATAATAGTTATCATTGTTATTGTAGTTGTTGCATCTGTTTTGATTTTTCTTTTTAAAACAAATATTAATAATTGGCTTAAAAATTTGCCGAGCTTTAAGGTTCCTGAAGAGGAAAAAGTTGGCGATAAAGAGGTTGATATAAGCGGGCAGAGTGATGTAGCGGTTGATGAGGCAAAAAAGCCATGCATCTATGATGCATTTTGGTCTAAAGATTTAGTGAAAATAAAAAAAGGAAGCGAAATTAAACCCGGACTAATAGAGTTTACATTAAAAACAGGAAATATAGAAAACTGCAAACATAGAATAACTATCACTAAGAATGTAGGTGCTAGCGAAGAAAGTATGGATATTAATAAGGATATTTTAACTAATACTATTTGGAAAAATAAAGAGAATCTTTATTATATAGATTATGATGTAAAAGATTCTGGTTTGTTTAATAGTGGTAAATATTCTTTTGCTATTTTTGATAGCACTGGAAAAAAAGTTTTTAATGGTTATGAAATTGTTGTAGAAGATTAAAATTTAAAATGAAAAATAGAAATAAAAAAGGTGAATCTTTATTGCCAGAAGAGACAGTTAAGATAGTTATTGCTGTTGTTGGGATTTCTTTTTTGCTTTTTATGGCTTATAGTGTATATGGAATGTTTAAACAAGATTCAAAAGTCGAGCAGGCAAAAGCGAGTTTAGAAAGATTATCTTTTTCTCTTGAAAAAGTAGAAAAAGGAGAATCAGCATTAGAAGAAGTAATTATAGAGTCTCCAGATGATTGGTGGATTCTTGCCTGGCCTTATAAGGAGAATCCAAATAAACCAGAGCAATGCAAAAAGGATTATTGTGTCTGTATATGTGATATCCCAACTGTTGTTTCTCAGGCAAATTCCTTGGACAAATGTAATTCTGAGGGAGTTTGTAGAGATGTTTCAATTAAAATAAAAACTATTTCTTCTTTTGGAAATGCTCCCTTAGACATTAGGGAAATAACCTCGGTTAAAATTTATTTAGAAAATGGGGAGATAATAATTGAAAAATGAACAAAAAAGCTGAACTTGAAGAGATGATAAAAGTTATATTATGGGTGGTTGTATTTTTGGGTTTATTATTTGGAATTATTTATCTGACTAAATTTTTAATGGGTTGAGATGATAGAAAAAATAAGAAAAATTATGAATAAAAAAGGAGAAATGTCATCAAAGATGGTAGTTAGCATGATTCTTTTAATTGCAGCTTTTGGAATTTTGCTTTATGTTTATGTTCAACTAAATCCTAAGGGAGAAATTAACAGAGAGGTTTGTCATAATTCTGTGGTTTTTAAAATGACTCTTCCTGAATCAAAATTAATTGATCCTAAAGAAGCAATAAATTTAAGATGTAAAACAAGAAAAGTTTGTATTACAGATAAGACCCTTGGCAAAGGAGATTGTGGCGGTGAGTTAGGGGCAGAGTATGATACAGTTAAAGTAAGCAGTGATAAAACAAAACAAGAAAAAGAGATTAAAATGTTTGTTGCAAGAGAGATGGCTGATTGTTGGGCTATGATGGGGGGGGGAAAAGGGCAAATTTTTAGCAGAGGAGTTAAATCTCAAGAAACCTGTGTTGTATGTTCGAGAATTTCTTTTGATAAATCTATAAAAGAAAAAATTAAAGAGATAACTGGGCTGGGTGAATATTTAATATCTTATAAAGTTCCTAATAAGGAAATCAGTTACTGGAATTTTTTAAATTCAGGAGCAGTAGCAGGAGAGTATAATAAAAATCTTGATAAGTTTTCAACAGAGCAGAAAGCAATAGTCTTTGGAGAAGCAGGCAGTTCAACAGCCTTATCATGGGCGTCTGGTATTTTGGGAGGTTCTAGTGGAGCAATTGTTGGTGTTAAACTAGGGGCAGCAATAGGTTCAATTATTCCTGGAGGCGGGACTATTGCAGGAGGAGCAATAGGATTTATAGGTGGAGGAATTGTAGGGGGTATTTTAGGAAGCGAATTCAATGATAGATTTCAAGGAGCAGAATATGCTTCATCATGGATATTCTTAGATTATGATAAATCAAAAATTTCAGAGTTAGAATGTACTTCGTTTGAGAATTTGGCTTAGGATTTTTGATTTTTGTTTGACTAGCTACGAGCCAGAACAAGTTCATGGCTCTCCGCTAAGAAACTGTTAATGCGACAACTATTTTTTAGCAGATTAAACTTTATACTTGCTAAAGGATTTTTTCTAATTAATAGTTTCTTCAGCGAAGAAATTTGACGAAGTCAATTTCGGAGTTAGGTATAAATTTATCGATAAATTTATAACATTGTTTCTTCTTTTTAATCAATGGAATATAAAAGGGGTTTTATCTTTTTGAATAATAAGAAAGCAGGAACAGATGTTCTTTCTCCACAAATTATGGTTACTATTTTAAATTTGATATTCTTTGCAATTTTATTAGCTTTTATTTATAGAAGCTCTCAAGGAGGCTTGATTTATGAACAGGCTTATGCAAAAGAGATAGCGATGTTGATTGATGAAGCAAAACCAGGAATGGATATTTCTTTTAAAATGGACAAAGGAATAGAGCTTGTTGAGAAAAATAACAAAGACAAAAATAAAATCGTCAGTATTGATAAAAATAAAGTCATAGTTGATTTATCTGGAAAAGGAGGATATAGTTTTGAATATTTTTCTGATTATAATGTAAAAACAAGCTTTGATGAAAAGGAGAATGTTTTGAAAATAATGGTTGGGAATAAAAATGTTTAGAAAAATCGGTCTAAAAAATAAAAGGGGCGGAGAAAAACTTTTGTCTATTTGGTGGTTTTTTAGTTTAACAGTTGTCGGAGTAGTTATTTATTGGGAAGTTTCAATGTTTTATTCTACGGATCTTAATATTAAATCATTAGAAGCAGACATTCTTTCTGAAAAAATTTTAAATTGCATTAACGATAATGGTTTTTTAATTAATGATTTTTTTAAAGAAGATTTTGAAGAACTTGGCATTTTTGATAGATGCGGATTGAATAAAGAGATTATGGAAGAGGACTTTTATTTTAAAATTACAATTAATACAGCTCCTAAAAAAATAGTTTCTGGAGGAAATCCTGGTTTTGAAGCATTATGCGGGCAAAAAGGAGAAAATGTGCCAGAATGCATAACAAAAAAGGAGAATATCCTATATAATAATGGTGGAGAAATTAAACCGATTAAAATTGAAGTTTTAACAGCATCAAATCAAAAAGGAAAAAATGTTCTTGGAGGCTCAAATGGATAAATTAAACATAAAAAATATGGATAAAAAAGCGAGCATAGGTACTGTTATAACTTGGCTTGTTGCAGGATTTATCATATTGTTTATCTTACTAGTATTTATTCTATTTACTTCTGGCTTGGTTTTAAAGAAGAATTTACCTTTTATTGGAGATAGAGATAAATTAACATTAAGCTCTGAAGAAAGTATTAATTTAGAAGCACAAAGAATTTTATTTTTAATCTTAAATTTTAAGCTTGATGGAGTAAAATTTTCTGATTTGATTCTTTCTTCGGATTTTGATAATCAGGAAGCTGAAACAAAGCTCAAGGAAGATGGAGAAAAAATTATTAAGAATATTGCAGGAGAAAAATGTTATTCGATGAGTTTGAAAAAAGGTGCTAAAGAAATAGGAATTGGAGAATTTGATAGAGTAGTGAATTTTGTACCTATTTTTAGTGGGAATTTATACTTAGGTGATTCAAAAACAGAAATAAATTTGTATGAATACGAATGTTAAAATGCTATACAAGAGGGCAGACACGTCAATTGTGCTTTTGGTTTTGCTGACTTTTTTAGCAGCAGGAATTGCACTCTTTAGTTTTGCAACTTCTGGAAGCGTAGCTAAGGAGATTATTGACCCAAGGGTTGTTGAGGGTGTTTATGTTCAGGAAAATAATGTTGATTTTTATTTAAACGAAATAGGAGAAAAAGCGTTAGTTAAAACCTACAATGACTTTGTTAAAGAAGGAGATTATGTTTCAGTTCCAGTTAAATTTAACAGCGGCTACCCTTATTTTGATAGTCTTAGAGCTGACTTGAATAATGTATTCATTGAAAAATTTAAAGAGAACTTTAAGAGTGAAATTAAAAATTATGAATTTGAAGAGGATTATTTGAAGAAACTTGAAACCTCTGGATTTGAGGTTGTTGGAAGTTATCAAACTCTTGTCGCTGTTTTTAAAAATTTAGAAATGGAGCAGAGTTTTGGAGAGGAGAATATCTTAAATGTTTATTACAAACCAGAGATTAAAATTGAGTTGAGTTTTAGTAAAATTGGATTAGTTGATTTTAATGAGCTTTATGAAGTTAAAACAGAATGCAAGAATGTTGATTGTCCGCTGGAAAAGAGTGGATTTAGTGTAGTAGATGGAGAGATTAGTATCGGCGGGAGTATAAAAAAAGTAGTTAATTTTGAGAGTCAGAAGAAATTTTTAACAGATTCTGGCTACGATTTTATTAAATTTAGTTTTATTCAAGAATAGTGCAGTGTAGTGCAGAGTGATAAAGTTTATAAATTAAAGTTTATTGTTTAGGATATGAGAAAGAGGGATAAGAGAGGAGAGACAAGCCCTATGGGTGCTATTGTAGCAGTTATAATTGTTGTTGTAGTTGGTGCTCTTGTGATATGGGGATTTTATAAATACTGGAAACCAATATCAGAAATTCCAGAATTAACTCTATCAGAAAAACAAGCGATAACCAGTGTTTGTGACACTGCTGGAAAAGTTGGGGAGCTGCTAAAAACAGCTTATTGCTATCAATTTTATAAGGTCGGTGATAAATATGGCAACTGCGATTATTGGAAGGATTATGTTGATTTTGAAAAGCTAGGGGAGAGTTGTAATACAGATAAAGTTCAATTAGCTGCTACTGATTTTTGTAATCAAGAAAAACTA
>ERZ1292623.4829-Hain-H51-01um-R1-4829-length-10950-cov-5_pt1 | contig 10950 bp, 11 predicted proteins | sample MGYA00564398_ERZ1292623 | MGnify/ENA primary metagenome ERZ1292623 (study PRJEB36523, sample SAMEA6512633) | groundwater metagenome | collected 2019-01-07 | study: AquaDiva: Metagenomics assemblies of 32 groundwater samples
ATATACTCCTTTTATTACAGAAGGAATTGAACAATTAATCGATGATAAAAGAAGAATTATAACTTTTGTTATGAAACAACCTTTTTCAATTACGAAACAAGATTTAGAAGAAATCAAAGATGGAGGAGCTCATTTTTCTAAAAGTCTTTCTCCCATTATTTCAAATCCAACAAGATCTATATTTTCTCATTTTGTACAATTAAAAGGCCAAGGTGGAAAAAAAATTAAAGGACATTATGATCGTTACCCTAAAGAAGCTGAATATATTGCTAGACTTTATGTTTCTCATTGGGAGGGATATTATGGAGGAAATACCGCAAATCTTTACAAAAAAGTAATAAATATTTTAGAAGAAACAGAAAACCTAGAAAGAAAATTAGATATTGCTTCAGGACCTTTCTCTCTTTCAAGAAAACTTAGAGAAAGTGTTGTTAATATTGATTTAAATGAGTATATGTTAAAAGCTGGAAAATTAATGCAAGAAGAAGGAAATATTGTTAAAGGAAATCAATCTTTTCAAGGAAATTTCTCTTATTTGCCTTTTGTTAATGAATAATTTGATTTAGCTGTGAATTAATTAGCATTGCATATGTCAAGTAATAAAACAACAAAGAAAAATCCTGTAAGTGATAGAGAGTTAGCTTTTAGAGAAATGAATAGGGTTTTAAGGCCTAGAGGTTTTGGATTAGTTACTTTGCCTTTTAGGATTATTAACGAGGGAGATTTTAATAGATTTTATTCTGGGTTAGAAAATCTTGGATTTGAAGTATTATCTTTTTCTGGATTTTACAAAGGTCCTGAGAATTCTGCATTTAAAGTTTATTTAGTTGGACTAAGAAAACAAGGAGAACCAAAAAAAGAAGCTTTAGCTCCTGAAGTTCTTTCATGGAAAATGGACTCTAAACCAAATAAGAAGTCTTCTTCAAAGAAAAAGAAAAAACAAGTTATTGATGATAGGCCTCCTATTAAACAAGAATTTGTAACTCAATTTTATCCTACAAAAACAAAGAAATCACTTGAACAATGTATTAAAGAGGCATTATGACGAAAGAATTAGAGATTGTTTATTATTATTTTTTATTATTCATACAAAGCTTTAAAAAGTCTTTATTTGCTTATTAGTTGTCATAAAATGGTAGAGCAACAATCACTTAGCATTTTAGAAAAGCGAAGGGAGAGAGCTAAATCTAGAGAATTTCATGCTTTAGATAGTCTTATTCAACAAGAATTAGGTGATCAACTAAATGCTCTTAATGCAGTGGGAACTACTACTTATATTGTAGAGGGAGATTATCTTTTTTTTAGATACTCTCAGAATAGAGAATTAGGTAGAGAAGAGAATGGTTTCTCATATTTTAATCAAAGACTTCCTATTAACGATGAGTCAATTGCAGGGCATGTTGCTAAAAGTTTGGATACTTTGAGGATACCAGATGTTTATGATATTAGTGATAATTTTCCTTATAAATTTGATAAGAGATTTGATGAGGAATCTGGTTTTAGAACTAAATCAATGATATGCGCACCTATAATAAATTGTAATGGAGAGATTCTAGGAGTTTTACAGTTTGTAAATAAAAAAGAAAATGGCAGAGTTATTCCTTTTTCACTTGAAGATCAAGAAAAGTTAGAATCTTTTTCAGTATCTGCAACAGATGCAATAGTTACTGGTATACATAGTAGGAGAGAGATTGAAAGATATGGAGAAATAGCTACCCGTCATGATCCTTTGGAATCTGGGTTGCATATGAGAAGAGTTTCAATATATGGTAGTGCACTTTTAGGAAACTTATTTGCTAAACCATCAGAGAATGTTATTAATAGTTTAAGAGAACGATTTTCTAAATCTCAAGATGAAAATGTTGATGATAGAGAGATTAGAATGTATCAATCAGATTTTGAATTAGCTTCTATTCCTCATGATATTGGAAAGTCTGAGATAAGCCCCTCTATTATGCAAAAGCCTGGTAAGCTTAGTGATGAAGAACGTAAAGAGATGCAAAAACATACTACACTTGGCGCAAAGATTATTGATAGTAAAGATAAGCGAAAATTAGCTGTTGGAGAAATGGCTAGAAGAATTGCTTTATATCATCATGAAAAATGGAATGGTAGTGGTTATCCAGAGGGTCTAAGTGGCAATGATATACCATTATCAGCTAGAATTCTTGCAGTGGTAGATGTGTATGATGCTTTAACATCTAAGAGATGCTATAAAGATGCTTTTTCTCACGAAAAAGCTTGTGATGAAATTGAAATAGAATCTGGAACTCATTTTGATCCTTCTATAGTTAATTCTTTTATAAATATTCAAAGTATTATCAATGAAATAAGAGAGCATTACAAAGAATAAAACTTTTTGGAAAAGTTTTAGATCAAAAATATTAATAGCTAAAACAAAAACTTATTAAATCTTGTTTATATTTTTAATTAATGGAAAAGAAGAAAAGGAATATTATTATTGCTGTTGTTTTGATTGCTTTAATACTCATAGGATTTTTTGCTTTAATAAGAAGTTCTGAAATTAAAATAATGATAATCCCAGAATCTGGAGTTGTGGAAGTTGATTCTGGAAAAGGATATGTGCAAATAAATGAAGAAACTGTTCTTAAAGGTGATGAAACTATAAGAACACAAAGCAATTCAATTGCAGTAGTTATACTTCATGAAAGCGTTTTAATTACTCTTGAAGAAAATACAGAAATTTCAATTGAAAGTTTAGTAAAAGATAACATTATTGTAAAACAAAATAAGGGTTCTACTTGGAATAAATTTACAAGATTAAATGGAGTTAGTGATTATAATGTTAAAACTCCAACTTCTGTTGCAGCTATTAAAGGAACTGAGTTTGGTTTAGAAGAAAATCAAATAATTGTAGCTAGCGGAAAAGTTTCTTTTATAAAAAATGAACAAGAAATTATTGTTGGCGATTTAGAAAAAGCTGGTTTTGTAAATAATGAGCTAAAAAAACTTCCTTTAACTCCAGAAGATAAGAAAAAAATAATTGATAATATGAAAAGACAAGTTAATTATTTGAAATTTTTAAGAGAAAAAGAGCTTGAAAAAAATAAAATTTTAGTTGCAACTTTGGAAAAGACTATTGGTAAAGGATATACAGCAGATGAGTTTTTCCAGAAAGTTGATCAAGGTGAAATTAATATTGAAGAAGCAATAGCAAAAAGCCCTATCCCGCTTCCATTTGAATCAGTTACAAAAGTAAAAAATCTTTCACTTGAGATTCAAAAGCAGCTGCAGGATATTGCTAAGATTGAAGGTTATTAATTTTTATAATGGTTAAATTTTTAAAAATTCAACAATATTTTAAAGCAAATTTGCAGAAAAAGTTTGCAATATTTCTTATAATTTTCATTTTTATATCTTTATTTTTTATAATTTTAAATTATATGAACACTTTTTCAAATATACAATTTATACTTGCAGATAATTTATATGGAGAAAAAAAACCTTTAGATAACATTATTATTTTATCTATTGACGATGAAAGTATTAATAAGATTGGCAGATGGCCTTGGGATAGGGAGGTTTTTGCCCAAATATTAAAAAAGATAAATAATGAGAAAGTAATTGGCATTGATGTTACTTTTTTTGAGTCATCTAATGAAAAATCAGATTTAAAATTATCAGAAGAAATGAAAAAGCATAAAGTTGTGCTAGCCTCTGAATTTATTTCTTTTAAAGAGGAGAATAGAAATGTTTTTGGAGATAAAATCCTTAAGCCAATTCCTATTTTAGAAGAAAATGCTAAAACAGGCTATGTTAATATTATTACAGATAACGATGGTATTACAAGAAGAGTTAATCTTAATCTTTCTATAGATGAAAAATATTTTGCCCATGTAATTTTTGAAGAAGCATTTGAATTAAAAAGAGAAGTAAATAATGAATTTATAATAAATTTCATAAATAAGCCTTATTCGTTTTCTTATATAAAAGCAAATGATGTTTTATCAGGAAATTTTGATAGTAATATTTTTAAGGATAAAATAATTTTAATTGGCGCTACAAGTCCTGATTTGCATGATAATTTTTTCGTTCCAACTTCATATGGAACACCAATGCCAGGAGTTGAAGTTCAGGCAACAATAATACAAAATCTTTTGAATAATGAAGATTTAAGAAATCAAACAAAATTTTTAACAGCATTATTAATAATTCTTTCAGGATTTATTGTTTTGCTTTTAGTATATTATACAAAACCTCAGATTAATATCCCTATTTTGCTGTTTTTAATAATTATTTATGAGATTACTGTTATAAAAATATTTGAACAAAATATTATAATGAATGTTCTTTATGTTCCTTTAACTATTATTTTTTCTTATTTGGTTTTAAATGGGGCGTCATATTTAATAGAATATAATTTAAAGCAACAAATAAAAAATGCATTTGGTAAGTATTTGTCTCCTATTGTTGTTGAACAGCTTATTAAAGATAAAGATAAATTAAAGCTTGGAGGAGAAGAACGTGAAGTTACAATCTTTTTTTCAGACATTCGGGGTTTTACAACTATTTCAGAAAAACTTTCTCCAACAGAATTAGTAAAAATGCTGAATTATTATTTAACTATTAATACAGATATTATTCTTGAAAATGGTGGAACTGTTGACAAGTATATAGGCGATGCTATAATGGCTTTTTGGGGAGCACCATTAGAGGATAAAGATTATACAAAAAAAGCTGCTGAAACATGCATTAAATTAAAATATGCTCTTGACCCAATTAAAAAAAAGTTCAAATTAAAATATGGTGTTGATTTTGATATTGGCATGGGATTAAATACTGGAAAAGTTATTGTTGGGAATATAGGAAGCACAAAAAGATTTGATTATACTGTTATTGGGGATGAGATTAACTTAGGCTCAAGACTTGAAGGTTTAACAAAACAATATGGAGTTAATTTAATAATTTCAGATTCTACAAAAGGAAATTTAAATGAAGAATTTATAACAAGGGAGCTGGATTTAGTGGCTGTTAAGGGCAAAAAAAAGCCTGTAGCTATTTTTGAATTAATTGATTTAAAAAAGAACATTAATAAAGAAGAATATAAAAAATTGAAATTTTTTATTGAAACTTATGAAAAAGGGCTTTCTTTATATAGAACTTCAAGATTTAAACAAGCAATTAATTTTTTTAAGAAAGCTTATATGTTAAAAAAAGATAAATCATCTGATGTTATGATTCAAAGATGCAAAGAGTTTATTTTAAATCCTCAGAAGGATTTTAATGGAGTTTATGTTGCGAAAAGCAAATAATTAAGTTTATTATATAAACACTTAAAAAGCCACCTGTATTTTAGCTTTTATGGCTGATTTTAAGAGGGCGACAGCATATAAACTAAGGATAGGTGATATTTTTAATAGTCAGAAAATTTTTGATGGAGAGAGATTTAATTTTTTAGATTTTAATGGAAAGAAAGTTTTTAGAATTAATATTATTGCAAATGTTATTGAGAAATATGTTTCTTCTGAGAAAGCTTACATTTCTTTAACTATTGATGATGCTTCTGGACAAATAAGAATAAAAATTTTTGGAGATGATGTTTCTAAGTTTTCTGAAATAAGTCAAGGAGATAGTGTTTTAATTATTGGTCTGATTAGAAATTACAATGATGAACTTTATATAAATCCAGAGATTATTAAAAAGCAAGATCCAAGGTATTTATTAGTTAGAAAATTGGAGTTTGAAAAAATGCAACTGAGTATAATTGATGTAAAAGATCGTTTAGCTCTTGCAGATAAAATAATTAATCTTGTTAAGACTTTAGAACCTGAAGGAATTTCTCAAGAAAAATTAATATTAGATTTTGAAGAAAGTCCTGATTTAATAAAACAAGAGATAATTAAATCTCTTGAACAAGGAATTTTATATGAACCTAGACCGGGAATGTTAAGATATTTAGGTTAATTATTCTAATATTAATAAAGAGGCAATTATTAGTATTCCTAGTATAAATAAGATTAATTGTAATATAGATTGTAAAGATTCTGATTTTTTATGTAGTTCTGGAATTAAATCAGCTGTTGCAATATAAATGAAATTTCCTGCTGCAAATGGTATTAATATTTCCATTAATAGTTTAGATTGTGAGCCTATTAGTAAAGTTAAAACTGCTCCAAAAATTCCTGTTAATGCTATTAAAAAATTTGCAATAAGAGCTTTTTTTCTTGTATATCCTCCATAAATTAAAACTCCATATTCACTAATTTCTTGTGGGATTTCATGTATTCCTACTGCTAAAGTTGTTGCAATGCCAACAGGAATTGAAATTATATAAGAAGCTGCTATTATTATCCCATCTAAAAAATTATGTACTCCTTCTCCTATTAAATTCATAGTTGTTAAGGGGTGCTTATGCTCCTTTGTTATTGGATGATGGCAGTGTCTCCAATGAATAAATTTTTCAATTACAAAAGAGAAGGATATTCCAATTAGAATATAGCTTGAAATTAATAATGTAAAACCATTTTTTTCTACTGCTTCAGGAATTAAATGTATGAATGAATCTCCTAATAAAGTGCCTGCTGAGAAGGCAATTAAATAAATAAGAATTTTTTTTAGTTTTTTTTCTTGTATTCCTAAAGTAAAAATTCCTATTAATGATATTAATGATATGATAAATACACTTGCTAATGTATAAAGCCAAATTTGATTCATTTTAAGATAAAGCTTGAGATATTTTTAAATGTGGCGGTGAATTTACTTTTATTTAATATAATTAAAAAGATCCGCTTAATATATATAAATATAAAATAAGTAAAATGATTGGAATTATTATAGATAATATAAGTACACCTAACATTTTATAGTTTTTATTTTTTATTAAGCCCAAAATAAGCAATAAAGTTGTTATTATGAGTATGACTAGTGTATATAAAAAGGTATACATAGAGTAAATAGAGTAAAATGTTAAATTCATAGCGATGATTGATATTACAATTTCATAAATAATCATTAAAACAAAAAGTAACAAACTTGTTTTTATTGAAATGTCAATATATTTATTCTTTTCAATTTTATCTAATGATATTAAAAGGTATGTTAAATCTAACAATAATGCAGGTATTAGAAATGGACCTGATAAGAATATTGCCGTTGGATCAGTAATAAGTAGGTGATTTTCTTTAAACGATACAATGGTCCATACTATTATTATAATAGTTAAACAAATTAAATATGTATAGTAAACCCAATCATTCATTGGTTGATATTCTTTTTGATAAGTTGCCATTTATTATTAGATTATCTTTTAAAAAATAATTCCATCCACCACTTTTTCTGCTCTTTTTTATTAAGCCAATAAGCTAAAATGATTAAGAAAATTAATCCTACCAACGATATTAAGAACCTTCCCATACTTCCTGCATTTGGCCAGTATGTTTGAGCACCATAAATTAATGTTACGACTCCTCCAAGCATTATCCCAACTCCTACAGATTCAAGAACAAAGAAAATTCCTCCTAAGGCTATTAATACTACTCCTATTGGAACTGAGATTATAAAAACAGTTTTAGAATAATTTTTTGATTCTTCTTCTAATTTTTTATTGCAGTCATAGTATAAATCACAATAACCATTTGGAGTGCCTTTAATAGGAGCTGGAACTGACCTTGTATTTTCATAATATGAATTCCATTTAGCGCCTTCAAAAGCCTCACATTCTGCAGAAGTATTTATTTCATAACCTGGAGAAACTATATCTTTGCAATAATCATCCCATTGTGGCTGTTCACCATAAAATGCTTGAATTCCATATATGGCAACAAAACTTGTTAGTATTGTTATTGCTAAACCAATTACAATTGCCTTTAAATTTATCACAATTTTATTAAATTATGTGCGTTTAAATATTTATCTTATAAAGTTTATTTAAAGTTAATATGAACTATAATACAAAGATTTAAAAAGCTGGAAAACGAGTTTTCTAAAAGCAAACTAGGAAGTATCAACTCCTGGACGCAAAAAATAAAATGAATAAATATTCAATAAATTAACCAGGAGGAAATATGGACAGATTCGACAGAGATTCTAACAGAAGAAGCTTTGGTGGAAATAGGGGAGGATTTAAAAGAGATTTTGGCCCTAGAGAAATGCACAAAGCAGTATGCTCAGAATGTAAGCAAGAATGTGAAGTGCCTTTCAAACCAACAGAAGGCAAGCCAGTCTATTGTAAAGATTGTTTCGCTAAACATAGAAGATTCTAAATTTTATTTTTAGATTAAAGCCTCGAGTGAGGATTGAACTCACGACCTCGTCCTTACCATGGACGCGCTCTAACCAAAACTGAGCTATCGAGGCATAATAAAATGTAAAATATTATGTTTATATGGTAATAATTTTATTGTTTAATCTAATCATAAAATTAGTTATTTAAAATATCATCTATGCTTATTTCAAATAAGGCAACTGGCATTTTAAGTCTGAAATTATTTAATATCTTTGGGTGAATTTCACCTAAAAAACCAATAGGTTTGTTATTAAAAAAAATTTCTGCAACCCTTCCGTCAATAAAATAACTAGGAAAAGATTTTGGATTTTTAATTTCTAAATTTATATCTAACATCTTAGAAAAATATTCTATTATTTGCTTTAATCTGGTAAAATTTCCACTAATTAAAGCAACAGCAAGTTTTTCCTTTTCAATAAAACCATCAAAAACCCTTCCCAATTGAAAAATCTCCTGCGGATATTCAACGTCTAAATTTTTTGATAAGATATTTAAAAGACAGCTTGTTAAATCTTTTCTAAGAAATTTATATTCTGTCTTAGAATCCTTAACTTCTATAAAACTCTTAAAATTTTGTTCTGTATTTTTAATTATGTCTTTATTGACTAAGTGATAGCTCATAGTTTCTATCATTCCTAATCCGATAAAAATATCAGAAATTTTCATTTTAAAAGTTTCTTTAAAATCAGTCCTTCCTATAGTAGATATTTTTGGTATTTCTGGAATAAATTTGTCATATCCATAAGCAATTGCAATATCTTCAATTAAATCAACTTCATGTAAAACATCAGCTCTATAAGAAGGAACTTTAACTATACCTTTAGAATATTCATAACCCATTCTTTCTAAACATTTTTTTACATTATCTTCTTTAAGCTCTAAACCTAAAAGTTTATTTAAATTAAGCAAAGATAAATTCATTTTTTCAGGGGTAAAATCAGGAGTGATGATATTTTCAGCACCTTTAATAGATATTTGATAAATCTTGCCCCCCATAAATTCTAGAGAAAGAACAATTATATTTAGGATTTTATTAAGAGTATTTAAATCATTTCCAGAACACTCTATAAAAATATCCTTTGTATCTAAAGAAATTTTTCCAGTTTTGTCGGAATTAATTATAGGTGGCATGCTTAATATTTCATGATTAGAATCTATAAAAACAGGAAACTTATCAAAATTATTTAGTAAATATCCATACTCTTTACCAGCTGGATGTTGTGAAAGAATTTGCTTTCCATTTAATTCTTTGTTAAATCCTAAAGGGCGAAATTTAATTTCTTCTGGATTTAAAGCCTTATAACTAATTGGAAATTTAATTTTTTCTAAAGGATAGATGCCAATAGCAACCTTTTTTCTTTTTCTACCTAAAGTTAAATGAAGTTTCTCTTGAATATCTATGATTTCTTTAATATTATTATCATCTAATTTTAAATCCTTAACAACTGAACAAACAGTATAAGGTCTAACCTTAGAAACGCTTTTATCTACATAAACAATAAAATCTTTTTCTGGCTTATTTAAATTAACTTTTTTTAGACCAATATCCTTGCCTAAAAAAGATTTTAAAGCATTAATATAATTTCCATAAGAAAGTAAATCAGGCCTGTTTGGAAAAATCTCTATATGTACTGCTTCATCTGATATGGATTCTATTGGAGTACCAAACATAGCAATTTGTTCTTGCATTTTCTCATCTAGTTTTTCTATATCTTTTTCAAAATTTTTTCTAGGCAAGATAAGTATTGTCATTTTTTCCAGATTTTTATTTTTCTTAATTGAGCTAAATCATTTTCATACAATTCTCTTAAGTCTTTTATACCATAATAATCTACTAAAATTCTATCAAAACCAGGCCCCCAGGCTAAAACAGGAATGAATTCTCCAATTAAAGGAACAACTACTTCTGGACGAAAAATTCCAGCTCCACCTAATTCAATCCATTGTTTTTTTTCTAAGTGAAAAACATCTATTTCAACACTTGGTTCTGTATATGGAAAATAAGCAGGTCTAAATCTTATTTTAGAAAATCCCATCTTCTCAAAAAACTCTTTTAAATAGCCGAGTAAATGTCTAAAATTAACATTTTTATCAACGACAATTCCTTCTGTTTGGTTAAACTCAAATCCATGATTCCAATCAACTGTTTCATTTCTAAAACATTTTCCCAAGGCAAAAAATTTCTTTGGTAGTGAGTCTAAATTAATTTTACTTAATGTTTGTGCAGAAAGACAAGTAGTATGTGTTCTTAAAACCATTTTTTTTGCTTCGTTTTCATTCCATTGATATTGCCATCCTTTACTTCCATAACAGCCTGATTCATGAGATTTTTTTACATTATTAACTAATTTTTTGTCAGGGAGCTTGCCTTCAGAATCTAAAAAAAATGTATCCTGCATCTCTCAAACAGGGTTGTCTTGAGATCTAAATAAGGCATCAAAATTCCAGAATGAAAGCTGCAATAAATCTCCTGTCATTTCCTCAAATCCCATCTCACTCCAAACCCTGCGCCCATAGTCAGTAGCCTGATTCACAAAATGTCTCTTGCCACCATAAATACTTGGAACTTTCGAAATAATATCATATCTTCTAAATCGCTTCCCCTTCCATAAACCTTTTTTTATAATATCTACATTAAGTTCTTCTAATAAACTATTAAATCTAGTCAGATCTTCGCCCATTAGTTTTTTGCCAAGTTCTTCAAT
>ERZ1292623.4830-Hain-H51-01um-R1-4830-length-10949-cov-12_pt1 | contig 10949 bp, 16 predicted proteins | sample MGYA00564398_ERZ1292623 | MGnify/ENA primary metagenome ERZ1292623 (study PRJEB36523, sample SAMEA6512633) | groundwater metagenome | collected 2019-01-07 | study: AquaDiva: Metagenomics assemblies of 32 groundwater samples
CGGCGGCGGCGTCGGCGAGGTCGGCGGCGGCGGCGGCGGCGGCGTACCTCCGCCACGCCGCGCTCCGCGCCTCGCGGCACTCCTCGCGCGCCCGCCGCAGGGCCTCGCGCGAGACGCCCTCGTCGCCTCGCCCCCACCGCTCCGCGACCTCGATCGCCGCGCGCACGCGGGCGTCCCCCGGCGTCCGGCTCTCGAAGAGCGGCAGCACCTCGCGCGCGATCGCGCAGCTCGCGAGGCAAACCTGGCGACGGGCAGGCGAGGCCGGATCGTCACCCGCGAGCGCGTAGAGGAGCCAGAGGAGCCAGTCGGGCCGGTCGCACGCTGCCCACGCGGTCTTGGCGCTCGGCTGCCCGAGAGCCCAGGTTCTCGCTTCCTCGCACGCCTTGAGGCGCACGAGCACGGCTGACCAATGCCTGCGCGTCGCCTTCATCGCACGTCGATCCTCTCGTCACCCTCGACGAGCCGCGCCCCGAGGATCGGCAGCCCCGCCCTGATCGACTTCGCGATCGCTGCCCGGTCGGGCTCGCGGCGCTCGGGCACGACGCGCTGGAGCTCAGGCGGGATCAACGTCTCGTCGTCCACGACGACTCGCGCCGGGTTCCGGCGCAGGGCGATCGTGTGGATGGCGCCCTGGTGGCGGCGGGCCCCGAGCGCGTGGAGCGCGCTCCTCGCGAGCGCGTCGAGGCGCGCGAGCGTGCGGCCGTCGCGCTCCTGCGCCGTCCGCAGGCGCTCGACCTCCGCGGCCTTCGCCTCGCGCGAGCGCGAGACGTTCGAGCGGAGCGCCGCGATCCGGTCGAGCTTGTCGCCGAGCGAGCCCTCGAGCTCGGCGAGGATCCGCTCGGCCTCGGCCGCGGGCAGGAGCTCGCCCGTCGCCGCGTCGAGGACCGCGCCCTCGTCATCGAAGGGCGTCTCGATCGCGTCGTGCAGCGCGCGGAGCGCGCGGGTCATCTCGTAGACGGTGCTCACGGTCGTGGTCTCCTCTGGGCCCGCCGGGGCGCGCGCAAGCGCGTCACGCGCGCCCCGGCCGACCCCGCTAGAACGGCAGCTCGTCGTCCTCGACCGTCGCGCTCGCGCGAGGCGAAGGCCTCGCGCGCGCGACCCGGACGGGCCGCAGGCCGTTCACGCACGCGCGCTCGCGGCCCGCGTTCGAGCCCCGCCGCGGCGTGTAGTGCCCGATCGTCGCGACGCCCTCGAGCCCGACGTAGCGCTCGAGTTCCAGGTCGAAGCCCTCGCCGACCGTGTCGGGGTTCGGCCCCCACGTCTCGAGCACCCAGCGGAGCGACGAGCCCGGCTTGAGCGCGAGGTCGATCCGCACGGAGCCCTCGGGCGTCTTCTTGCCCTGGTCGTCGATCCTGAGCACGAGCTTCGCGGGGTAGTCGCCGTCTGCCTCGTTCGCGTACTCGACGGTCACGGGGTAGTCGCCAGCCGCGATCGGCCGGCCCCAGCGGGCGCGGAAGCGGTCACCGCCGCCCGCGCTCGTGAGATCGTTCTTCGTCACCTTCATCGCTCTCTCCTCTCTCTTCTACTGCGCGGCCTTCGCCGGGACGTGGCGCACGTGCTCCACGAGCCCGACGACGTGCTTCCTCTGGATCTTGACCCCGGGCTTGTTCTCGATCCCGACGCTCTGCCAGACCGCGCGCGCGGCCTGCTCGCCGACCCGCGCGACGAGCCAGGCGTGCAGCTCGCGCACGACCGGCCGCTCGATCGGGTCCGCGCTCTTGCGGATCGCCGTCGCGAGCTCGGCCGGCAGCGGGTCGAGGTCGAGCCCGGCCTCGTGCGCGATCTCGGCGAGCTGCTCGCCGTGCGAGGGCACAGGCGCCTCGGGCGGCGGCGCGAGCGTGTCCGCGACCTTCGCCGGGAGGTGCCCTTTGCGGCGCGCGGGGGCCTTGCGCTCGACGAGCTCGAGGTCCTCGCGATCCTCCTCGTCCTGCAGGAGCGCGAGCCCGAGCGTCGGCCCGAACGGCGCGGCCGCGCGCTTGAGGGCGTCGGTCACGGCCCCGCTCATCACGAGCTCGACAGCCTCGGCCGCGGTCCGCTGCCACTCCGTCGAGCACTTGCCCACGTCGTCGTGGTACGCGAACGGGGCGCTGGGCGGCCCGACGAGCACCCGGACCTTGGCCGTCGCGGTCGCGCTCCAGCCCTTGATGGTCCGCGCCTCGCCCCCGGGGCGCGCGCTCGCCTCCTCGCGCGACTCCTCGAGCGGTCCGAGCATGAGCGTCGGCCCGTCGAGGATCTGCGACGACCAGCCGAGCGGCCCGCACGCGCGGAAGAGCGCGAGCTTGACGTCGCCGCCCGACAGGTAATCGAGCAGCCCGTTGGGGTTCTTCTGCGTGCGCGGGCCCTTGCGCTTCCGCACGCTCGCGGGGTCGAGCGGGGCCTTGAGCCGTCGCTCGAGATCGAGCTGCTCCTGCTCCGCGGCCTCGTCCTGCTGCTCCATCATCATCGTCTCTCCCGTCGCCCTCGGCTCTCTGCCCCGGCGACGCGCGAAGGATACAGGCTGCGCGCGAAGGATACAGGCTGCGTATGACATCCTCCCCGCGGCGCGCGCAGCGCGAAGGCGCTGGAATCCACTGGTGGCGCGGCTTTGCGTGGATTCCGAGATTGCCTCTTGCGCGGTCATATCTAGGTGCTATGATATGGGTGTCGCGAGGAAAGAGGAGAGAGAATGAGGAAGACGAAGCGCTACGCGGTCGGCGCGGCGTGCGGTCGCAATGCCGCGGCCGAGGGCGCGGAGCTCGGCTACCAGCCGCTCGAGGGGGATTGGGAGGCGCTCGAGCGGATGCTCGGCCGCAGGCCGATGCGATCCCCATGCTGTACGCGTGCGCGAACGTCCCGATCTCGCCGAGCGGAGGTGCGCTCGTGACCTGCTACGGCCCTACGAGGCCCAGCGCGCGCGCCGCCCCGGAAGCCGCGGAAGAAGCGGGCCGACCGTCGCGCCGACCGCGGGCGCGGCCTCGGGCTCGGCGCGCCGTGGAGGTGACCGCTCCGAAGACGCGCCGGGGGGCTGGTCGCCCCCCGCGCGCTCACCCGACGCTGCGGGTGAGCATCTACATCGACGAAAGGCTGGCGGCAAAGGTGGTCGCGCGCGCGCGCGACCGTCGCCAGTCCCGCAACGGGTACCTGGTCTCGCTCGTCTGCGAGGACCTGAACGTCGAGGCCCGCGACTACGGGCACGAGGTGTAGCGATGGAGGACCGGATCGTGGTCGAGCGCGTGCGGCGGCTCGACCCGGACACGCGCGCGGCGCTCGCGCGGCAGCTCGACGTCTCGCGCGCCTGGATCGCGGAGCAGCGGGCGCGCCCGCTCAACGCGGAGCAGGCGCAGCGGGTCGGGGCCGAGGAGCGGATCGTCGGCGCGCTCGACCGCGCGCTCGACGCGCTGTTGCTCGAGGGTGGCGGCTCGTGAGCGACGAGCTGACGGCGCTCCTCGAGTCGCTCGCGTCGTCTCGCCGCGCTGGAGGAGAGACCGTGATCCCGCTCGCCTGCTCGCGCTGCGGCGCGACCGTCCAGATCACCGAGCGCCTCGCCAGCGAGGCTCCGTCGCCTCGCTGCGTCGCGTGCCTCGCCCCGCTTGTCCCGGCCAGTCGGGGAGCCGCGGGGGCGGGCGGTCCCGCGCCGGCACAGGGCGTCTCCCCGACCACCGCACCGGCAACCTCTCCGCCCGCCCAGTCGCTCTCTCCCGCGCTGTTATCGGGGTTGAGCTACACCGACTTCCTCGCAGGCCGCGCGCAGCGCGGGCGGACCGGCTTCTGCGCGACGTTCATGCCCGCCGCCCTGTTCGACTTCCAGCGTTCGCTCGTCGAGTGGGCGGTCGGGCACGGGCGCGCCGCGATCTTCGCGGACTGCGGGCTCGGCAAGACGCCCATGCAGCTCGCGTGGGCCGAGAACGTGGCCCGCGAGACCGGGAAGCCAGTGCTCGTCCTGACGCCGCTCGCGGTCGCTGCGCAGACGCTCCGCGAGGCCGAGAAGTTTGGGATCGACTGCCGGCGATCGAACGGCGAGGCGGAGGGCCGGATCGTGGTCGCGAACTACGAGCGGCTTCACAGGTTCGACGCCGCGTCGTTCGCTGGCGTCGTGTGTGACGAGAGCTCGATCTTGAAGTCGTTCGACGGGGCGCGGCGAACCGAGATCACGACCTTCATGCGGCGGACACCCTACCGCCTCCTCTGCACAGCGACCGCGGCGCCCAACGACTACCTCGAGCTCGGCACGTCGTCCGAGGCGCTCGGGCACCTCGGGCACGTGGACATGCTCGGTCGGTTCTTCGTGAACGACTCGCAGAACTGCGCGTCGCGGCGCATGTATGGCGAGGCGCCGAAGTGGCGTTTCAAGGGGCATGGGCGGACCCCGTTCTGGTGCTGGGTCACGTCGTGGGCGCGCGCGTGCCGGAAGCCCTCGGACCTCGGGTTCTCGGACGAGCGTTTCGTCCTGCCGCCGATCCGAGAGGCCGAGCACCTCGTGGTGGCGCGGACGCGAAAGCCTGGGACGCTCTTCGATCTCCCGTCCTCGACGCTGCCGGACCAGCGCGAAGAGCGCCGGCGCACCATGACGGAGCGCTGCGAGCGGGCGGCCGGGCTCGTGGCCGAGACGGGTCGACCCGCCGTGATATGGTGCCACCTGAACGACGAGGGCGATCTCCTCGAGGAGCTCGTGGCCGGATCGGTCCAGGTGAGCGGTCGTGACTCCGACGACGAGAAGGAGGAGAAGTTCGGCGCGTTCGCGTCCGGCAGCGCACGCGTGCTCGTGACGAAGCCGAAGATCGGGGCATGGGGACTGAACTGGCAGCACTGCTCGCACGTCGTCTTCTTCCCGTCGCACTCCTACGAGCAGTACTACCAGGCCGTGCGCCGTTGCTGGCGGTTCGGGCAAACGCGACCCGTTCAAGTCGATCTCGTGCTGACAGAGGGAGAGCGACTCGTCATGCAGAACCTGCAACGGAAGGCGGTGGCCGCGGACGAAATGTTCATGGCGCTAGTGGCCGAGATGAACCACTCCATGCAGGTCACGGCCGCGCGCGAGTCCGTGACGCCGGAGGTGCCAGCGTGGCTCAGGTGATCACCGATCGCTATGCGATCTACCAGGGCGATTGCATAGACGTCATGCGCGCGCTGCCGTCGGGGACGATCCACCTTTCGCTCTACTCTCCACCGTTCGCTGGACTCTACCACTACAGCAGCGACGACCGCGACCTCTCGAACTGCTCGGACCGGAGCGAGTTCTTCAAGCACTACCGATTCGTGATCGAGGAGCTGCTACGCCTCGCCGTGCCCGGCCGCTGTTCGGCCGTCCACGTCACCGACATACCCGACTCCAACACGGGCTGCGACCGCCTCTACGACCTCCCGGGGCAGACGATCCGGCTTCACGAGGAGGTGGGCTGGCACTTCGTGGCGCGGCATCAGATCTGGAAGGAGCCGCTCGCGTTCCGCAAACGAACGCTCGCGAAGAACCTCGCGCACAAGACGATCGTGGACGACTCCGCCATGGCGGGCGTCGCGAGCGCGGACCAGGTGTTGATCTTCCGCAAGCCTGGAGAGAACCATGTCCCGGTCGCCCACCCGACCGGGCTCACGTCCTATGCTGGGGAATCGCCCGTTCCGGGCGAGCTTCGGCGGTTCCGTGGGTGGACGGGAGACCAGAAGCAGAACCGCTACTCGCACTGGATCTGGCGGCAGTACGCCTCGAGTGTGTGGGACGACATCCGCCAGTCGCGCGTGCTACCGTTCAAGGCCGGGCGGGACGAGGACGACGAGAAGCACGTTCACCCGCTCCAGCTCGACGTGATCGAGCGCGTCGTCGCGCTGCGGTCCAACCCGGGCGAGACAGTCCTCACGCCGTTCATGGGCGTCGGGAGTGAGGTCTATGGAGCGGTGTTGCTCGGGCGCCGCGGCGTCGGGGTCGAGCTCAAGCCGAGCTACTTCCGCCAAGCGGTCAAGAACGTCGCGGCGGAGCTCGTTGAGTCGCCCGCCGAGCAAGCCGAGCTCTTTGGCGCTGCAGCTTCGGCCGATGGCGACGAGGCGAGCGCGTGACCGCGCCGAAGACGCGCCGGGGGGTTGGCGAGGGCGGCTCGTGAGCGACGAGCTGACGGCGCTCCTCGAGTCGCTCGCTTCCGAGCTCCGGGGCTCCGCGGACGATCGCCTCGCGCTCAAGGCTGACGACCTCGAGGCGTGCGCCAAGCGCGTCCACGCCCGCGAGGCCGAGGTGCTCGAGGAGCTCGAGCGTGCGCTCGACAAGGCCTCGGACGAGATCGACCGCGCGCCGGGCGTGACGGTCGAGGATGGCATGCTCGACGCCCTCCACGACCTGCGCGAGCAGCTCCGGCGCGAGGTGCGCTCGTGAGCCTCTTCGGACCGCCGCTCGAGCCCCGGTGCGACGCGCGCGTCATCAGCCTGACGAAGCGCTCCTCGTGCCACTTCCCGGCGCGCTGGGCGATGCGCGCCGAGACCGCGCGCGGCGCGCCCGTGCTGCCCGAGGGCTGGATCGGACGCGGGGACGGGCGGCTGTTCGCCTGCTCGGGGCACGGGAAGGAGCTGCTCGAGGCGCTCCTCGCGGCCGCGCCTGGGTCGCGCGAGGCGCGGATCGAGAGGGTGACGTGACCCGCCGGCTCTGGCTCCAGCGCGACTCGGGCTCGTGGGTCGCGATCGTCGCCGAGGTCACGCAGCTCGAGGTCGCCCGCGCCGGGTTCTTCGACCCGGCCACGGGCGAGGCCGAGGAACCGCACGGGCCGAGCTACTCGATCGACGGCGCCTGGATCGACTCGTACACGGGCGCGCGGCTCGAGCTCGACCGGCGCAAGCGCCGCGCAACGGCGCGCTCGCTCTCGGATGCGGAGTGGGAGCGGCTGCACGAGGCGCTGGCGTGAAGCGCTTGCGGCCGTCGGCCCCGTGCTGTAGACTCCGGGCTCGGAGGTGAAGCCGGCGCAACGTCCTGACTGGATTCGCCCATTCAAGACATCTCATCTCTCACTTGCTACGACCCGCGGCCTGCCTGGACGCGGGTCGTTCTCTTTCGAGGTTGCAGCCGGGCGCTCCTGCGGGTACCATCGCGCGAGCAAGTGAGCGCCTGATGATCCCGCCTGCACCCGTCGAGCGACGACCCGCACGCACGAGCTTGGAGCGCGGTCACCACGAGATGCGCGCTGCAGCTCTCGCGCTCGTCGAGCGCGGCTTCTCGGTCTTCCCATGCGCGTGGATCGTCGAGCGCGACGGCGAGCGGGAGTGCTCCTGCTCGCCCGACTGCGCCTCGCCCGGGAAGCACCCCATGCTCCGTCACGGGGTCAAGGAGGCGTCGCGCGACCCGGAGACCGTCGAGCGCTGGTGGCGGCGCTGGCCGCGGGCGCACGTCGCGATCGCGTGCGGCGAGGCCTCGGGGGTCTGCGTCCTCGACGTCGACGGCGAGCCGGGGCGCCGGTCTCTCGCCGAGCTCCTCGCGAAGCACGGCGCGCTGCCGGCGACCCTCACTGCGCGCACGGGCTCGGGCGGGGCGCATCACTTCTTCCGCGCCGACGCGCGCATCCGCAACCGGGCGCGCTTCCTCCCGGGCCTCGACACGAGGAGCGATCACGGCTACGTGATCGCCGCGCCGTCGGGGCACATGAGCGGAGGCTCCTACGCGTGGCAGGGGCCCGAGCCCGGGGCCGCTCCGCTCGCGGAGGCGCCGGGCTGGCTCGTCGAGGCGGTCCTCGCCGGCGTCGGCGCGCGGGCCGAGCGCAAGCCGCTCGACCGCGTCGCCCTCGCGGCGCAGACGAACGCCGGCGGGATCCCCGATCGCTACGTGCGCCGAGCCGTCGAGGGCGGGCTCGCGGACGTCGCCTCGAGCCCGGAGGGCTCACGCAGGACGACGCTCAACCGCGTGGCGTTCGCGTGGGGGTCGATCCAGGCCGGCGGCGGGAAGCTCGAGCAGAGCGACCTCGCGAGCCTTCATGGCGCGGCGCAGGCGACCGGCCTCGGCGAGCGCGAGGTCGCGAAGACGATCCGAGACGCGTACGGGGACGGGCTCGGGCACCCGCGCGTGCTCGCGCCGAAGCCGCGGGTGCCACGGGCTTGCACGGCCGATGCGGGCGTGAGCATCGCGCCCGCGGCACCCTGCACGGTCTCGCATCCGTCCTCGCTCCGCGATCAACGCGTGTGGGTCGTGCCCGCCCGGCTCGCGGGCGAGGCGCTCGCCGAGCAGCTCGGCGCGGTCACGCTCGCCATGCCTGCCGGGGGCGAGGAGGAGGCGCTCGCGCTGCTCGCAGACGACACCGAGCCCGTCGTGCTCGCGCTCGGCCGCGGCGAGGAGGCCCCGCGCGATGCCCTCGTCCTCGCGCTCCGCGAGGCCGGGCGCGAGGTCCTGCTCGCGGGCTGGGACCCCGACGCCGGCAAGGGGCTCGACGACCTGCTCGCGGCCGGCGGGTCGCCGCGGATCTTCCCCGCGCCCGACCCGTCCTCGCGGCGCTGGTCGCACGCCGCGCGCGCCGTCCTCCTCGCCGCGGGCGAGGTCGCCCCCGCCGGCGCGCCGAAGAGCAACCTGACCCAGGCCGGGTACTGCGGCGAGTTCGGGATCCTCGTGCGCTGCGGGACCGGGCACGAGAAGCGGCTCACGCGCGCCGCGTGCGCGCGGGCGATCTGCCGGCACTGCGGCCGGATCTCGTGCGACCTCCTGCACGACGTCCTCGCCGAGCGCTGGACGACGCGCGCCGTCGTCTACCGAGCCGAGCTCGAGGACACGAGCCCCGAGGCCGCGCGCGCCCGCGCCGTCGAGCTTATCGACCCGAGCATACGGCGGTGGGTCCGCTGGATCCTGGCGCCCGGGCTCGTGCTCCTGGTCGTGCCCGAGAACGCGCCGAGGACCGTGCACGCCTCGCTCGTGGGGCAGGGGCTCCGCGGGCTCCCGTGCGACCCGGCGACGGCCGCGGCGCTGGCGGTCGGGCCGCGCAAGGCTGTCGTCGCGCGGCTTCACGTGCTCGTCGAGCGCCGCGCGCCCCCCGAGGAGCTCGCGGCCGAGCCGTGGCTCCGCGACGTCAAGACGACGTGCGCGGGGAAGGCGGCGCAGGCCGCGTTCCCGTGGCCGACGCGCGAGGAGGTCCGCCTGCGCGCGAAGGCGCGCATCCTCGAGCAGCTCGAGCGGCTGCGGCCTCTCGCTGCCGACGGCGAGCCCGACCCCTACGGCCCCTGCCACTGCGGCGACGAGGTCGAACGCTACACGGGCGTGCACGTGCACACGCGCGCCGTCCTCACCGAGCGGTCGTGCAGGCCGCCGACGTTCCGCCAGCTCCTCACGGGCTGGCGTTCGATCCGCCCCCCAACCTGACGCCGGCTCGCCCGGAGCCTCGCGACCGAAAGGCGCGGGCCGGGCGAGACGAGCGCGGCCCCGCGGAAGCGGGAGGGGCGAGGTACGTACGCCGGGCGCGGCGGTACCACGGTACCCGACAAGGCTCAAGGCGGATGCATCGGGGGCTCGGTGCCGTGGGCCTTAGGTATATGGGCAACGCGAGGCGAGGCTAGCGCACGAACCGGCGCACGAGGAGCCAGCCCCCGACAAGGATGCAGGACGAGAGCACGAGCAGGTCAAGGAAGACCGCGAGGAGGTGGATGAGCTCGTCGGCCGTCCACGTCACCGCAGGATCACGAGGATCCGCGTCGTGTCCGGCGGGTAGTCGCGCCCGATCGTGTAGCGGACGAAGGGCGGGACCGCGCCGGGCGTCGAGACCGTGACGTCGGCGGGCACGAGGCCGATCCGGTAGAAGCCCGAGTAGCCCGCGCGCACGGGGTGAAACGGGATCTGCCGGCTGCCGTTGATCCTGACGTCGGGCGTGATCGTCGACGGGCCCGCGTTCTCGACGACGAGATCGACCTGGGCGTCTCGCGCTCCGGAGAAAGGACCGCACGCCGCCACAAGGAGGGACAGGGGGAAGATCGACAGGAGGCAGAGGCGGCGTGCGGTCACGCACGCAGCATGACGAGCCAGCGAGCGTACGTCCACCTTCGCGCGGTCGGGGCGGCCTGGTAGACTCCCCGGGTATGGGGCGGGGCAAGAAGCAGGCGGCGCGGGTTCTTCTCCCACGGGACGAGCGAGTCGATCGCGACCCATTCCGCCGCCGGAGGGAGCGCCCGCGCCGGATCTCCGAGTGGCTCGTCGCTGCCCGACCGCGGTCCCGAGGCCGAGCCGGGGGCCCCGATTGCCCTCACCGAGGCGCGGGCCGACGTCCTCGAGCTCCTGGCGGCTGGCGTCGCGCGGCGTGCGCGCGACGGGCGCGAGCATGACGACGTCCTGCCTGCGCGGCGTCCTGCGCACGAACCCGGCGGCGCGAGCGGAGTTCCTCTCGCTGGCTCGTGCATGAGCCCACCCTTGAAACGGCCCAGGTCGTCGCGCGCTTGCGCGCGAAGTTCACGCTCGCGACCTTGCTCCGCTGCCTGGTCGAGGTCGATCCGATCGAGGCAGCCGTGATCCGGCGCGTCCTCGAGCCCGAGCGCCTCGAAGCGGTGACGGCTGAGATCCTCGCCACGCAGCCCGAGGAGCCGCCCTCGCGCGGCCGGATCCGATCGGAGGACGTGCCATGACCGAGGACGAGCGCATCATGGAGCGGGTGACGCAGAAGCTCGCGAGGGCCGCGCACCAGGGGCACGCGGTCATGTTCCCCGGGCGCGAGGCCGAGGCGCTCGCGCTCATGCTCGAGGTCGGCTCGCATGCGGTGTCGAAGATCGGGCCCGACGCGAAGCTCGACGACGGGACGCGGCTCGCGGACGTGCGCGTGCCTGACCTGAGCGACTTGATCGCGCTTCTCGAACGTAGCGAGGCGACCTCGAAACACCCCCTCACGATCAACGGCAGGCGCGCCAGCGCAGCCGTGCGCATGACGTGGGAGCTTGCGATCAAGCTCACGCAGCATTGCATGGGTGTCCCTGCAAGCTAATAGGATTCTTCTCATACTCGTTTCTTCGCCACTTCCAAGCGGGGCGGGCCTTCCGAC
>ERZ1292623.2142-Hain-H51-01um-R1-2142-length-18114-cov-9_pt1 | contig 10947 bp, 11 predicted proteins | sample MGYA00564398_ERZ1292623 | MGnify/ENA primary metagenome ERZ1292623 (study PRJEB36523, sample SAMEA6512633) | groundwater metagenome | collected 2019-01-07 | study: AquaDiva: Metagenomics assemblies of 32 groundwater samples
TCATGCATCGCACTTGCAAGTGCGCGGATACCGGCAGGTCCTCCTTTAAATCCGTCACGGAGTGTCTCGAGATATCGACGGTCATCTTTGGTAAGTCCAAGCTCGTCAATGCCAAAAAGCTGACAAGCAAGATCACAGACCTCAGGAGTGATTGGCATATCTTCAACTTCGGAGTAATCACGGACTCGTTTAAGGAGAGCGTTCGCGACACGCGGCGTGGCACGGCTCCTGCTTGCGATGCGTTCTACAACCGCATCATTCACCTCTAGATTAAGTACACCTGCAGAGCGCTTGATGATCTGTCGCAGATCGTCGTCGTTATAGAAATCGAGCTGGTACACACCGCCACCAAAACGAGAGCGGAGCGGGGAAGAGAGCTGTGCGACGCGCGTCGTTGCGCCCACAAGCGTAAACGGAGGAAGGGCGAGCTCCACCGTGCGTGCGGACGGCCCCTTTCCGAGAATGATGTCGAGTGAGCCTGATTCAAGGGCAGGGTAGAGGAGCTCTTCAATCTTGTGCGAGAGCTGGTGTATCTCATCGATGAACAAGACAGTACCCGGCTCAAGATTGGTGAGTATGGCCGCAAGGTCCCCGGCGCGCTCGATTGCGACCCCGGAGGTGGTCTTAAGAGGTGCATCAAGAGACTGAGCAACAAGGTGCGCTAGGGTGGTCTTGCCGACCCCCGGAGGACCATAGAAAAGGATGTGCTCCGGCATGTCGCCGCGCTTCTTCGCGGCGCTTAACACCACCTGCACATTGGCTTTAACGTGCCCTTGGCCTACGTATTCGTCCCATAGGGAAGGGCGCAGTGCTGCGTCCAGGGACTGGTCTTTTATGCGAATCGTGTCAGAGGTACTTGACATACAACTGGGGTATGCTACCATTCTAGCACACAGGGGTCGGCCTTGTGAGGACCTTCTCGAAAGGCCCTTTTTCTTTTTCAAATCCTACATATCACCCTCTAGGCAAGGCTTGACGGCTCTAGGGCGACTTCCCAAGGACTACTTGGTACTACGCTTGTACGTAGTGCGCTGGGTTACTCCTCAGGCATTTCGTTCTGCCTGGAGGGTAATGTGCGGGATCCATGGAAAACGCATGTTCGTACACGCGCCCTACGGGGCGCGTGTTGCGTTTAGTCCCTCGGGACGTCTACCACGTGCAGTACCTCTTCAAGTGAGGTGCGTCCTTCAAGCGCATCGATCACACCCTGCTGCGCCATGGTAAGTGTGCCCTGACGGCGTACGTGCTTCTGAATGTCATGCTCGCTTGGGTTGTCTCGGAGGAATTCACCAAGTTCATCGTCCATAAAGATGACTTCGAAGAGCCCCATACGTCCCTTGTATCCGGTCTCTCCTTCGTTCTTGGGGTCTGGTACCCACTTCATCTCAAATGAAGAAGGGAGGAGTGACTTATCCTCAACGGTTGAGAATATCTTTTCAACCGTCTGCTTCTCTTCATCCGTAAGTGGAACCTGCTTGCGTTGCTCCGGGTCGAGTTTACGCACTAGTCGCTGTGCCATCGCAACGGTGATAGCTGACGAGAACGACTTTGGATCAGCGCCAAGATCAACGAGACGTGGGAAGGTACCCGCTGCGTTGTTGGTGTGCAGGGTTGAGAACACGAAGTGGCCGGTCAAGGCTGCCTGGATCGCGGTCTCAGCAACCTCCGCATCACGGATCTCACCAACCATGATGATGTCGGGATCCTGACGAAGAATAGAGCGCAGCCCTGCAGCAAAGGTGTAGTCCTTATGATTTACCTGCGTCTGTACGATACCGGGGATGTGGTACTCGACCGGATCTTCAATCGTGATCACCTTGATATCAGGGGTGTGGAGGTATTTAAGAAAGGCGTACAGGGTCGTCGTTTTACCCGAACCAGTAGGACCAGTTGTAAGCAGCATGCCGTTTGGGCGCTTGATCTCAAGGGCGAGCCTCCCGAGAATCTTCTCGTGGATACCAAGGCCCTCAAACGAGACGGAAAGGGTATCGGGATTCAAGATACGCATCACGATTGATTCACCATATGCTCCTGGGATCACTGAGGTACGTACCTCAATATCGTTATTCACATGAATAGAGAATCGTCCGTCCTGTGGTCGGTCCTTGATATTCAGTTTTAGTCCCGAAAGGAGCTTGATGCGTGAAGCAAGCAGGGCGTACTCATGCGCATCAAAGGTGAAAGCGTCGGTGAGCATACCGTCGATACGGAATCGCAAACGCACCTCAGTTTCTTCTGGCTCAATATGGATATCAGAGGCACGAAGTGAAAGCGCCGCTGCTAGCATCTGCTCAAGCACGACAGATACCTGGGCACGGTGCGCAGGATCAGTGCTCTCCTCAAGCTGTGCTCGAAGTGAAGCGAGGCTCGTAAGTTTGCTTGCAAAGCTTGCGAGCTCTTCTCCACGAATATCGAAGACACCGGCACGATCCTCGTGCGCGTAGGAAAGATCGACATAGCGAGCAAGGGCCTTCTCGAGGCTTCGTTTTGACACGAGGTATTGCTCAACGATGAGGCCCTGGCCGTTTAGTTCCGCGAGGAGCTTTGTATAGGCGAGGTTGCCGGGGTTGTGGAGTGCGAGAGAGACATGCTTCCCGCTCTTATCAAACGCAATTGCCTCAGCCTCCTTTGCCTGCGCCTCAGGAATAATACGGAGCGCGTCCATATTAATCGGAATACCGGAGAGGTCAGCATAGGAAATGCCATGCTTTTGGGAAAGGATCTCAGTCAAATCCTCCTCCTCCTTTTGGTGAATTGAGGCAAGCTTCTCGTCCTCGGCGTTCGTATCGAAATGAGCGGGCATATACGCCATATCCTAGCACCCTACGGGGGCAGGGAAGACATTGACATTTGCTACTTATTTTGCTATAGTAAGCCCAGCAATCAATGGAGAGTTTGATGCGTAACCTCGCAATCTCTATCATCGTCCTTTTCGCTACTGTGGGGTTCGCATCGACGGCCTCCGCAAACTGTCTGTCGAATCTCTTCTCGGCCAGTGTGAAGGTCGAGGACTGCCGGCAGGAAATGCAGCGTGAAGCTGATGCTCAGCGCGCACGTTCGTTCGCTCAGGAACGTGCTTCTGGGCGTTACTACTACCAGTCGAACTTCATCACCTGTGGCGATCCTCGGACTGGCAGCATGTGCGGCTACCCGAATGGGATGCCTGCCGGCCGCGAAGGCCAATGGGACAGCTACTGGTGGGGCGGGAGCACGTACAGCTACTACGGTAGCGGCTACCACGGAGGTCGTTGGTATCGTCGCGCGAACGTCTATCTCTACCGCTATGGCGAGAACGAGACGGTTATGGAGACCCCTCCGGATCCGCCGAACAACGTTTTCGTTCGCCCCGATCGCGTCTGGCACTGCAACCCGTATGAACGGGTCTGGAAGTGCGAAGTGCAACGAATGAAGAAGGGCGACATCTTCGTTCGGAACTCGCCGCGAGGCTTCCCGATCTACGTGAACCCTCCGGGATGAACATCCCAACCACTGCTCGCTCCCTTAAGAAAGGAGCGGGCTTTTTCTTATATTGATACAATTGTCTCATGGAAAAGGAGCTTACAAGTCTTGAGGCACTGACGCAGGAGGCTGCTGCGCTTGCCGATCGCCTTGCTCCGAAAGCTGACAGCGCCACACTCATTACGCTTTCCGGGGAGCTTGGGGCAGGGAAGACGTCGTTTACCCAGGCGCTCGCGCACGTCTACGGCATTGAGGAGCATGTAACAAGTCCTACGTTTGTGCTTGAGAAGATATATCAGCTTCCTGAGGGAAAGGGTTTTACACGTATCGCACACATCGACGCGTATCGATTGCGAGGCGGTGCCGAATTAGATCCCCTTGGGTTTAGTGAACTTATGCGTGACCCAACGACACTGGTGATACTCGAGTGGCCGGAAATGGTGGCGGACGGACTCCCTCCTGCTGATGTTTCTATACGACTCCGCGTGAACGACAATGAGTCACGCACCATTGCCTATGCCTAAGAAAGATAAGAAGACCCGGCTCGTGCTCCTCGATTCACACGCGATCATCCATCGCGCCTATCACGCGCTTCCAGAATTTACTGGCCCCGATGGGGAACCGACCGGTGCCCTCTACGGCCTCTCCTCAATGCTCCTTCGGATCATGAGTGAACTCAAACCTGACTACGTGGTAGCGGCCTATGATCTTGCAGGACCCACCGTGCGCCACGAGGCATACGAGGACTACAAAGGTACTCGGCAGAAAACTGATGACGCTCTGATTGCGCAGCTCACCACCTCACGCAGGGTATTCGAAGCGTTCTCAGTACCGATCTATGAACGCGAAGGGTTTGAGGCCGACGACGTGCTTGGCACCATCGTCGAACTCGAGAAGAAGAATAAGGATCTTGAGATCATCATCGCCTCAGGCGACATGGATACCATGCAGTTGATCGACGGGAAGCGTGTGCAGGTCTATACGCTTAAGAAGGGATTGAACGACACTATTTTGTATGACGAGGAGGGGGTCAAAGAGCGCTACGGCTTTCCGCCTGAACTCATCCCTGACTATAAGGGTCTGCGTGGTGACCCGTCCGACAACATTAAGGGAGTGCCCGGCATTGGTGAGAAGCTTGCAACTGAGCTCGTGCAGAAGTTTGGCACCATGGAGGATCTGTATAAGAAACTGAAGAAAGGCGACGAGAACCTTCTTAACGAGGGGATTAAGCCCCGCATTGTGAATCTCCTCAAGGAACACGAAGAAGATGCTCGGTTCTCAAAGATGCTCGCGATGATCCGTACTGACGCACCTATTGCGTACCACCTTCCCGAGAAGGACTGGAATGAGTGCGTGTCGCTTCCAAAGGTACTCGCGTTGTTTGATGAACTTGGTTTTCGGTCACTTCGTCCGCGTGCCGTCTCCTTGTTTGGGAGTGACGACGATGAACTAGAGGATATGCCTGAAGAGGAGTCGGTGGCCTCAGATCGTCTTGCCGAAGCAAAGGTCATGCTCTGGCTCCTCCATTCTGACTTTACGAATCCGACCTTGGACGACGTGCTCGCCTATACCAAAGCAAAGAATTTCGACGAGGCATACACGACGCTTGAAAAGAAGATCGCCGAGACCGGCAGGCTGAAGGAGGTGTACGAAGAGATCGAGAAGCCGCTCATCGACATCGTGCGAGAGATGGGCGAGTGCGGGGTGAAGATAGACACAAGGGTGCTCGAGGAATTAAGAAAGAAGTATCGCACCGATCTCGAGAAGATCGAGCAGGGGATATACAAGATGGTGGGGCACGAGTTCAATATCGGGTCACCCAAGCAGCTCGGCGACGTGTTGTTTGATGAGATGCAGCTTGTGGTGAAAGGGCAGAAGAAGACTGCAGGAGGTCAGCGCTCAACTAAAGAATCTGAGCTTGAGAAGATTCGGGACCTCCATCCGATCGTGGACGAGGTACTCCGTTATCGCAGTCTCGGAAAACTTCTTGGGACCTACATCGAAGCGATCCCGCCGCTTCTCGATAGCGAGCATAGGCTACATGCGGAGTTTCTGCAGACCGGTGCGGTTACGGGTCGCATGGCAAGTCAGAATCCCGGACTTCAAAATATTCCAATCAAAACTCCTGAGGGGCGCGCAATCAGGAATGCCTTCATCGCTCGCGATGGTTTCGTGCTTGTTGCGCTCGACTACTCCCAGATCGAGCTGCGTATCGCAGCGATTCTTTCAGGTGACGAGAAGCTGATCGACATCTTTAAATCAGGACGTGATGTACACCGCGAGGTTGCTGCCGCCGTGTTTGCGGTTGCGCCCGAGAATGTTGACGCAGAGATGCGCCGAAGAGCGAAGGTGATTAACTTTGGCATCTTGTATGGCATGGGGGTGAATGCGCTTAAGACGCAGCTTGAGGTACCTCTTTCCGAAGCGCACACCTTCCATGACGACTATTTCGCTACCTTCGACACGCTCGCGAAATATCTTGAATCAACCCGAGGCTTTGCACGAAAGAATGGATACACCGAAACACTCTTCGGTCGTCGTCGTCAGTTCCCAGAAATGAAGTCTCCGCTCCCGTACGTACGCGCACAGGCTGAGCGTATGGCGATCAACGCACCGATCCAGGGTACACAGGCCGATATCATCAAGAAGGCAATGGTTGAGGTTGATCGACTTCTGCATACGGAAGGAAAGCGCGATGATGCACATCTCATCCTCCAGGTACATGACGAATTGGTATATGAGATACGCGAGGGGATGGCAGAAGAACTCGCACAGACGGTTAAGAAGATCATGGAGGGCGTGCTTCCTGAGAAAGAGACGAAGGGCGTACCAATTATTGCGGACGGAAAGATTGGAAAGAACTGGGGGGAGATGTCCCCACTCTAGATTCGGGGGAAGGGGAGGGCAGAAGCATACTGGATGGAGGATCTGTCGTTTGTAGTAACCAGCGTCGGGGGTATTGAGATGGTTGATATGTCACTGACTACCACTCCAGTGCATCCGGAATGGAGCAAGAAGGGAAGGACTGTACGCAAGGGTTTCAGCTATACGGTTAGTTTGTGTATTTCACTCGCCATGTGGGCATGCATTTTGCTTGGCCTTACAGGTCTCTGGCTGAAGGTATTCTCCTGATTTTCTCGTGCGTCGTCTTCGGGCACTACGTTAGATGGGGCGCTCCTCACCGAGCGCCCTTTTCTATATACTAGTGGAGTGATCTATCTCTTCCACGGCTCAGATGTACACAAGACGCGCGCCAAGGCCTTCCAGTGGGTGGCGGCTGCCAGAGCGAAAGCGCCTGACGCTGCCTACCTGCGCCTCACCGCCGATCAGCTCAGTACTGAGTCGCTTGCCGATGCGCTTTCATCACAGGGGCTCTTCTTCTCGAAAACACTCGTACTGCTTGATGATCCGTTTGCTGAAAGTGGAGCGGGAGAGCTCGTGCTCGAGCACCTTGAGGCACTTAAGGCTTCTCCAAACCCCGTAGCGATTCTGGCACCCAAGCTTATCGCTTCACGAGCAACCAAGCTCGAAGCAGTTGCTGAGAAAGTGTTCAAGATAGATGCGGTCGCAAAGAAGGAGCGGGGTTTCAATAGCGGACTCGTGAACGCGCTCGCTGCCCGTGATGGTAAGACTCTTTGGAAAGAGATTACAAAAGCGCTGCGAGACGGAGACGCACCTGAGGCGGTGCATGGTCTCCTTCACTGGAAGGCGCGCGACCTCATGCAAAAGGGTGGGCGAGGGTGGAGCCCGGAGGGATCCAGAGCGCTTTCGATCTCTCTTATCGAACTCCTTTCGGATTCACGGGGACGGGACCTTCCTCTCCCGCTTGCGCTCGAGCGGTTCGCACTTGAGTTATAATCGCTGTATATGCAGAAAACACTTATCGCCGTTGTCATCCTCGCGCTTGTAGGCGCAGGACTTTACTACCTTCTTACGAGTTACACTCCAAGCCCTGACGCGCTCTCGGAGCTCAATCAGCCAGAACCTGAGGCACCTACTCAGGGAGTTTCAGGAGAGGTGCGTGGCACCATCCTTGCAGTAGATACGCAGCAGGCAGCTGTCGATGGACCGGTTCTCATTCTCATTCAGCAAGATAGTGGTGAGGCAGCGGTGGTTGCGGTACCATCCATGGGTCTTCCAACCTGTGCCGCTCGCGGGAATATGACGGACGCGTTCGCGCTCCAGGCTGGCCAGGTTATCGAGGTGAAGGGAACTGTTGGAAATGAGGGAATGATCATTCCCTGCGAATCCGCAGACCACTATCTGCGCATCATTGAAGTACAGTAGAACGCTAAAAGAAAACTCCCTCGCAGTAGCGAGGGAGTTTTCTTTTTGTGCGCCCGCCTGGGCTCGAACCAGGGACCGTCTCCTTAAAAGGGAGCTGCTCTACCGACTGAGCTACGGGCGCATCTAGACCGTTATACCGCTAATAGGTGTACAAATCTACGGTGTTCCCGGCAGCATCCAGCAGACGCACTGCTTCGCGTGAGGTCTTCCAAAGATCACTGCCTTTCTCGAGATAGATACGCCATTCCTGACTTTTGAATCCCTCCTCACTCTGGTGGCTAGCGACGCAGCCGTTGTAGTCGAGATACTCGTCAACAAATGCCTCACAACGTCCGGTGAGACGCGGTCGATCCCGGTGCGCGGGGGTGACGCAGTTCTGGAGCGAACTTGCGTACTGGTAGCAGGAATCGTCCGCAAGCTTGTTGCCTTCGTAGTACCGCTCGAATTCCTCATAGGGAGCAGGGCAGTAGGAGGTAAGTGGGGGATTGAACGATTGTCTCGATGCAAAATATCCCACACAGCGGTTCTCGCGGAACGAGACACCAATCGGTGAGTCACCGGTAGCAATCGTTGCTCGGTCACCTGGCTGAAGCATGATTGGAGCAGTTCGATTCACACCTCGGTTTGGAAGTTCCGTACCCTGCGGGATCGTACCTGACTTATGCGTCGCGTCACTCTTGATGCGCCAGCCAGAGATATTGATCGGTCCAGGTGCGCTCGGTGAAAGTTGGATGGTGACGTACTCGTCCGCAGCACCAGACCCGGAATACACGCCGGTAATATCTACCTGGCCCTGGTACGAAGAAGGATTGGCGACCGTCGTGCCCTGGATAGTCGATCCATCCCCAAAGAATCCGCCGCTAAAAGTGCTTGGAAGTCCCAGCCATGCACTTCCATCGTCGTATCCCTCCTGTGTGTCATTCACGTCCGTGATCGGGGTGATATAGGGGCCGGCAAAGGAAATGGGTCGAGTTGGTCCGCCTGAGACGAACCAAAGAAGGAAGAAGAAGAGAATGATTCCTACGAAGAAGATACCGTCGCTCATGTTCCTATGGTACCAGGCGCACCCTTGAGCTTTGTAAGTTCCTCACGTACCACAGTCGCATCGCTCCAGGGTGTTTTCTTTCCGTTGGCTTCCATGATGTAGGGGTCGGTACCTTTGCCTGTGATAAGGACTGCGTCACCAGAGCGTGCAAGTGAAAGTGCTGTACGGATTGCCTCACGACGGTCCATAACAATCTTTGGCGTACGCTCCATGCCAGCTGCCATAGCGCGAGCGATCGCGCTTGGGTCTTCGTCATACGGATCTTCGTTCGTGAGAATAACTTCGTCGCACATGGTGTCTGCGATCCTTCCCATTTCCGGTCGCTTCCAGGTATCACGTCCGCCGCCCGTGTTACCAAGTACGCAGATCTTACGCACCGGATATGCACCATAGAGTGCGGCAAGGGAGTCGGGGGTGTGCGCGTAATCAACGACGACTTGGAAGTCTTGACCCTCGTCGATGCGTTCGGTGCGTCCCGGGATGCGCTCAAGGGAGCGAAGTGCTCGAGCACTTTCTTCAGGGGTAATCCCAACAAAGTATGCTGCGCGGATAACTGCGAGCGCGTTCATGACCGAGAAGCTTCCAGGAAGACGCAGATCAAAGCGAACGTTTTCGAGAGTGAACGCGACGGTACCCGGGCCCTGCGTTACGTTTTCCACCTCACCGTATGAAAAGGGAAGGACGCTCTCAACCGGAAGGGCAAGATACGGAGCACTATGCTCATCGTCCTTGTTCGCGATGATGGCGCGCGGACGCTTTGGGGAGCGAGCGAGCTCCTTTCCAATAGAGAGCTTTGCAGCAGCGTAGTTTTCAAACGAGCCGTGCGACTCGATGTGTTCCTTCTGGAGGTTGGTGAACACGAGTGCATTTGGGTAGAGGAAAAGATGGCGATACTGAAGTGTTGCCTCACTCGTCACTTCAATCACCGCATACTTCGCTCCCTTAGAAACTGCATCAGCAAGAAAGTGCTGGATGAAGCCGCGACCGGGCATCGTCATCTTATAGAGATTCGGCCGCGTCTCGTCGTTAATTGCAAAGCGGATGGTGCCAGCAACTGCAGCAGGATATCCGTTAGCACGCAGTACGGTAAAGAGCATCTCGGTCACCGAGGACTTTCCCTTGGTACCCGTTACCAAAATAACGGTGAGTTTCTTTGCCGGGAACCCGTACCGGACGGCGGAGAGAAGCGTAATCAGGAAGTGATAGGGCTTCACGAGTGCACGATACACGCTTCGTGGAAGCACTCCTTCAATAAGTCGCTTCAGTCCACCCATACTAGTGCGCAGAAGAAAGTGCAGCCTTGAGGCGCGCTTCTTTGCCGACGATCGAAGAGGGAAGGGAGGAGAGTGTCTTTCTCGCTTCGCGTTCGGTGTATCCAAGTGCGACGAGCGTATCAAATACCTCCGCGTCCTCATCGCCGTGCACGGCGGTTGCGCCTATCTTCTCTGACAGTTCGACCATCAGTTTCTCAGCCGCCTTTTTCCCAAGACCGATCACGCGGGTGAGGTAGGAGAGGTCACGGGACCCGATCGCCCCTTCAAGGGCTTCACGCGGTGCTTTACGAAGGATGGACATGGCAGTTTTAGGACCCACTCCTGGTACTGAAACCAGAAGCTCAAAGAAGTGCCGATCCTCCTCGGTCGCAAAGCCGTAGAGGTCCACCCCGTCTTGTTTTACGGCAAGATAGGTCTTAAGACGCACCTCGCTCCCGACCGTAAGGAGGGAGGAGTCGGCTAGATACACGAAAACACCCCATCCGGAGACGTCGATGACCGCACCGGCAAGCTCAAGGGAGGAGACGATACCCCGTAATTCCCGAATCATAGAGCTATCGTACCATTTGCGTATCAAGCCCGGATATCGTAGGATGCCTCCACATGGCAATCACCAAATCAGCGAAGAAGGCCCACCGCGCTTCCCTTAAGAAGCACGTCTTCAACATGCGCCGCAAGCGCACTCTTACTGACGCGACCAAGACCGTCAAAAAGTTCATCGTAAGTGATGTGAAGGAGGCCGAGAAGTCACTTGCACAGGCATACAAGGCGATCGACAAGGCAGCCAAGACCGGCGTGATCAAGAAGAACACCGCGTCCCGCAAGAAGTCGCGACTCGCTAAAGCAATCGCACGCGCGAAAGCCTAAACCGAAAAGAGCCCC
>ERZ1292623.3201-Hain-H51-01um-R1-3201-length-14090-cov-27_pt1 | contig 10947 bp, 13 predicted proteins | sample MGYA00564398_ERZ1292623 | MGnify/ENA primary metagenome ERZ1292623 (study PRJEB36523, sample SAMEA6512633) | groundwater metagenome | collected 2019-01-07 | study: AquaDiva: Metagenomics assemblies of 32 groundwater samples
CACATATGATATGTGTAGTCAAATAGATAGTTTTGATAAGGCAATAAGATTTATTAATACAAACTATTGGAAAATTAAAAATACAATCCCTTGTATTTTTTTCTTGACAAACCCCATAAATTGTGGTATTAAAGATATTAATAAGTCTATAATTATGAATATTGATACTACAAACATCACCGCTGCAATAAGTAAATCTAAATATGCTGGATACAAAACCGACCTCGGGGAAATCCTTCGACTCCGCTATCATAATAATTTCAGTCTGGGAGATATCGCGGCCAAACTGCATTGCAGCAAAACGGCCATTCTCCGCAGGATCAAAACCTTTGAAAAAATCTTGAAATCACCAGAAGAAATTCAGGGTTACAGGGATTTTAAGGCGCACATTTTCGACAGCGTCGAGTTGGAACTTTTAGAAGCAATTATGAATAAAGAAAAAATCACCAAGGGGAGTATAAATAATCTTGGCTATGTCTTTCAGCAAATCTTTCAAGCTAATAGGTTGACACAGGGTTTAGCAACAAGCAATATCGAGTTACACGTGGAGATTAAGAGCCTTGAAGAGAAGATCACTGAGGCCAGGCAGTTTTTGTCAACCAATCCTGCTTAGTCAAGTAGTAGTATAGTCAAGTAGTAGTCTTGATGCAGTAGTTTGGTAGGTAGTTTGGTAATAGTCAAGTAATGGTTTGGTAATGTAGTAATGGTGTAGTAGCGCAGTAGTGTGGTAATGAGGCATTTGCAAGGTAGTTTGGTAATAGTGTAGTAAGTAGGTAGTAATGAGTCAACATTAAATCTCATGCTGTTATAAAAGACAAGAGCCGTGTAATATTTGTCATCGACTATAGTAGTAGAAATAGGGGGTAATGTCCGATAAGATACAATATGTTAAACATAAACATCAATGAAACTAAGCACTTATGAAATCTTGACACATTATGGCACTCTCCTTATAGGTTTTCCTTATAAGTCATTAGGGAATCTTATAGGGGGTAGGGGGGGGGGGATTTGCCCACGGTTGGATGATAAGGTTCCTTCCCTCCTATCCACAGAGAATCCTAAAGGGGCTTGGCATGGTAGAATTTGAAGGAGGTGGGTTTTATGTCTTTTTCTTGGCTTGAGAGGTCTGAGAGTTATGGGCGGAATCGGGGGTCGGTTTATATTTACTGTAAGGGTTGTCGGAAGGTTGTAATGAAAGATGGGCATGGTTACCGTCCTTCTGGATGTGCGCCTGGATTTTCTTGTTCCGAGAATACAAATGACGAGAATACAAATACAGATAACATCCTCTACGAGTCAGATAAAATACTTACAAGCACAAATACAACACTTATAAGGGGAGTGAATGCCGTTAAAGGAAGGAAGTAGCCGAGGGGTGATTTCGGGCAATATATCTGAGCTTGTTCGCTCTGGTCGTCCGCAGAAGCAGGCGATAGCGATAGCCAAGGCAAAGGCAGGTAAGGGACGGGGTGGCACAAGGGTATCTCATGTCGAAAGAGGGAGAATAGCCCACAAGAAGGCGTGGAATAAGTATCTAAAGATGAGGGGGAAGTAATGCCGAAAGAGAAGACAACAGATGAATTAATTGAAGAAGAGCAGGATAGGGTTAAGAGGGTTAGACGAAAAGTTCAGCCCTTTACTAATCGCCAGTTAGTTCAACACGATGAAATTCCGGAGAAAGAGCCAGAAAAGGAGACCGAGACTCCTTTGGTTGATTTTATAAATGACTGGAAAGAAGGGGTAAGGAAGATAAGGGGAAGATGACAAGGGAAGAGGCCATAGGGATCATAGAGGGTGGAGAAAGAAGGATAGCCGAACTCAAAGAGTTAGACCCATTTTGGTATTTTACGCCGACAAACGGAGATATTTCCCAGGAGAGAATGGATTTCCTGAAAGAATTTATTCCCCCGGAATTCATACCGGACATTTTTTATGGGCAGAAAGAGGTACTTAAAAGTAAGGCAGACATTATATTTGCAGGGGGAGGGAACCAGGGGGGGAAAACAACCCTTGCCATAATCAGGGCATATATTCAGGCTACAGGTGAGTTACCCTTTGGCTTAATTGGGGTATTTCCCGAGTCAGAGATGCCAGAGAAATTTCCACAGAGAATAAGGATTGTTTGCGAGGATTTAGTAAACGGTTTTGAAAAGAATATAAAACCCACGCTTAGATACTGGGCTCCGAGGAAATACTTAAAAAGCAAGAGCTTTGAAGATGTATGGTCTGAGAAAGAGAGAAAACTTACATTAAGCAATGGTAGTACTATAGAAATAATGTCTGATGACCAGGAAGTGGATAAGTTTCAAGGGCCGCCAATCAATTTAACTATTTTTGATGAAGAACCACAGTTTAAAAACTATGAGGAATGTCTTATGCGGCACTCGGTTACGGGGTTGAAGATGCTTTTTACAATGACACCCACGAAGGGCATGTCATGGGTATATGACCTTATAAACTCCAACGGAGTGGACTCGTTCTTTATGCCTTCGGTTGTAAACCATAAAATCGAGTTAAACAAATTAAGAGAAATATTAAATAAGATTAAAGACCCCGATGTGATTAGAATGAGACTTCTGGGTTCATTTGTTGCTCTTTCGGGACTCATATATCCACATTTCGATAAGAGAATTCATACGATTGACCCGCCCCGGATCACCGAACATAATATTGTCTATCTTGGGGTTGACCCCCATTTTACGACGGAAACCGCCTGTGTCTGGGTAGCATTTGACAGAGACAATACTCCCATTGCTGTCGAGGAAATGTTTAAGAGGGGAACAGTTGACGATATATGTGAGGAGATTCTTTTCAGAAGTAATAAGTATCGTATGGGATGGGCTTCATTTGATTACTCGGCGAATACGGATGTAGAAATTTATGGAACTAATATTTTTCAGGACTTTCAGAAACACCTGAATACTAAGGGGATTTGGTGCAGACTCGCACCCAAAGGGGCGGGAAGCGTCAATTACGGGGTTAGCGAGATAGGAGAAATGCTCAGGCTTGACGAAATAACGAAAAAGCCGAAATTCTTCATATCTAAAAACTGCCCCATGACCATAAATGATTTTCAGACATTAGACAGGGATACTTATGCTAATGAAGATATTAAGGGGCCTAAAGACAAAATAAGGGAAGGCAAGAGGCATAGACACGCTTGTGTGAGATATATTTTCCAGTTAGCTCCTATGTGGATTCCTCCACAGGAGGTTGTTCCTATTTATAGACCAGACAATGAAATGGTGGGATATTAGAATGGAAGATACGATCCCAGAACAAACAACTGATTCAGAATACGATAAAGAATTTCTCGCCAAAGTTAGAAGGTGGAAATCAGAAGGCGAAGAAGGGATGAAACTTCGCTGGTCTAAATGGCAAGAGAGTATCAAGCAGGTAAAAGGTGAATTCCCGACAGATGAACAATCGAGGTCTAAGGTCAGGAATCGCTCTAAGCTTTTTTGGCGTAAGACATGGGCTACTATTTGGAGACTGCTCGCTACCATGTATCAAATTTTCTTAAAAGAAGATTCCGTGAAAATCGAAGGCAGAATGGGAAACGATGATGATGTCGTAAGGGGAAAGTTGCTTACCGAAATGGTTAAATATCGAAGGGATTTAATGAATAAAAAGGGAGATTTGTTCGTTAAATTCATTTGGTCTATTCTTGACATTCTGCAGCTTGGGACCGCAGTGATGAAACTTCGTTGGGTATATAACGAGACAAGAGATGAACCGGAGGCCGTTTCTTATGCTCCCGAAAATGTATTTTTTGACCCCTACGCTACTACTCAGGAGGATATGAAGTATATAATTTTTGAGACATATCTGGCACAGGAAGACCTTGAAGAAATGGGATATATGAATCTTGACAAAATAAGAGCCGCTTCGAAATCCGATAATTTAGTTACAAGTGCAAGAGAGAGTTCCGGTTCAGCAATAGTTAAGCCTCCACTCTCCGTTGACTCAAATTATTACCCAAAAGATGGAAGTGGTGAAATGTTTGGAGTTGTAGGTTTTAAGAAAAGGTATAAAACATGGGAAATTCTCTGGAAGGAAAGGGGTAAAGTCGTGTATGCGGTTACGAATGAAGGACATACGGTTTTAAAATATCCCTCCAAAACACCGCTTGAGATATACCCCGCAATAATAGGGAGTTGTCTAATGGAACCCCACTCCCTACTTGGTGAGGGGTTTCCCGAACCGATGTCAGGCCCACAGGCGTCAGCGAATGCTACACTTAATATGAGAAAGGACGCTGTAGCCCTCGCCCTTAACCCTCGGTATATCGTAAGCCGTTTTGCTGGGGTAGATTTGCAGAGTTTAGTTAATGCAAAGATCGGAGGACTCATAATAGCCAATGATGTAAGCGGAGTAGTCCCCGAGAGAACTATAGATGTTACACAAAAAGCCTATGTGGAAGCAGAATCGGATGACTTGATGATGCAGGAAATGTCAGGAATAACCTCGCAGAGGGAGGGGTTTGTGGGTTCTCCAGGGGAGAAGGCAACGGTAGCCAATATACGATATCAAGAATCAGGGACAAAACTGGACCTGTACGCAGGCATAATTGCCGAGACATTTTTTAAAAAGTTCTTTTTCCTTCTTTCTTATATGATTCAGAAACTCGAAACAGATAAAACGGTTTTTAGGGTGGCAAATGCAACTTTACGGAAAGAAAACCCAGAACATGAAGATATATGGACGATAAATAGTTTTGAGGCAGATTATATCGTTCAAGTGGGGACAGATGTGTTAGGCAAACAGCAACAGATCAATCAGGCCTTGATGGCGATGGATAGGGCAACGGCCTCGAATGCGGCCACCTTTCAGCTAATACAGTTAGGGGCATTGCCAGCGAACAAGGCAACAGTATTTGATACTACAAAGTTTATGTTGGATTTGCTTCCCTTGATTGGTTTTAAGAATGTGAAAGATTATACGATTCAAGTGCAGCAGCCAGCACAACCATCGGGTGAAATTGCGGGCATTGCCTCGCCACCGAGACCCCAACCCATAGAATCGGAGGTTATGGGTGGCTAATCATAATGAATTTTCAGATAGGGAGATTTTTGAATTAATTGAAAAAGGGGAAGCCATTCACAGACTTGAGGAAAATGAGGATTTTAAACTCTTACAAAAAGCATGGAAAAGCTTATCTGAAATGGCACTCGACCATCTCGTTAAAACAGATGCCAAAGACATAGAATTGATACATGAACTACAGACGATTATCAAATTTTACAGAAATGTTTTAGGTAGCACGCTTGATTCTATTAAACATGAAGGTCATGTTGCTTTTGAGGAAGCAGCGGATAGGGGTTTGATGGGTGAACCAGATACGGAGGAGAATCCGTGAAAATCTCACATTCGGGCATCCAACCCGTAAAAGGAGGAGAAAATGATTAAGGAAAAAGAGGAAATGTATGACCATCTTTACGAAGAGTCATATAAAGAGCGGGGCGTTGAAATAACCCCTGAACAGGCTGCCGAGCCTGTAAAAAATACGGAAGAGGAGAAAGCAGAAAAACCCGCAGACTCAGGCGTCACTGAGAAGGCTGAAAAGCCCACAGGTGAAGAACCTGCACAGGTAAAGGGCGTGGAAGAAATTCCACAGGAGGAAGAAAAACCTAAAGAGGAGACGAAAACCGTTCCTTTAGCTTCTCTGCATGAAGAAAGAGAAAAGCGAAAAAGGATTAAGGCCGAATATACCGTGCAACTGGACAGAGAACGGCGGGAAAAACAGGAGATACTTGACACCCTCTATAAATATACCCAGGAACATGGCGAGGAACTGTTGCCAGAGGAGAAGTTTACCCTTCTTGAAGATAAAGTAAAAGAGCTCGAAGAAACCATAAGAGGGGTTGATTCCAAGACAGAACTTGCAGAAACACAGATGGAATATGGGAGGGTCCTTAAACGGGTAGAAGATACCGATAGGGAATTGAAAGCTGAAGGTTATCCCGGTTTTTCAAAGTTCAGAGACCTTGTGGTTCACGAGATAGGGTTGCTTCCAGAGGAAGAAAGGAGCAAGTCTAATACCGATCCCTCTGAATGGAAAAGGATTTACAAAGAGATTATATTTCCAGACGTAGTTTCGGTATTTGGAGACAACCTCAAAGACAGAGAGTTCGGAAGACTATCTGCCGAAAAAAATGAACACAAGAAAGAAATGCAAATGCTCGGAGAAAGAAAAGCTGAATCAGGCAAGCCGAAAGCCGAATCGTGGACTTACGATGATTACATGCAGTCGAGGTTAAAGAGAAGGGTATAGTGTTTACAAAAACACAAAAAGCGCTCCTTAGATTAATAGGAGTATTACTAATGGCACAAATGCTTTGGGCTACCAATTCGCTCGGAGGTTTTTTAGCCAATCCGAAATTGGACAAATATCTCCATTTCTCAGCCCAACCTCTTACGCGATTTCGTCAGTTTACAAGCGTGAAGGATGCGTTGGGTAAGGAAAGTGGAGATACATTTAACTGGCTCAAGGTTGCCAATGCGAATGATTATGGTGGTTCTCTCACAGAAACAGGTACAATGCACCAGACATATCAGACAATCACGAAGGGGACATTAACAATTACGGAATATGGGAATAGTATTCCCTATACTCGCAAGTTGTTAACCCTTTCCGAGTATGAAGTCAAAGATATGATCCGCAAGGGTCTGCTTAATGACTTCAGGAAGGTGCAGGATGGTCTCGTAGAGAGAGAGTTTAATAGTTGTGTATTAAGGTATGTAGGAAGTTCTACAACTACCTATGCACTTACCACGAATGGGACAGCAACAGCTACAAACACATCAGCCTTCAATAAATACCATGTGAAAAACATGATTGATGAGTTGGTGAAAAGAAATGTTGCTCCCTATGATGGGGATAATTTCATTTGCGTTGCATCTCTTGAGGCAATAAGGGGTATTCTCGATGACTTAGAATCAACAAAATACTATGTTCAGGAAGGATACAGGGATTTGCTGGCTGGTGAGGTCGGGTTGTATTACAACTGCAGATTCATCAGAGATAACTTTGCAACCAGATATGTATATAGTGCATCCGCAAGGACTGCTACCGCTATATCATGGACAGGGGCTTATAGTTTGCCAGCATACATTTTTGGTGGAGATACGATAATCGAGGCTGTTGCGCAGCCAGAGACTATTCTGCCGAAAGAACAAACCGATTACGGAAGATCGCTTGGTTTGGCTTGGTACTTCATCGCCGGCTACAAAATAGAGTGGGACGATGAACCAAATACCAGAATAATCAAGTGGGACTCGGCATAGGAGGTGAAAAATAGATGAGTATCTATGACGATGGTATATACGGGATGATTCAGAGGAAATGGTTTGGCCTCACAAAGAAATACGGCGGAGATGTGGCTGCGGGATATACACTTGGCACAACTGATGCTACTGCAATAGCCCATGTTGCAAGGTGGTATCCAAGAGGCCCGATCAGAGTACTTAAGGGTGGCTCGTTCACTCTCGCAACGTTGAACGGTTCAGGTGTAGATAGGATAGACTGCAGGATTAAGGTTAGGGGCGCTTCCGCCTCCCTTGCTGCGTCTTTCGATGCTTTTGCATCCGCACAGTTTAGCTTTGCATCTGATGAGAGCATGACAAACGCTCTTGTTAAGGCGGGTGAATATATCTCAATCAGGACTGGAACGCCAGAAACCGATAAAGGTACAGCCAAGAATACAAGCACAACTACCGGGACATTGGCATTCTTTGTTGATTGGGTTCCCTTTTACGATGCGAAGTGGGATAGGCCCACATCAGCGATAACTTAGTTGAAGATAGTTATGGTAAGCCACCATAGCTGTATTCGAGTGCATAAGATGGCCCTCCCTCTTATCGAGGGGGGGATCCATCAAGTGCATCTTGTGGCTAATAAGTGGACTTCTTTCGCTGAATCTTACAGCACATTTGGGCATTGGCTTGAAGTTGGACAACTTCACAATTTGATCAAACTTCACGCCAAAGATACAGACATTTTTCATTGTCATAATGAACCAAGCTGGTTTGTTACTCTTGTGAAGGAATTATGCGATGTGCCGGTAGTTTTGGATATACATGATTCCTTCCTTACGAGAGTGGCAAAAGAAGAGCAGGATAGAGTTTACGAAGAAGAAGGAAAAGAACTCGTCAGAATAACGGCAGAAGAAAGAAACAATTTTCAACTTGCGGATGCCCTTGTTTTTCCGGGCCAAAGATTCGCTGATTTAGTAAGAAGTGAATTTAATCTAACACAACCGTATATTATTTTGCCTTCTTATTTGCCGAGAAGGCTTTATAGATATAACATTCAAGATTGGCTTGGGGGTCTTGTTTATGAAGGGAAAGTTCAACTTTCTACAGAACAACGACACTCTTATGGATTCAGGTATTGTAATTACTTAGATTTTGCCAAGAAATGTAGGGAAATAGGCATGGACTTTCATATGTATAGCGGAAGAACAGATGAGCCTTTTATGCAGGCATATAAGGATTATGCGATTCTACATGAACCTCGGCATTTTCAGGAACTCGTAAGAGATATAGCCCGCCATGATTGGGGGTTATTGGGGAATATAGTCCCCACCTCTGAATGGGATGTAGCTTTTCCTAATAAGTTATTTGAATATGTTGCTGCGGGGGTTCCCGTGGTAGCGATTAATGCAAAGGAAAGTGAAGACTTCGTTGAAAGGGAGGGTATCGGAATCTCGGTTAAAAGTATAGAAGAGCTTGCAAGTAGATGGAGTGAACATACAAATATAAGGAAAAATCTGCTTAAAAAGCGTGCTAAATATAGCATGGACAACAATATTCATCAGTTAGAAGAATTATATCGAAATGTTAGATAAATACGAGTATTGGGACAATATAGCCGAACAAGTGTCTTCTGATTGCAAGGTAATAAAAGATAACTGGCACAAGCGCAGGATTCTTTTACATAACCTCCTTTATTATGATATTGAGAAATGTGATATTCTTGAATTGGGTTGTGGGGCAGGAACAACAGCGTATTTTCTTTCTGGGATGTATGGTTTGCGTGTTAATTATACTGGGGTTGACATAAGTAAAAAATTTATTAAAATTGCGAATGCGTTGGGATTAAACGCTTTACATACAAAAGAAGCTGATTCTTTGCCGTTCAATGACAATTCCTTTGATGTTCTTTTTGTTTTTGATGTATTAGAGCATATCCCCATTGAGGATAGACAAAAAACATATAAAGAACTCTATAGGGTATTGAAAAACAAGGCTATTGTTTTTATGAATAATCCACTCAGTAAAAGCAACCATAATCCTGATTTTGACTTTGGTTTCGACGATATGGCAATAGCAGAAATGGCAAAAGCATTAGATATGAGAATTTATGAAGTAAAAACATACGAGGGGAAGGGCAGTTATTTCTATCAATTTGTTGTGTTGAGAAGGGAAGAGAAGTGTTAATAGTATCACCCCTAAAAATGCAATGGGAAGCAAAATATAAGGAGATATTCCCTCAAGCGGAATGGTCTAATGTCCCATTAGAAGGACATGATTCTTATTTATTTATGTGGTGTGATAATGTCACAAAGACATTTGTTAATTCAAAAGAAAAGCGTGGAAGATATGTTGTTTTTGTGAGGCGATATGAATATTACTCGGAATTAGAAAAATTGGATTGGAATAAGGTTGATGAGGTGATAATGGTCAACGATTGGCTTGCGGGAGGTTTTGAGCAAAGGACTGGCATAAAGCCTCATGTTATCTATAACGGCGTTGATCCCTCTAAATGGACTTTCAAGGAACGAACCTATGGCAATAAGATGGCATGGGTAGGATTTATCAACCAGAAAAAGAATTTACCTTTAGCAATTCAAATATTAGCGGAGTTACATGATGATTATGAATTACATATAGCTGGTGAGGTTCAGGATTTCCAGGTATGGGATTACATTCAAAATATTGTTCCGAAGATAAAGCGAAAGGTAATTTTTAATGGGTATATCCCCCATGAACACATGGACAGATGGCTGGAGGATAAAAATTATATTTTGAATACCTCCATATCTGAAGGATGCCCCAATAGCGTATTAGAGGCTATGGCAAAAGGGATTAAACCGGTTGTTCATGCATGGCCGGGGTGCATCCAGCAATTTGGTAATTATACTTTTAACACCGTAGGACAAGCAATATCAATAGTGCAATCACATTATGCCTCTATGGAATATCGGGAAAAGGTGGTTGAAAAATTTGGTATTAATCAATTTCAGAAAGTAAAGGATATTGTATGCGGAGTATAGTCATCGGCTTGGGCGAAATAGGAAGACCTATTTATAATATACTTAAAAAGTCATATCCAGATACGTCTGGTTATGACAACAAGATACTAAATGGCAATACCATGAAGGATTTATGGGGTAATATCCCATATGGTTTTATGAATATCTGTATTCCATACTCAAAGGATTTTATTCCTATAGTCAAACTTTATCAAAAAACCTTTCAACCGAAGATTACAATTATTCATTCTACGGTTCCAATCGGGACAACATCGCAGATTTCAGACGCAGTTCATTCCCCTATCCGGGGCAGGCATAAACAGATGGAACAGGATTTAATGAATTATGTTAAGTGGGTAGGGGGTGAAAGGTCGCATGAAACAATGGGTTACCTGAAGGGCGCAGGATTCAAATGTTGGGCTGTCTCGAACTCAGAGCAAACAGAGGCAATGAAGCTTTTATGTATTGCGAAATACGGCGTATCAATAGCATTTTCCCGTTACTGTGGTGAAATATCGAGAATATATGATTTTGACTACCTTGATATCCTTAAGTGGGATGGGGAGTATAACGAATTTGTAGGTAAATACTTGAAAAGACCAATTATTGGATTACCTTCCTCAACCTCGATTGAAGGGCATTGCGTTATTCCTAATACAGCAATACTTGATGAAATGCATCCCAATCCAAT
>ERZ1292623.4831-Hain-H51-01um-R1-4831-length-10945-cov-4_pt1 | contig 10945 bp, 18 predicted proteins | sample MGYA00564398_ERZ1292623 | MGnify/ENA primary metagenome ERZ1292623 (study PRJEB36523, sample SAMEA6512633) | groundwater metagenome | collected 2019-01-07 | study: AquaDiva: Metagenomics assemblies of 32 groundwater samples
CATGGCAGGTAGAGACAGGAGTAAAGAATCTGGTATTGCAGCGTCGTCGCCGCGGCGCAGCTCGTGAACACACGCACCACCGGCGGCAGGATCCCATCGGGCGACCCGCCGGCGATCGGCGCCGCGCCCGGGCCGGCGACGCCGGAGTAGGCCTGGCGCATCAGCACGGTGAGATCCGCGGCGGCGATGAGGGCCGAATCACACCCGGCGAAGGAGGCCAGCGCGACATTGGTGGAGAACCCGAACCGCAGCTTGACGGAGACGTTGCCGGCGGTGAAGACGGGTATCCACAGCGCAAAGGTCGTGTGGAGATTGATTTCGGGAATCAGGGCGAGCCCGCGCGCGCTGTCGACCAACGCTCCCTGGGCGGCGAAGGTTTCCTCGAAGAGCAGCTTCCAGCGCATGCCGTTGAGCGATTGCTGCATCACAGCGCCCTCAGGTAGAGACCGAGCAGGAACGTCGTCTGCGCGACCCCGCCGTTGCGGTAGAACGCGGAGAGGTAGCGGCCGTTGATGACGATCGATCCCGTTGACGCGCTGCTCTCGTTGGCAACGGCCACGCTGCCGGCGCCGATGAGCCGCGGCATAAAATCGGATCCGCTGTAGGGGATGTGGTGAGACGACCTCAGACCACTCAGACCGTCCACCGGATTGACGTTCCCGGTGCTGATGATGAGATCGCCCGGGCAGCGGGCGAAGGCCGCGGCGGTCGCGTACAGGACCCAGTGCAGCACGCAGCGCGGGTCGGGTGCTTCAATGAAGCTCGGCTCGTAGACGACGGGCGGACTGCTGCCGAAATTCGGGCTCGAGTGGCCGACGGCGAGCAGATCGACCACATCCACGGTCGCCCCGGTGAGGGTCACGTCGGCGGCCATGGGAGTGACGAGCTCCCAGTACGGGATGGAGGGGAAGAAGCCGTTGACCGATTCCCAGGGCGTCACGAGAACATCACCCCCACCGCGCGCACGTAGGCCGTGTAGCGTGCGCCCACCAGCAAATTGTTGATGAACAGAATGGCCAGGCCGAAGACCTGGCCCTGATCGAGCTCGATGTGGACCGGCATCGGCCGCTGCAACGAGCCGAGCGGCGTCCAGCGGATACCGGAGTCGGCAATGGTCACCGTCGCGCCCGCGGTGGAGATTTTCGAGCCCATCAGGTACTGCTGGGCGCCTCCCCTGCCGATCCTCACGGCCCAGGTGATGTTGTTGTACCACTGGCCGGGCGGATTGCCGTCGACGGCGAGCCCTTCCACAACCGCGCGGGAGACGTTCGCGGGCACGGTGAAGATGTCCATCGCGGGCGGCACCGCCGGCTGGGGGGACACCGACGTGAACGAGAACCGCGCGCTGCGATCGAAACCCAGTGTGCGCTGAGCGGCCAGCCCGGGCGGAGCGGGATCACGGCGCCTCAGCTGCTCGATCCATCCCATCACCGCCTCCCGTACAGACGCGCGCCGGCGAACGTCAGATGCCCGAGCCAGTTGTTCGTGGTGCCGCCGGAGTTTTTCAGAGGCGTGACGATCGCCGTCAGAGAGTGGCCGTTTTCGATCAGCAGGGGCACCGGCAGCTTCGTCCAGCGCTTCCCGTGGCCAAAGATCGTGTTCACGTGCAGCGGGCGGCTCGACAGCTGCACCGCGCCCTCATCGAGCACGCGCTGGACGGTGAGATCGGGCAGCCCCGCGGCGGCCTCATCCAGGAAGGCGGCGCCGACGTCGTCATAAAATTCCGCCATCAGGTAACACGCCGCGAAGTCGTGACCGCTGACCGTGAACGTGGGGCTCTCGGTGGCCATCGGCGCGAAACCGACCTGGGAGCCGTTGGCGTCGTGGCCGGTGAAGAGCGAGTAGAAGTACGGGTCGACGTGGCCCAGGCGGCCGGCGGCGACGTAGCGGCCCAGAATATCGAGCAGCCGCGGTTCCGAGAGCAGCGGCATCGGCAGGGGCTTGCTCCCCTTGCGTCGTTTCACACCGTGGAAGCAGACGATCGCGCGCGAGTTGGTCGAGCCGAGGAGGGACTGCGTGTAGATCTCGACTTCGATCCGGGTGCCGGCTTTGATCTCCCAGGGGACCGGGTAGACAAAGGGCCGATCGCCGCGGCCGAAGATCGATCCCACCGAGACCGGGATGTTCGACAGCTTCTTGCCGCCGTGGTCCTCGGTGATGTCGGCATGCGCCCACCAGTACGCCGGCGAGAGCTGCGGCTGCCCGGTAAAGCCTTCCACGGTCGGCGTGCCCGGATCGATGACGGCCAGGCTGGCCGCGATCGCGTGGAAGTCGGAATCCCCGGGCACGTTGATCTCGAGCTCGAGCTCTCCCGCCACGCCGCCATCGAAGAGCCCGTTGGCGGTCAGTGTGTACGGCTGCAGATCCGGACGCTGGCCCAAGAGATGCTCGAGCATGAGGGGTCCGTTCACGCTGGCAAACGAGACGCCCGGAGGCGTGACGACGTGGCTCATGTGGCCGCTCCCGCCGCGTGGCGGCTCACCGCGTGGCGGCTCGCCGCAGTGCGGCCGCGCGGCTCGAGCTTCAACCCCAAAAGCGTGAAGCGCAGGTTGGTCACTGAGGCTGAGCCCTGGTTGACGACGTCGAAGGCGACCTGTTCCCCGCCGCGCAGCAGGATCGGGTACGGCCAGAGGAATGGCATCCGCGCGCGGCCGGCGATCGACATCGGAGAGACCCAGGTGCCGCTTTTTTCGCCGACCACTTCCCGGTGCCGGCCCAGGTACCGGTTGGGTCCAGTGAGGAGGATCTTCATCAGCAATCCGAACCCCGCGGGGCCGGTCTGGCTCTGGTTCGGATGCGGCGCCATCATGTTCCCCAGCCACAGGAAATCCGCCTCCTGGGGCACGACGAGCGGGGCCGGTGAGAACCGCGCGCCGCCGGCGACGGTGCCGAAATTCACCGGCATCAGGAATTGCTGGACGAGCGAGAGCGGCGCGCCGGCGGCGCGGTAGGCCTTCTTCACCTGCCGGATCCGGTCGGTCACGCTCCAGTCGAAAGGCGGCACACTACCCTCGCGCCATCGCGTAGCGGTTCACCATGGAAGAGGTCCGCGCGCGCCGCAGCGGCGCCCGCTCGGCTCTCTCCGTGAAGACCTTCACCCCGATGAACGAGAGCCGCAGGTTGAGATCGGTCGCGGTTTCGGAATCGGCCTCCACACTCATGGAGCTTTTCGCCGGCAGCTCGAGGGGCTCGTAGTACAGATACGGCCGCTCCCCGGTGCCGAAGACGTTGATGAGGTGCACCTGGCCGCTCATCAGCTGGCGCGCGGCGACGTCGGCGGTGAGTTTCACCAGGACGTTGGGCGCGGTCTGCGCCACTCCGCCCGTCGAGAAGGCGGCGAACGTCTGCATGCAGAGCAGGAAGTCATTCTCCATGTCGATCGTGACCTGGTCGAGTAGCGTGGTGTTGCCCAGCAGCGGCAGGAAATCCGCGGCGTAGACAAACGGCAGGTACTGGGTGACCCGGATGCCGCGGTCGAGGTACTCCTTGCGCTTGGCGTCCAGCCGCCGCGTCATGTTGTGATCCAGGAAGGCGAGCACGGGATCGATCTCCTTTCGCTTGGCGTGCGTTGCGGGGAGCGGGTGGTGCGAGCCACCCGCTCCCCTTTCACGTGGGGCTCAATCGCCCCGTGTGTATCGGTTACCTCGGCCGCAGGAGCTGGCCGTCGAACGTCACCCGGATGTCGGTGTTGCCGATGATGAGCGTCTTCACCGCGTTCCAGGTGAGCTTGTAGATGAAGTTCGTCATCGGCGGCAGCGAGATCGGCATCGCGAGCGTGTAGACCGCGCGCGGATCCGGGATCCCGTTGGTCGCCGCCTGGTACTGCGCGGACTGAGGCGCGGTGCCGGTTCCCACGTTGGACATCACGCCCTGGGGTCCGCCGCCGTGCGGGGTCTGGTCGATCGGGTAGGTGCCGAAGGGCCGGCCGTTGATGGTGAGCTCGCCGACGCCGTCGTAGATCAGTTCCTTCACATCCTCGATCGCGCCGTTGGACACACCGGCCGCTGGGGCGGCCACGGCCGTCTCGGAGGTGTCGGCGAGAATCGCGACACGGATCGCCTGGATGAGGAAGTGGTTCCCCGACGGCAGCTGGCCGGGCAGGGTGAGGTTGCCGTTGACGATCGAGCTCTGCCGGGTCTGGAAGAACTCCAGACTGGGCGTTGTGGCCGAGACGTACGTCTGCCTGTCGTAGAGGCTGTAGCCGATGATCTCGTTGCGGTTGAAATCAACGACTGAGAGCAGCCTGTGCCAGTCGCTGTACTGCTGTCTTCGTGTCGGTGGCATCGTGCACTCCCGTGCAGCCCGGGCCGCGCGTGACCCGGGTGTGTTTCAATCCGCCCCGCGCCGGCGGGGGTGCTCCTGTCTGTGGCTCCTGCTCAGAGCCGTCCTGCAGGATCCAGCCGGCTGGGGGTCTCCATCCCGGCCAGGTCGTCATCCATGTACTCGGCGAACGCGTCGCCTTCAGGCAGCGCGTCGACCTGCGTGCTCTCGTCGATGTAGCTCGACATGCCGTCATCCACGAACGCCGAAATGCCGCCGTCGTCGATGTAGGCGGACAGCCCCATCGCCGGCAGCAGGTAGGCGCGGGTCAGCTCGTCGGCCATCACGATGAGGCCTCCGGCCGCCATGTCGGCGCCGACCTTCCTGCCCAGCATGAGACCGCCCAGGTACCCGCCGGCGATCGCCGAGGCCGCTCCCACGGCGGCCCGGCCCGCGGCGTTCCCCATGATCCCGGCCGGCAGGAACCGCTCGGCCTGTTTCGTGATGAGCCGGGTCGCCGTAGCCCCGCCCACGCCGGCGAGCAGCGTTTTCATCGGCGGCACCAGGCCGGTGAACCCGGACAGGATCCGCGGGTTGCGTCGGTAGCCGCGCCGCCGCGCGGTGCGGCGATGGGAGCGCCTCCGCGCGGGCGCGGCCGCGCGGATCGTGTGACGCCGGCGAGAGCTGCGGCGCCGCGCCCGTCCCTGGCCCTTGACGAAGCGGCCCTTGCTGTTACGTCGTTTGCTCATGGTCGTGCCTCCTGAGGCGGCGGTTCCGCCTGGATTGCCCGCGCCATAGATGGCGAGGGCGGGATTGCCGCGTGCCCGCGAGAGCTTCCGGCGGCGACCACGGCGTGCTGTTTTCTTTCTTCCGCGAGCGCGTGAGCGCGGCGGGTTGACCATCCAGTCGTCCTCATCGATCCTCGCCCACTTGCGGGGCCGGCCCGGAATGCGCAGCGACCCGTCGGCCTGGCCCATCAACGGCGCGCGGCTTGCGAAGTCGTGCCGGTAGAGCTGCCCGTCCGCCTTGCGCGCGAAGACGCTCTCCACCTGGGGATAGACGACCACCCCGCGCGGATTGGATCGCGTCCTGCGTCTTGAGGCGCTCATGCGGCACGCCGCCCTCCGAAATACTGAGAGAGCAGGTACAGGGCGAAGCCGGCGCCGGCGATGTAGCCCAGCGTTTTCAGATTCCCCAGGCCGAGCGGATCCGCGCCGGAGTTTTTGATGCGCTCGAGATCCGCGGGCGAGAGGACGCCGGCAGCCGCCAGATCGATCTGCCGGTTCAAATCCTTGCTGCTGCTCATGTGCAGCACGACCAGGCCGCCGACGGCCACGACCGCGGCGACGGAGGCGGCACCGATCGCCAGAGGGATCGTGAAGACGACACCGAGGCCGGTGGTTTTCTGCTCGGTGACCAGGTTGATCTTCTTGAGCTGCTCGGTGACTTTCGGCTCAAGCGTGTTCTGCTTGGCGACCGCGGCCGAAAGATCGCTCTTCAGGGAGCGGAGCCTGCGCAGCGCGGTAGCGTGCTGTGGGTTGGCTTCCGCCGCGGCGATGGCGGCGTTGACGAGCCGGTCGCGTTTCACCAGCTCGTGCTTCATCGCGAAAAACTGCGCCACCTTCGCCTGGAACCACGCGACCGCCTCATCCCATTTCTGTTTCCAGTAGTCTGAGTCGAAGAGCCCTTCCAGCCCGTACTCCTCCTCCTGGCCGTAGGGCACCGGGTCCGGTGTATCGAACGAGGAGCCGTCGGCGTCAAACGGCGAGCCGCCAGCATCGAACGGGTCCATACCGTCATCCACCATCGGCCCGAAATCGTCATAGCCCGGCGCCATCGGGGGCGCGGCGTAACCGGTGTTGAAGGGAGCCGCCTGCGGCGGCGGGAACGGATACGGTGCCGGATCCTGGTACGGCTGCATGCCGTACGGCGGTGGCGCGTAGGTGGTGTAGCCCGGGTCACCCGGGATCGCCGCGGGCACCGACAGAATCGGCAGTCCCGGATCCACAGCGGGCGCGGCCTGGCCCCGGCGCCCCTTCTTCTTGCCGAAGAGGCCGCCCAATCTCTTGAGCTTCTTCGTGTGCCGCTTGAGCTTCTTCGTGTGGCGCTTGAACGGGTTGAATCCCAGTCCATCAACGTCCATCAGCTGCTCCTGAACACAATGACCACCAGACCCACCAGCGCCGCGACAATCACCCAGCGGGGGATCGCCGGCTCTCCCGGATCCTCAGCCTCCACGTGCACGATCTCCGGCTCGAAGATCCGCAGGGCCCGCTCTCGTCTCGCCGGCCGCGCCGGCACCGGCAGAGGAAAAATCGTCATCCGCGCCCCGCGACCGGACTGCCTTCGATGATGGCGACGTTGCCATCGGCACAGCTCACCGCGGCGGCGGTGATGGTGTAGCCGTCCCGCTTGAGCTGCGACACGCAGGCCACCGCGGCCGCCTCGCTGCGCTCGGGCCGGTCACCTGAACCGGAAATCACGATCGTGAAATCACTCACGCGGCGGACTCCGTGAAGTCCCGGAGGTTGCGCGCCCGTCTGGGATCATGCCCGCTTCCGCGTCGCGCCTCGATCGGCTCTCTTGGGGTTATCTCGTAGCCGCGCGCGGTCCAGTCGGTGCATTCGTACAGCGTGCACGCGCGCACGTGAGCGAAGAGGATCCAGCCTTCCGCCGGATCCGGGATGATGAAGATCCAATCGGTGCGGCCCGGCTCGGTGAGCGTGCCGTCGGGTGTGCAGGCCACTTCGCGCCAGGGCGTGCCGGCATACGTCGAGACGTGCCAGGCTTCACAGTCGTGATGCGTGACCCGGGCATCCGGGGACGGTGTGAAAATCAGCAGGGCGAGACAGGCGGCGACCAGGACGAAACGTTTCCACTGGAGCGGTACTTTCATCGGCGACCTCCTAGGAGTTTGGGAACAAGCAACACAACGAGCAATCCGATCCCGACCGGCAGCACCCATGAGGGCATCCCACCGAAGCCCGCCTGCGCGGGCGCCGCCGTCTGCGACGCCGCGTAGGCGGCCTCTTCCTGCGCGGCCTTTTTCTCGGCCTTCTTCGCTTTCTTTTTCGCCTGGCGCTTCTTGATCAGCCCGACGCCGGCTTCCACGACCGGCGCGATGAACTGGATCCAGCCGAGATCCTCGTCGTCCTCAATGACCTTGTTGACGTACATGCTCAGACTCCCTGGTAGACCAGCCGCGTGGGCCGCGCCGCGGTGCGCTCGGCGCGGAACGGATCCAGCTGCACCCACACTCCCGAGGCGAGCCCTTCCGCCCAGGTGTGATGAAATTTTCTGTCCGGCCGGAACGAGGCCAAAGCCAGGCGCACGGGAGCACCCACAGCGCGCGCCAGAGCGCCGGCGAGCGTGGCGGCATCGTCACAGTCGCCGGCGGAGAATCCGTCGCGTTGTATCGCGAGCAGATGAAACGACGGAGTCGCGATGGCTTCGACTCCGACCGGATCCGGGACGAACCGCAAATTGCGCTTCAGGTAATCCAGGATGCGGAGCATCCGGCACCGGGCGTTTGTCGGTCCGCAGTCAGAGCTCAGTCGCACGGCGACGGCCCTCACGAGGGGTTCTGGAGCGTGTGCCTTGATCAGCTGCGCCATCGTCGCCGCCGTCGCCCGCGTCCCCAGCTCCCCCGGCGGCAGGCGTGTCAGCGCCGACCGTCGCGAGATCGTCAGGGGCCGGCTGTCGATCAGCATCGTCGTCTCCTTCCACGGGTTCGAGCACGTCGAGAATTCCGTCGGCGGCGTCGTCAATGAACTCACGGTGTGGCGCGAGGCGGGCATCGATCGCGGTGAGCATGGCCATGCGCTCGAGCTCGTCGGCCTTGGCGATCGTGAGCAGGTGCGGCTTCCACGCCACTGCTGCGTGGTCCGCGACCCAGGCACCGAAGACCCAGCCACGCCGTCCGGCTTCGGCTTCTCTCAGGAGCCGCGGCACGAACGATTGCGCGAGCTTCATCACCGTGGCTTCGCCAGCTCTGGCGTCGCCGGCGTCGGTGGCGCTCGCGGCGGCAGACGCCGCGGCAGGCGCCGCGGGCGCCAGGGCCGGCCGCGTGGCTGGAGCTGTGACGGAGGATGTCGGTGCCGCGGCACTCGTGCCCGCCGGCGCGGGCGTGCGGCGCAGCCAGGCTTCGATCACGCTCATCGCTTTGCCGGCCAGGCCCGCGAGGTTGCCGTCGCCGTCTTCCGCCGAGGCGACCGTGCCGCCCTGGCCCAGCGAGATCCCCGTCTGGATCAACCGCAGGACATCATCGACCGACGATCCTTCCGATGACAGGCTCTTGCCGACCTTGAGCGCCTCGAGGAGATCGGTCGCCTTCAGAGCGTCGCCGCTGCCCTTGCCCATCACCGCCGACACGATCGCGGCCATCAGCTTCGTGTTGGCGTCCATCGTGGAGACAAGGAACTGTTCCAGAAGGTCCCGCCGCTCGGGCGCCGGTGGGGCCGGCAGGGGGTGAGACGGTGGGGGGGTTGCGGCGGGACCTCCAATTAAGAACTGGATCAGGCGCACGTTGCGGCCGCGCGCATTCATGAACTGGAATTTGTAGCGGCCCGGCCCGTACTGGCGCGCGATCGCCTCGATGTCGAACGCCGCCACGCTGACCCGGGCCAGGTACGCCCAGTCGGTCTGCGCGCCGATCGTGCTCATCTTGTGGACGAGGATCGTCCCGTTGGGCTCGCTCTCGCCGAGCTGCTCGAGCGCCAGCTGGAGCGCGCCGGCGCCGCCTTCCTCCTCGATGCGCTCGCGCTCGAGGCGCGCTTCTTCCGCGTCGATGTCAGCGGCCTGGCCGTCGTCGAGGGGAGGGCGCTTGCGAGCCATCAGCACTCCTGTGGACCGAGTCCACCGATGGCGCCGGCGCCCCACGCCGACGGTTCACCTTCCTGCGACGCGCATCCTACCCCACGGGATCGGAATTCCTAACACCTGTGTGACACACCCGTGTTAGAAATCTGGAGCCCTTACGGCTCAATGAGTTAGATAGCGAAAATACTGTCGATTTTGTTGTGGAGGGGGGTTGACAGAATTTCCGGAGCCCCCCTGGACCCCCGGGATCTGGTCCGGGGTTGAAGTGACGATCACTCTTCTTCCTCGCTCTAGATCTGAAGATCTTCTGCTACTCAAGGGGTGAACAGCAAAGACTCAGATCTAGAGCAAGATCAAGAGCAACCGACCTCAACCCGTCCCGTGCCGGCGGCCAGGCGGCCGCCGCGCGTGAGCCGTCACCGCCCGGTGCTCACCGTCGCCGCGGTGAGTAAAGCAGCGCGCCAGGAGGGCCTCGAGTCCTCGCGGCGGCTCTGCCGTGTCCGGGTTAGCGTGCCCCTCTTGCCGGCAGAGCTACGAGTGACGGTCGAACTGTCCAGAGGCTCCGGAGGGATCTCTCGCTCCGGCTGGAGAGGCCAGAGGCACAAGTGCCGCGGGCCTCTCGGTGGTGTCATTCCCGGGCGCGTTAAGGCCCAGGGCCGTACGAAAGTCGGTGCATTCGGCGCAGGCGGCACCGACGTCGTCGACGCCGCGGCCGTCACAGCCCGCGCACAGGCGCAGGAGCGATCCAAAGAACCGCCTCGATAGCTCAGAGGCCGGCATCATCCGGAGCGGATCGCTCACGCGCGTTTCCTCTTGCGAGGCAGCCAGCTGTCACTAGGCCTGGCCGCGGTGAAGAGATCCTCCGGCTTACGCTTCACGAAGTGGGCGATGCAGATGAAGACCCTGGCGCGGGGCACGTAGCGGCCGGCCTCGATGCGTGACAGGTGCATCGGCGTGATGTACTCCCCCTTGCGGGCGAGCAACGCCGACAGCCGCCATAGGGAGAGCTTCGCGGCCTTGCGGGCGGTTTTCATCTTCCGGCCGCTGAAGATGTGATCGAGCGGGATCGTCATGGCGCCTGGCCGGGCCTGTGGACCCGGTAGAAATGGGCGACGTCGCCGCGGTGCAGGCCGCCGTGCAGCACACGGAAGGCACGCTCCGCGAGCAGCTCCGCCGCGTGTTGCACCGCGGCCGCGCTGGGTTTGGACGGCTCCGCGCACGCCCGGCAGTCCTTAATCCCTATCGCCTCGAGCAGCGTGTTGACCGAGAGCGCCTCGTCGTGCTTCATCATCGCCCGACTGCCTTCTCCATCTGGTGCTCCAGGGAGAGGAATCGATGCTCGCGCCAGGTCGGGCCGCCCGGCTGGCCGGCTTCCGGCGTCGCCTGGTGAGGCACGCGGTTAAAACTGTCGATCTTCCCCAGGAGCACGTTGTCCTTGCGCCAGCGCGCGGCGCCGACCTCGAGCACGGCGACGCAGTTGATGAGATCCGACGTCCCCCACACGGCCGTCACCAGGGCGTGCCGGACGGTCTTCTTTTCGGCAGCGTCCGTGGTGGTCAGAAATACACAATCACCGAGTCGCGGCATCGCTTTGTCTCTCCTTGAGCCAGACAATTGCTTCTCTGAAATTACGAGCGTTGCTTTCCTGTGGGAGATGGCGCCACTCGCGCAGGACCATCCTCGCCGGCGCCGGCAGCGCGAACCAGCAGCTTCGGCAGAAGAAGCGGCGCTTGGGGATCAACCCGAGCTTGCAGCCCGGGCAGAGGCGGTGGCCGGCGGCCGCTGGAATCACGCCCGCTCCTTCAGACGGATGGGAGCGGTTCGATAGAGGCGGCGGACGGCATCGGCGGTCCGCTTCAGGCAGCGG
>ERZ1292623.4832-Hain-H51-01um-R1-4832-length-10944-cov-9_pt1 | contig 10944 bp, 9 predicted proteins | sample MGYA00564398_ERZ1292623 | MGnify/ENA primary metagenome ERZ1292623 (study PRJEB36523, sample SAMEA6512633) | groundwater metagenome | collected 2019-01-07 | study: AquaDiva: Metagenomics assemblies of 32 groundwater samples
GAACAGTTGAAAAACTCGGCATGATGATTCATGGAGCTTTAAACAAAAAGCTTGCTGATAGTCTTAGATTCACAGCGCAACAAAACAAAATTTTGACAGAACATTACTATAATTTCCCAAAGACTCCTGATGGATTTGAGGCGTGGCACCATACTCTACACAAGATTTTGAACGATTCCTTTGCAAGAATTAAGAATTAGGTTGTTTCTTCAACCATTCAAGTCAAGTGGTATTGAACCGTTTCCCCAAGATGCAGTTCGTTCTATGGTAAATACGTTCAAGCTTTTGGGTATAAAGATGGTAGCAATTGGAGTTGGACCAAATACACCGATAGCGACAATAATTGCAAGCAACCTAAAATATCTTGGATATGAAAATACGCTAGCAGTTAGCAGATTAAACGATATACCAAACAAAGTTTTGAATGTTTTGAGGCGAAATTAATATGAAGTGTCTATCAGTATCACAACCATATGCGGATCTAATTGTTGAAGGAAAAAAGACTATAGAACTTCGAACATGGAATACAAAATTTAGAGGCGAGTTTCTTGTCCATGCACCCCTCAAGATCAAAAAAAATGCATGTATTAAAATGGGTGTTGATGAAACAAAACTTAGAACAGGTGTCATTATTGGCAAAGCCGAGATTTATGATGTCAAAGTCTACAATTCAGTTACTGAACTCAAAGCAGATTACAAAAAACATTTTGCTTCTGAAGAATTTTTGCACCACAAGTATGGCTTTTTACTCAAAAATGCAAAAAAGTTGAGAATACCAATTCCGCACAAAGGTAACCTTGGGTTTTTCAATGTTGATCTAAAGACGTCTGTAAAAGCAGACGAAATCAAAGCTGAGTTATTTGATGAGGAATATAGGTATCAATGGGTAGGGAAACATTAAGCATATGTTCAGATTCTACGAATCTGCCTTCCTGCGTATTTTAGCATCTTCTTACAGTGTTAGTTACCTTTTGGCACATACGCTTCTCTAATAACAATGGTTTCCAAATATGGAAATAGGCGCCATAAGAATTGGTACTAGTCTGAGACCAGACTTTCGCCCCACTACCACCGTAGAAGGGGATTAGCTACCGTCGTAACTGGCGCAATTACGTTTTTTTAAAGTTTGAAATCTTGTTTTTAAGCATTTAGTATTATTGCTACGCGGTTTTTTTTATTATGATTGTATTTTTGAAAGCGGGTGTCCTACAACTTTGTTGCTGCATTTTTAACACCCAAAATACTGTCTTGTATTCCTTAATACATAACCAGCATAATAGAAGCGCAAGTCATTTCTTAACATACACAGGAGTGTAATAACAGTGATTCCCAAAAATGGAAGGTAGTTCATGAGATTAATTAGTATTATGGGCATGGTAAGACGGTGTAACCGGCCTCGAAGAGGAATAGGTACTATAGTGACTGGAGCAATTTTACTTTCTGCTGTTACAGCTTTAGGTACTGGGCTTGTTTCGTGGACCAATAGTAATCTTTTCACGCATCAACAAGATCTACAATTATCATATTCTAGGACCACCGATAAAATTAATGAATTTCTAATAATAGAAAACGTTTGGTTTGGCGAAAACTCACAGAAATTTGTAAATATTACAATGACTAATGTTGGTAATATCGGTCTAAATGTTACAAAAATAGAATTAACTAGTTCAGCTGGTAGTATAGAATATCAATTTACTGATGGAGCAATTTTACCAAAAAAATCATACTCTCCACCAATTTCTTATGACTGGGGCAGTAATGAGGTTGTTGATATAACAGTAACTACCTCACGAGGTTCCATCTATAAAACACAAGCATTGCCATAATGACAAAAAGAAGAGGATTAACCAGTGTAGTAGGAGGAGTTTTTGCCATAATTGCCATCATAACTGCTATAGGATATGTAACATATAGCCTCAATCTTTTAGAAAAATTTAACCAGACAGTTCTGGTAAGAACGGAAGAGAGTATTGATCGTGGTAAAGAAGAGTTTGATATTGTTAAAGCAAATTTAGTCAATGACAAATTAAATATCACAGTTCAAAATAGTGCAAGTCTTCCAGTCCATCTTACAAGGCTTTGGGTTGAAAATATGACAGTATCTAATTCGGTTTTTAAATATGATATCGACGAAGTTGTTTCTTCTGGGAGAATTGTGAGTAACATTGGCCAGAATATTGCATTTAATGTAGATAGTGATGATTCTTATCACATTAAGCTAGTAACAGAAAGAGGAAATTCACAACAATTTACTTTAAACTCAGCCAGCTCCGCTCCACTAAACATCCAATTGTTAGCCATCCCCCCTACTCTTCCTAGCGGGTTTAAAACTCAACTTGTTATGACGGTAACCAATAATGGTTCAGGTATACTGACCAACTTGGTTCCTGTTCTTAATCCGGTTGGGTCTCCAACCGCTACATGTACACCAGACCCGGTCAGCCCATCAAGCTATGATACTTTGGCACCAGGCAGTACTGCAATCTTCTCGTGGGCCGTGAAGGTTACAGGAACCCAAGACGGTCAAACTTGTACGTATCGGGCACAGCTTCAAAATGGATATCTTAATAATTTTGCTGAGGCAACGATAACTGAAACCATAGTAATGCTGGCCGCCACTAATTACGCCGCAAATGCTGGAGTATTGACAATTGACTATACATCTTTTCGTTGGGCTCAGACTAATTCATGGCAACCTGGCTGGCAGTTTCCCGATGGAAATACAGGATTTTCCATAACATTAGCAAATAACAATCAAACTGCAGGTGGGTATAAATTATGGATTTCAGAAAACACGCAGCTATTTTTTCAAGTAGCTGGTGGTACTGCATCTCCCACATCATTCTACATAGTGAACTCCGTCGATCTTAACCCAGCGGGTGCTACTGTAAGCAAATATACTCCCGACAATCACCAAAGTATATCTAACTTAGGAGGAACAACCACTGTATACTTTGGCTCAAAGCAGCAGGGAAGTAAGCCCCAGGGAGCCATAATACAAGATATGCCTGATGGTGAGTATGTCGGGTTCATAGTCTTGTACGGAAAATTTGCCATTAATCAAGGTGACCCCGGAACTCAATATGCCCAAACCATACCCTTTGTAGCTGTTATATCCACTTAGTAACAGGCCTTCGTGCTAAATATTTTAGAACCATGTATTTCTTAGAGGCTATCATCAGTCAGGTAATGCTTTTTTTGGAACATAGTATATCGGTGTGGTTAAAACGATAGATTAAAGGCCGAATTCTGATTTTGAAAACAAGTAAAAAATTAACGATTTTTCAAAAAATAAGGTCTTGTTTTTAAGTATTTAGTATTATTGCTACGCATTTTTCATTTATTATAACTACATTTTTGAAGGCAGGTATACTACAAATGTTTTTTCTGGTTATAGTGTATAAATCCCGGTATGTAAGTTATCTTACATCACATACACAGGATAATTACTTGCATTTCCATCTTTGGAAATGTGGTCTCTCATGAAAATAGTTCCTTGTCTAAAAGAACGGATTAGACGTTTTAATCATCGTAGAAGAGGGTTGGCTACGATAGTGAGTACGGCAATTTTGCTTTCTGCTGTTGGTATAATGGGTACTACAACTGTAACATGGTCTCAGGCCAATCTTGAATCACGTGAACAAGTTTTGGAATCACAATATTCTACTGTCATTAATCAAATTAAAGAATCTCTAACACTAGAACATGTTTGGTATAAGACTGCAGAACAGAAACTTAAGCTTGGTTTGAAGAATACGGGAACTATTGGTCTTAATGTTATGGAAATAAAAATCGAAGGCACAAATCGTCAAGTCACGCCAATGACTAACGCAGGAATTCTTCCTGATGAAATATTCTATACAGATATTCAGTATGACTGGCTTGGAGATCCAATTGATCTTTTTGTAACCACTGACAGAGGTTCAATCTTTAGAATGCATGTGGAGCCATCTACTCATGGCATACTAATTATCAATAAGGTTTCCATGTTAGGAGATGGTAGCTTCGATTACACGGGGGATTTAGGACTATTTAATATTCAAACGACTGGTTTTTCTGGTGTAACACTTGATCCTAATGGCAATCTGGTGCTAAGTGGTACAATTCGTGATTTTAATGGTACGAGTGGTATGAATGGCCATCCAGATTTTGAAAAAAATCCCATTTGTGGTGATGATCTAGGAATTGTTTTGACTAATCTTGGAGTTGACAAAAAACCAGTGTATGCAGGACAAGCTGGAAATCCATGTACAACAGATCAGGCTCGATTTGATCAATGGTATCTAGACACACCCAATGTAAATAAAAAAACAGAATACGCAATAACTCTTATTAGACAACCAGGAATCCCTCCTGTCTGGAGCTACGTCAATAATGCCTTTTGGCCTATAAATAATCAATTATTTGGTAATGAAGGACGAAGCAATAATTTCGACTTTACCTACGAGATTCATAATACGTTCACCTATCAAGGTGGGGAAACATTTACCTTTCAGGGTGACGACGATGTGTGGGTTTTCATTAACAATAAACTCGTTATAGATCTAGGAGGCGTGCACCCTGTACGAACAGGTACGGTGAATTTAGACTCAATTGCAGCAACAATAGGAATCACTCCTGGAAACGATTATAATTTTGACTTTTTCTTTGCAGAACGTCACGTTACCCAATCCAATTTCCGTATAGATACATCCATACAACTTGGAAACAACGGTGTTGGAAGGACAAGTGCTTTCTTTGTAGACCCTGGGGAGTATACTATAAATGAATTAGTTGCTCAGATTCCGGGATGGACCCTTGTTGGCAGGCAATGTGATAATGGATACACGTTACCCAATTCTACTGCTATGACAGTAACAGTGCCTCGAGGTGTTACCACATGCACCTTCACGAATACAAAGTAAGGCTTTCATAGAATGAAATTACACTGTGTTGATAGGGAAGAGAATAATTCATGAAAAATAGAAGAGGCTTAAGTACACTTGTTGGAATTGTTTTTTTCATGATTGTTTTTGCAGGTGTCGCAACTTATGTGACCTATAGCATGAATCAGTTGGATAAATTTGGTCAAACTATTATTGAAAAAGGTCAAGAAGATAGAAATCGCGATCGTGAACAATTTGAGATCACCACTGTAAGTAGGGACAACAACAAATTCAATATTACTATTCAAAATACTGGAGAACTTCCTCTCAACATTACAAGGTTATGGATTGAAAACAAGACAGATCCTTCCTGGGGAACTCAAAAATTCGATATAAACAAAGCTGTATCGCCAGGACAAACTCTAACTAAGGTAGGACAGGATCTTCAACTTGTGGCATTAGATACACAGGGATATGATATTAGATTAACAACAGAGCGTGGAAATGCAAAAGAATTTTTGGTAAATTCAGCAAGTCAAGAACCAGTCTATCTCCAGCTATTCGTTTTACCTGATAATGTTCCTAGTGGGTTTAATACCACTTTACTGTTTGCGGTCACCAATAACATGTCAAATAATGGCGCGTTAACCAACTTTGTACCAAAGCTTATGGTTACACCTCAGGGTGCTTCTGCCACTCTTATGTTAGGTCCTGAGCCAACGATATATCCACTGTTGAAAAATGGTGATACCGCATACTTTCAGTGGATATACAAAATTTCGGGAACTGCCGGTCAGGGAGTGAAATTTGAGGCATCGGTTGATAATGGTTATCTTGCAAACTCTGTTTCTAGAGACGTTACCGTTATTGCAAGCAGCAGCACAAAAGATGCAAGTGCATATCATAGAACTGGTGGTACGGTATGGTATAACTCAGGCACATACTCATCATCTGCACCAACGACACAGGCTATATCTTTAAACACAACACAAGCGTTTCCATTTATTGTTGGCACGGGTTTCACAATCAACAGCATTGAATTTGAAGTGACCACAGGAGCAACGGGTCAGTGCATGGTGGCAATTTATGACACTGGCACAAACCTCTATCCCAACAACAGACTTGCGCAAGGAACTGATCAAAGCACAAGTAGTGCAGGCATTAAAAGTGATCCAATAAGTGTCACACTCGCGGACAACACTTTGTATTGGTTGGCAATAAATTGCAAGACAGGTGTGACACTTAGGGCATTGCCTGTCACGGCAATACCTAACATACTTGGCAATACTGGCACAGCATCAGCATCATCAAACAATGTTGGTTGGACTGTGGCTGGTGCACATGGCTCGTCAGGATTCAACATGCCAAATCCGTATACATCAGGGGCGACATTGATTGCAAACACACCACCTACCTTAATCCAGGTAAGGGCACAATAATAGCAAGGATCTTGAATCTTTAAGCGTATTTTGACACCAAACTGACTCGTGTTTGTTCCTTCTTGATACACACGTTTCTCTAATAACAGTGGTTTCCAAAAATGGAAATGGGCGTCATGAGAGATGGTACTAATCTGAAAAATAGATTTTTGTCCCGCTACCACCGTAGAAGGGGATTAGCTACCGTTGTAACTGGCGCAATTATGCTTTCTGCCGTAGCAATATTGGGCACCTCAACTGTTTCATGGTCCAACAGTTATCTTGTTACGCACCAAGAAACTTTGGAGAGATCATATTCAGAAAAAACCAATAAAATTAGCGAATTTATAACTATAGAAAATGTTTGGGCTGGCCAGACAATCACCGAAAAATATCTTAACGTCACTTTGACTAATACTGGAAATATTGGTGTTACTATTACAGAAATAAAAATTGTGGGTACAACTCAACACGTCGAACCAGTTACTAATGGAGAAATTGTTCCTGGAGGAGTATACTCTACAATAATAAATTATGAATGGAATAACAATGATGCCATTGACATTTTTGTAACAACTGCCCGAGATTCTATATTTAGAACACAAATTTTAGCACAATGAAATGTAGAAAAGGACTAAGTAGTGTTGTAGGTATAGTGTTTGTTATAATTGCACTTCTATCTGTGATAAGTTATATTACATACAGCATGAATATTTTAGATAAATTTAACCAGTCTGTTTTGGTAACAACTCAAGAAAACATGGATCGTGCCAATGAAATATTCAGTGTTGAGAAAGTTAGTCTTAATAATAATAAATTCAATATCACTGTTCAAAATAATGGAAATCTTCCGATTAACATCAATAGATTGTGGGTTGAAAATATAACGCACCCCAGCGACTGGACTTACAAATACGATGTAAGCCAACCTGTGGCTCCAGCGGAGATGGTCTACAATATAGGTCAGAACATTCCACTTACTGCATTAGAATCTCAGTCATACAAAATGAAGCTAGTAACGGAAAGAGGAAATACGAAGGAATTTTCGGTAAATTCAGCCAGCTTTGCCCCGCTAAACATCCAATTGGTAGCCCTCCCGCCTACAGTTTCAGATGGATTTACAACTGGATTGATTATGCTAGTAACGAATAATGGTTCAGACACATTGATCAACTTGGCCCCTCAGACACCATCTAAATCGTCAGGACTTGCTACATGTACACTAGGCTCGGTGAGCCCGCCAAGCTATGATACTTTGCCACCTGGCAGTACAGCAATCTTTAGGTGGGACTTGACAGTGTCAGGACTCGCCGATGAGTCTTGCACCTATACTGCACAACTTCAAAATCCATATCCTGGAAACACTGCACAGGCAACCGTAACTTTAAAAAAATTAAAGATTACTTCCACTGATTTCTCTACACATGCGGGAATACTGTCAATTAACTATACGACTTTCCGATGGTCCACAGGTGGTGGCTGGAATGCTGGTTGGAATGTACCAAATGGTGGAGACCTAGTTTTTTCTATGGAACTGATAAATAACAATGCTTCAAGCACTATCTGGATATCGAATACCACGTCGCTAGTCTTTTACGCGGTTAGTAGTTCATCTAGTGTGCCATACTACATTGTGCAAAACGTTAACGTGACTCCAACACCTGCGACGATTTCGCAGCCTTATACCTGTGTCGGTCCACCCCCTAACGATTATTGTATAGGTGTACCTCCACAAGGAAAAGTCACTTTATACTTTTCTGCAAGTTCACCAGGAAGCAGTGCGGAGAACAAGTTCTCAGGCACTGATACTCAATACACTGGTTTCCTAATTGTCTTTGGAAAATATTCTGATAATCCAAATGACGCCGGATCCCTATATGGCCAGAACATTCCATATTTAGGACTTCTTGTTAACTAGACAACAGAACCTTCATGCGAAATATTTCTTAAAGTTAAATTCTGATACTTGGGTTTTCTTTCTTAAGTTTTTCCCAGTCTGCTAAAAAGTTCTTCAGACCTACGTCAGTTAGTGTGTGTTTAAGCATTTTTCCAAGAACATCTGGTGGTAGTGTAACAACATCTGCACCAATTTTTGCAGCCTCAACAACGTGCATAGTATGTCTTACACTTGCAACTAAAATCTGTGTACTAAAAGCATAATTTTTGAAAACTTCACGCATCTCTTTGATCAGATGTATGCCATCTTGACCATTATCATCTAGTCTTCCAATAAATGGGCTTACGTATTTTGCACCTGCCTTTGCTGCTAAAATAGCTTGGTTTACTGAAAAGACCAAGGTTACATTTACTGGAATTCCCTCTTTTGTTAGGGTTCTGCAAGCCTTCAGACCCTCCGCAGTCATTGGACATTTGATAACTACATTATTACCGTATTTACGTAGTCTACGCCCTTCATCAAGCATTCCAGAGGTTTCTGTGCTAACAACTTCTAGACTAACATCACCTTTTACTATTCTGACTATTTCCTCCATTGTTTTTTGTGGATCGCCACCTTCTTTGGCTAAAAGTGATGGATTGGTAGTAATACCATCAACAAGACCCATATCGTTGTACAGCTTAATTGCAGCAATATTTGCGGTATCCAGGAATATTTTCATCTGGTTTTGCTCCGAATATCCTTAACCGCATTAGCTATATGAACTGATGTTATACCATGTTTTTGAAATAAGAGTGGAATTTCATTGTCTCTTGCTGACTCACCAAATTTGTCCCAAACCCCTATTCGTCTCATTGGAACAGGATACGTCTCACAAACCACCTCAGATACCGCAGATCCAAAGCCTGCCATCACGTTGTGTTCCTCACAGGTTACAATCCCTCCTGTCTCACGAGCTGCCTTTTCCAAAAGTGTGGAATCGATTGGTTTTATTGAGAATAAATCCAAAACTCTACATGAAATGCCTTCTTGTTTTAGAGAGTCAGCAGCATCCAGTGCCATTTGCACAGTAATTCCGCAAGCTGCAATGGTACAATCAGAACCTTCTCGTAGTACTATTCCCTTTCCAATCTCAAAATCCTGAGCTTCTGAATAGATAAGAGGAGTTTTTGATCTTGCCATCCTCATGTAAAATGGTCCATGCGTTTGTGAAATTATCCAAGTAAGCTTGGCAACTGTAACTGTATCAGCTGGAATTAAAACCTTAACGTTTGGAATAGCTCGCATGATAGCAATATCCTCTATTTGTTGGTGCGACCCTCCATCAGCTCCAACACTGAGTCCACCATGTGATACTACCATCTTTACATTTAATCCAAGTTTTCCATCACGAGATGGATAGGCTATAGCATTTCGTATTTGATCTACACATCGTCCTGGCAGAAATATTGCATAAGTGCTTGCAAATGCTACTTTTCCTTCGTTTGCAAGGCCTGCCGCAACAGAAACTAAGTTTGCCTCCGCAATTCCAACGTTGAAAAATCTATTTGGGAATTTTTTCCCAAATGGTCTTGTCTTTAATGAATCAGTGGTATCTGCTCCAACAACTACAATATTTGGGTTTTCTTCGCCAATCTTGATTAATGTCTCTCCATATACTGTACGCATATCACTCATTTCCGTCATACAAAGCCAGCCTCCTTTGCGATTTGTATAAGCTCTGTCTTTTTCTTGCCTACTTCATGTAGATCTGTCCACTTATTGACAAGCTCTGCACCACCAAGATTGTATGCCTTTTGTATCAGTAGTTTTCTTCGTGCATGTAAGATTTTTTTTCTAAATTCAACTATGGTGGCTCGTACATCTTTTTGACCTATGATAGCACTTCCACTAACAAAGACTCGTGCACCATCCAAAAAGCATGATTCCACATTAGAAAGATCTACTCCTCCGTCTGCCTCTATAAAGCCAGTAAACTTTTTTTCTGCAAGTACCTTAGCAAGTTTTTGGGTCTTCTCATGAGTTGATTCGATGTACTTTTGGCCTGATTTCCCAGGAACTACTGACATTACAATAAGCTGATCCAAATCTGGAATAAATTTATCAGCCCAGTGTGGAAGTTCAGTATCAGGATTTATAGCAAGACCAACACTAACCTCATTTGATCTTAAAATATCATGAATCTCACCAAAGCTTGATTCATTACAAACTTCGGCATGCACCGTGATTATATCACTTCCTGCTTCAACATAATCTCTGACATGCTTAACAGGTTCGTTTATCATTAGATGTGAATCAAATGGAATTTGTGTAAGTGGCCTTAGCTCTTTTATTTTTGTATGATCAAATGTCTTGTTTGGAACAAATAAACCATCCATCACATCAAGATGAATAAAGTCAGCCCTGCCGTTAACTGCCCTTTTTACTTCATTTTCTAGATTTGTCATGTCGCCTGCAATTATGGATGGTGCTATAAGAAATTGACAGTCAAGCTCAAGATCAATTATTGGAGCAATCTTTGGATTTGGTGCAACCCCATGCCACTTTGGGTTATCTTCCATATGCTCTACACCTTTTCCTTTTATGGTACGAGATACAATGATTGAAGGAGTCCCTTTTGTCTGCTGGGCTAATCTTATTGCTTTTATTATCTGCTCAATTCTATGACCATCAATTTCTAAAACATTCCAACCAAAAGATCTCCACTTGTCACCTGTCTTCCATCTTGCAGCATTCTTCCACATTTCTGAAATATCATCTCCTA
>ERZ1292623.2305-Hain-H51-01um-R1-2305-length-17266-cov-7_pt2 | contig 10942 bp, 15 predicted proteins | sample MGYA00564398_ERZ1292623 | MGnify/ENA primary metagenome ERZ1292623 (study PRJEB36523, sample SAMEA6512633) | groundwater metagenome | collected 2019-01-07 | study: AquaDiva: Metagenomics assemblies of 32 groundwater samples
GCTCAGTGCAAGCGCTCCTCTTCCCCACTTTAACTTATTACAACAATATAATCATCCTGTCCAGGATGTGGCTAAAAAACTTACCACCAATACCACTACCCCAATTATCAAATATTCCCAAATAATTCTCTTTGTTAATCTATCTCTTAAATAATGAGTGCTCAATCCTAACAAAATATACATGCTTGAAGCTAAAACCAAAGACCATATTGTAGAAACTATAGGCCAGAAGGAGAATACCAAAGCTATTTCCCCAAGGCATAAACTTAATACAAAGCTTTGTATCAAATCAGCAATCCCTACCCTATCCTCCATCTTCAGATGCCAAATAACTTGTAAAACCAAAGGGAAGGAAATCGCCGCGACAACCAACCCATTAAAAATAAAAAGAAAATGAAAAGCCGAAATGACAGTATAAATAAAAAAAGCGGAAATGACTGTAAAAAGAAGGGATGTCGTTGACGCTGCTCGATACAAAGGAATTGTTCTAATTGCCGCTACATTAAATACGTTTTGAGACAACAGTAATGTATAAAATGACAGTCCAAAAATAAAAGCTACCGGAAGCCTTGTTAACCACCGGACGGGAAGAAGAAAATAAAAACTGGCAACAGAAAGAGTAAAAAAAGTCGGCAAGATCAAAAGTATAAAAGCTTTTGTTAAATTTAATCCTTCCCAAAGTGCCCATAAAGACAAAAAATATGCAAGGATTGAAAGACCGAGCAAAAATCTAAACCGTAGATTAAAATCAACTAGTTGAGTGGACAAAAGCCCTAAGGTAATAATAATTGAAGCTATGGTAATTTTCTGGCGTTTAGTTAAATCCATATATTTGTCATTTTGCCACCATCTTCAATACATGACAAATAGCACAAGCCAAGGCATCTGTGGCATCATCCAAATGCCCCCCTTTCCAGGTAGTTTCCAATTTTTTGTGGCGCCTTCCACCATTTCCTAAAAACCTTCTTACCCCATCATGAACTTGCTGTTTATCAGCTTTTCCAGACCCTGCCACCATCAGTTTTATTTGCAAGCCCGTGTATTCGCTAATGGGAACCCTATGTTTAGCCGCTTCCATCAGGACCACTCCCCTTGCCTGCCCTACAGTAATTGCCGTTTTTAAATTTGCTCCAAAAAATAACATCTCTACTGCAATAGCATCAGGCTTATACTCCTCAACTACCTTGTTCAGCTCCCGATACAATTTCCAAAGTCTATCCGGCATTGGCTTATCTTTGTCCGTAAAAATGTTTCCATAAGAGATAAGTTCAATTTCATAATTAAACTCGCGCCCTAAAATATCATCAGGCACTTTTATTACTCCGTATCCAGTTGTAGCAATCCCAGGATCAATCCCTAAAATTATCATATACTTTCTGGATATCATCCAACTCCTCTAGCCTTTCTACAAACTCTATCACTTTCTTTAGTAAATCTGGATCTGTTATGGATTGCAAATTCATCGGCTTCATTACCAACTCTTGGCTTTCCACTTCAAATCCTATCCGAGTAATTTTATTACCCATAGTATTGAATTCCGAGCTTTCTGTATATACTAAATACTTTTGTATATTATCCTCCAAATAATCTATCATATCTTTTACTCCTAAATCTATTAACTCAAGCATTTCATCATCTTTAGAGCCACCCCTTCCTTTTACTTTTATCTCTCCTACTTTCTCAAACATATGAGCAGTCGACCCTTGTCCCCCCAATCTTCCTCCATTTCTTTCAAAAATACTTTTTATTTCCTGATTAGTCCGCAGTTTATTATCTGTTATTCCCTCAACATACAAGTAAGTATTACCCGGTCCAAAACCTTCATAAATTACCTCTTCTACTACTTGACCTGGAAGTTTACCTAAACCCCGATCAATTGCTCGCTGAATATTTTCTTTTGGCATATTTACGGCTCGGGCACTCTCCATTACCATCCGGAGCTTTGGGTTAGAATTAGGGTCACCACTACTCCCCTGTTTAACAGCTACAGTTATAGCGTTAGCAACTTTGGTAAAAGTTAACCCTCTTTTTATATCCGCAGCCCCTTTTTGCCGCTTTATTGTTGACCACTTAGAATGTCCGCTCATGAGAGATATTCTAGCATATTTGAAGATCTTCTTGACAAACCCCAAAACTTTTCTTTATACTTGACAATCAATGGGATCTTCCCCTGCCGATAACCTCAAACAAGAAGCTATCCAAGCTGCAATGGAATGGGAATGGGAACATGCTCTCAAAATAAACCGTCAAATCCTAAAAGCAGATCCAGAAAATGTTGACGCTCTCAATAGAACTGCCAGAGCATATTTTGAACTTGGAGATTTTTTAAAAGCGAAAAAATATTATAATCTTACGCTCGGTATTGATCCTTATAACCCTATTGCCCAAAAAAATCTAAAAATCTTAAAAGCAATTAAGATACACTCAAATGGTTATATAAAAAACCAGTCATACTCAAAAATTAAACTCTCACCTTCTATTTTCCTAGAAGAACCTGGCAAAACCAAAGTAGTTCCCCTTTTGAAGGTTGCCGAACCTCAAATACTTTGTAAAGTCTCCTGCGGTATGACTGTAGAACTGCAAATCAAAGCTCGGGGTATAACTGTTTCTTCTCAAAGTTGTGGTTACTTAGGCGTCCTTCCCGATGATGTAGCTTTTCAAATCATCAGACTGGTTAAAGGAGGTAACAAGTTTGAGGCCTGTATTAAATCGGTTAAAGTTAATGGGCTCTCAGTTCTAATACGCGAGATTTTCCGTTCATCCTACTTTAAAAATCAGCCGTCATTTTTAGATTCTACAATTTATGTAGACAACCTTTGGGACGGTGGTAAAATACCCAGTGAAGACAAAATCTCTTTCGTGGAAGAATAAAATTTTTGTGCTCTTATAGGAAAAAGTATTCTCTTTTTAAATCCTTCATGAATTTGACTTTGGTTTTGAGGTAAAACCAATTTTGAAAAAGTTTTATTTAAGCTAAATAAATCATCACTTAAAGATTGCCGACGCTCTGGGCTTTGGGAAATAACAGCCATTCTTGTTTGAACTAAAAAGAAGTTTTCCTTAGAAAATCCCAAGATAATCTGATACCAAATTTCCTCATCATCTGAAAGTTTGCTCGCTACAAAAGTGGCACCGTCTTTCATTCCTATCTCAAATGCTAAAATTTCTTGAGAAAAATTAACATAATCCTCTAGTTCCAGTAATTCAAGTTCTGGAAAATTATTAAGGGTATTTCTTGGTCCAAAAATAACTAAAGCTCGTCTATCACCTTTAAAAAGCCGCTCTAGTGAAACAGTTTGGTTTTTGTTATTTTCTTTTAGGAGTTGCAAAATTTCAGAGTTTAAGCTATTCGGAGACCTTACTAAAAATACTCCATATTGGTTTCCATATTGGTTTTTAGAATCAGGAATTTCAGGAAAATTTTTCATTGAGGAGTACGCAAGTAAAACAGAAGCTACCAGAATTATTAGAAAAATAAGGAGCCAAAAAATCATTGCTAAAAATCTTTACCCAAAATTACTATAACTTGACCTCTGGATGAGAGAATTGTTGGGTGAGATATTATAGCACATATCTTTGGATCAAAACATTCTTTTCCAAAAATTTGTTTTAACCTTTTTAGAGTCATACCAGCTTCCTTTTCGTTTTTAACAGTAATTAAGTTTTTTTCAAGGTTTTGATCAGGGATGGATCCTACTTGAATAACATTTGCCCCCAGGTGAGAGATAATTTGAGCGGCTTTTTGCCCAAGTCCCGAAGTCATGGTAGTATTAAAGATTGCCACCTCTAACCCTTCTTGTTGAATTCTGCTATCTGAGAGATTATTAAAAACAAATCCATCTAATTTCTCCGGGTCTGCCAAAAGTTTTACATCACCCTCTTGATTTTGCTCTACATCCAAAAGTCCAAGACTTAAAAGGTCAAACTCAGAAATTTTATCAAATCTCACTGAACGCAGACCCAAACTAAATCTTACCAACTCCGGAGGGGTCAGGTCTGTTTTAATGCTTGGCAAAAGCCTAAAAATCTCAAGCGGATTTTGTTTTAGGGTTTCAACAAATTTCTGTGGGTTAAAACTCCTGGAGTCATCAAATATCAAAATTCCATCTACCGGAAGTTTAAAAAGATTGGCCAAAGTTGCTTTCAGAAGCTGGGGGCCTGCTGGAGATTTTTCGCTATCTCCTAAACGATACACTGAACGAAGCTGCCAACGTCCATAATCTCCGGGAACCTCAACGTAAACTTGCTGAGGAAGTTTAACAATACTTAACTTCTTTTCGTTTGGATCAAGGGATAAAAAGTAAATCTCAGAGCCTTTAAATACCATGTTTAAGCTTGAAGAACCATCCCAAAAGTAAGTTTTTTTAAAACTTTGTAGGCCCAAAGGTTGAGTTATATTGTGTATAAACTCTGCGCCCCAGGAAATAAAATAAATTAAAGCAATAAACCCAAGAATAAATAAAGCAAGCTGAATTTTTCCCCTAATTTTACTTCGAGCTTGAATAGCTCTCCAATTGGATTTCCCTTGGGCAGATTTAACTCTCATTTTAACCTCTTACAAAGAAAAACACTGCTAAAGCTAAAATCATTCCTCCAAGATAAAGTAAAAATACTTTTTCAAAGTTTATAAGCCCCAATCCCCCAAGAATAAGAAGAATCCCAAAAATCATTAAAATCGTGGCAATAATTTTCCTCATATTATTATGATATATAAAAGACTATTGACTAAGCAAGAGGCTATCCATTAAACTTAAAGTAGGAGGTGAGAAAATATGAATCCAGATGATCAAAATCAGGGCAGCGGCCAGACAACATCACCGGCACCAGCTGCTCAAAAATGTGCTACTTGCGGTCAAGGAGCTGCAGGTTATAAGTGTGCAGTTTGTGGTGAAGAATCTGAAACTCACGACGAGACACACGCTTGTGGAGGAGCAAATTGTCAGCTAAAGTGTGTTGGGTGTTCTCAGGCTGAAAGCAAATGTAGCTGTCAACAAGCACAAGGTGAATCAGGTCCTGCCGTAGGTGGTGGCGAGCCTCAACAAGGCGCACCGGCTATGTAAAGTTAGTTATATGGAGTAGGTGGTATACCCACCTACTCTTATAAGCTATTACTTTTATTCCCAAGCTAGGGTCTTACGCTCCAATTTTTCCATTTCTATTTTTCCCCTATCTTTGAAATAATCATCATTTATATGATCTTTTAGCTTTTCAGTTAATAAATCTCCTGCTAAAATTTCCGGAATTATTACAAAATCCGCTCCCTTTTTATACAAAACTTTAGCATCGTCAGCGCTTTCCGCCCGGACAATAACCGGAATATTAATTTTTCTCGTTTTTAGATCTTCCAATAAAAGTAAATTATCATCCACAAAATTTGAGGTTGAAATAATAAGTTTTGCATCACTCAAGTGCAACTCATCCAACACTTCCGGATCCCCCATATCCCCATACAAAGCTTTAATCCCCTCTCTTTTTAAAGCATTTACCTGATCTGGATTAAAATCCAGACAAATATGGTCTATTTTTTCTTTCTTTAAAAACCGCAAAATTTCTCCTCCAACCCTATGTCCACCTATCACCACTACATGACTTTTAAAACCATCCTCAACGCCCTTTTCTGCTTCATGCCTTGTATCTTTTCTTTCAAAAAAATCTACAAAATTAGCCATCAGTTTATACAGCCTTTTGGAATGGGTAATCAGTACCGAAGATGTTACGATCGATAATACTCCAACCATGGCAATAACGCTTAGGCCCTCAGTAGTTGTTAATCCTTGTTTAAATCCCACTAAAATTAAGATCAGCGAAAACTCTGATATTGAAGAAAGGCTAATCCCAGTCTGGAATATAGTGTGTTTTTTGAAACCAAATGCTCCTAAAATAAGCATAAAAAGTATCGGCTTTATAAAAACTGCAAAAAATGTAAGTGCAAATATTAATGGAATAAACTCTATTGCTTTGGCGAAATTTACCTGCGTTCCCAGATAAACAAAAAATAATGTCACAAAAAAATCCCGTAGTGGTTTAATTTTTCCTTGAATTTGAAAATGATATGGTGACGAGGCCAAAGCTACACCTGCAAGAAAAGCTCCAATCACAACTGAAAATCCTAAAACTAAAGCCAGCGAAACGAAGATAAAACACCAAGCCAGTGCTGTTAAAAAAAGAAGTTCTGGAGAGGAAGAGACTTTATTAAAAAGGTTTGATAAAAAATAGCGGTTTAATAGAACTGCCAGAGCAAAAAGCAGTACTACCTTAAGAGTAAATGTAAAAATAGGAAAAGCTTCCTGATAACCAAAACCAAAAATAGATGCAGAAACTGTCATTCCCAAAAGAATCAAAACTGCTACTAAATCTTCAAGCAACAAAATCCCCAAAGCTAGTTTTCCAAAAAGTGAAGTTAGTTCCTTTTTATCAAGTAAAATTTTAACAACCACAATAGTTGAAGAAAAAGCAAGACCTACTCCTAGAAACCAGGATTCTACCTCGGAAAATCCAAAAAACCTAGCCAGCCCTGATCCCAAAATAGTTGTAACTATGATTTGCAAAACAGAAGATACAATAATGGGAGTACCCAAGTTTTTAATTTCCCGAAGATCCAACTCCATTCCTACAAGAAAAAGCACAAAAGCAATGCCAATTTCAGGCAGAAATAATAAGACTTGAGAGCTGTGGACGTCAAAAAGCGCTGCTGTTGAAATTAATAATCCTCCAAAAAGATAGGCAATAATAAGGGGGAGTTTGAGCCTTACTACAATATAACCTAAGGTTGAAGACATGCCTAGTATTATTGCGAGTTGTATGAAAATATTGTCCATAATACCTTTTTCAAATCTTCCGGTAATTCACTCTCTATTTCCATCCACACCCCACTGACCGGATGTTTAAATCCGATCCTAGCTGCATGTAAAAATTGCCTTGGGCACCACAGATGGTCTAACCGATACATCTTCCGACCAACATACTTTTCATCAGCTACAATCGAGAAACCTTTATACTTTAAATGTACCCTAATTTGATGCGTCCGTCCAGTCTTGGGATAACAGCGAACCAGAGTGAACCGATTATAGTTCATTCTTTCCAGTTTTCTAGTTTGGATTTTAGCGCGCAAGCGCATAGTTTTGAATTTTGAGTCTTGAATTTTGAGTTTTCCTACAGGTTCATATTCTGTACTTGCCTCTTTCCCTTCCTCCAAAACTGTAAACTTGTCCCTATCCCCGGGATTTCTGGCTATTGCACCTTCAACCTTACCAGGCTCATTAATCAATCCATGAACTAAGGCCAGATACTGCTTTTTAATAACCCTTTCTTTAAATTGAGCTTGTAGATTATCCAAAGCGTTTTGAGTTTTGGCAACGAGAAGCACCCCTGAAGTATCTTTATCAAGCCGATGTACTATACCTGCTCTATTCAGATTATTCTCATGCTCTCTTAACCAATCTTCCAGAGTATCGCCATGACTCGTCTGCGATTTATCAACCACCAATCCTGCGGGCTTATCTATTACCAAAATATCATTATCCTCGAAAATAATTTTAATAGAGGGAAAATTTATCACAAATTCATTGTAACAAATCACATTTAAGCTTGCATCAACTAATACACGATCGTTTATTAGTTGTAATAGACTTATGTTTTGTATTAATTTGTCAATGCAATCCTAAATAGGAGTTAACCTCAGTTAAAACCTGATCCGGGTTCATGGCTGATTTAATTAAATATCCCTCCGCTCCCATATTAAGACATTGATTTATAATTGCATCCTGACCAAGGTTCGTTAAAACTACAATTGGGCCATTTTGGGTTTGCGGAGGGCTTACTTTTAAATCTCGCAAAATCGCAAGTCCATCTTTTTTGGGAAGCATTAAATCAAAAAGAATCAGGTTGAATCCACCCATATGAGCTTTTTGAAATCCAATCTCCCCATCTGATGCCACATCAACGCTAAATCCTTCAGATTGCAAAAGTTCCTGATAGAATTCCCTTAAGAATTGATCATCCTCTATTATTAGAATCTTTTTGTTTTCCATTAGATTGCAACCGGTTCTAAACCTTTTGCCTCTCCTACTGCCTTTATTCTATACTCATCAATATGCCGCAGTCTAGCATCAGTTGCCACCGGTAGTGAGAAGTAAAACGTTGCCCCCTTCCCCAAACCCTCCGAACTAACCCAAATCTTTCCATGCATTAGCTCAACCAGACTTTTGCAAATATAAAGACCAAGTCCTGTTCCGCCTAAGGAAGCAGTAGCTGTATAGGAGGAGTCTAACCTTCCAAATTTTTGAAAAAGCCTACCTAAATCTTCTCTCCCTATCCCCACTCCACTATCTTTAATTGATACTTCAACTACTTGCCCGTCACTAAAAAAATCAAAACTTATTTTTCCGTCATTGGGCGTAAATTTTAATGAGTTTCCTACAAGATTAAGGAATACTTCCCTCAGTTTTTCCAAATCTGCCAACACTTTTGGCAATTTAGTCTCATGCAACTGAAACTGAATATTTTTGGCTGTTGATTTTGAATAATATGCCTCATCAATAATCTCTTTTGTAAGTTCAATCAGATCAACCGGCTCAGGATTAATTTCAATCCTCCCTGCTTCAATCCTACTAACATTTAACATATCATTAACAAGATTAATTAATCTCTCGCTTGACATAAACACCCTCACTAAATATTTTTCAACCTTTTGAGAGAGAGGTACATCAGATTTATGAAGAGCCATCCAGGCATATGACCGTATAGCTGTTATGGGTGTACGCAGTTCATGGGAGGCAATTGAAACAAATTCATCTTTAAGTTTGTCTAGCTGTTTCAGCCTTTCATTTGCAATTTTAAGCTGTTCAGAAGTCTCTTTCAAATCTTGATACAAAAGCGCATTATCCAAAGCAATTCCCAAAACATTAACTAACTCTTCTATGCTTTCTTTTTCATAGGCTGAGAGTTCATTTTCATCTCTTGAAATACTGACAATCATTACACCCAAGATTTTACCTCGCGCTCTAACCGGATAAATAAGAGAAGTTTTTACATTGACAGTTTTTTGAATCTCGGCTGAAATATTTTTATCTAAAACCGGTACAAAAACTTCATAGAGATCATGTGTTACTTGTTTGCTTCCAGAAATTATTGCTTTGATTGAAAGATTCTCCTCGCAGTCAAGGGGAATTTCCAGTTGTTTATACGGAAAAGGTAGTGAAGTTTGCGCTTTCACCCCAGTTGCTGTATGGGACATAGCTACTCTTCGTAAAACTTTTCTTTTCTCGTCAATTAGAGCCAAAACCCCAATTTCAAACCCCAATATAAAAGCTATTGCATCTGTAACTTTTTGAGCAACTTCTTCCAGGTTGGTAGTTGAACTCATCATGATTTCATCCAATTTCTTTAAGGCTTCTAACCTTTTATTACGATCTTCTAGCGCACGGGTTTTTTTCATATAAAAAAGCTCTAAAATTAAAGCAAAAATTAAAATCGCCGTAAGGATAATTGAAAAATCGGACATCATCTTCTAGTATAAATGAGACTACTTGGAATTTGAAGTCCCGGAATATATTTTTGAAGTGTAGAAACTTTTGTACAACCCACCCTTAAAAGTTTTGGTCGCTTGTTGATAAAGCTAACCACTGAACAGGAAGTTGAAAACCTAAGCTTTTTAAGGCTTGTACCATTTGGGTGAATAGATATTGCATCAACTTTTCCGCCAAAATCTGTAATCACTTTATCAAGCTCTTTGACTGTTAAAGTATTCTCTCCTGCTAAATTGAGTGACGTCCCTGCAAAAATTATTTTTTCCCCAGATACCCGCAAATTTCGTACAGTCTCCAAAAATTTAGAATAAGCTTTGTCCCCCATGTGAGCAGCTATCCAAATAGTTTTACCCTGGGCAGTTTCGAAAATCACAGAGCTTGGGGCTTGTCTATTTGCAAAAAGTTCAACCCCCAAAGGAAACTTTTTAAATAGGAACTCAAGATATTTAAGCGGTTTCATTCCCATTTTCTTTGTAACAAAGCGAAGTCCAAGACTTTTCTCCAAATCTGCAAACTCTTCTGCTTCTTCAACCGCTCCAGGGGAAACAAAAATTTGATCCTTTGGCCTTCCTTTAATTTTATTCATTCGTGAAACTGCCTTGCTATCACAAGCGTTACATGCCAAAAAATATAAGTGGTGGCCCCAAATGCTACCCACTATCCCACCTTTTAGCATAATTTCTGCCATGGTTTCCGCGTGCTTTGGATGAATAATTTCAATTAGTCTTGCTTTCATTCTTTCTTAAAATTACGTTCCATAAAAATCTATGAGAATATAACGGATGTTGCACTTCCTCCATTTTAACTATTTGAAAATCATCCTTAAAAGTTTTTTTAATATCAGCTTTTCCAAAGTGGACATTAACCATCCCATGATAGTGTGCAAATCCCTCCATCTCCTGATTATCCGATTCATAGCGAAAAGTATATTCTTTGGAAACTTGATGGCCATGAAAATGCTTGTCTTTGTCTGAAAAAAGAACCAGTAAAACTAAAGCCCTATTTTTTAAAACTCTCAGAAGCTGTTTTTTGTATTTTTTCCAGTCTCTGGATTTAATATGAGTAAACATTAAAATATCCGAAGCAGAAGTAAATACTCCCTTTGAAAAAGGTAACATTAGTGCATTCGTCTTTATTACTTTGCACTCTTTTCTTATTCCCAAATCTTTAATTAAAGTCCTTGCTTCTTTAAAACCATCATTAGAAATATCAACGCCGATAGTTTTTAATCCTGCTAGCGCAAAATTGACAGTTTTAACCCCATCCCCACAACCTATGTCTAAATGTAAACCCCCATCATCCCCGTTATCTTTAACCATTTTGATAAACTCTTCAAAAAGATAAGGCATTCCATGTTTACTCCAGGAAGGTTTTGCCTCAAGTGATTTTTGATAACTTAAATTCCAAGGGTCAGA
>ERZ1292623.4834-Hain-H51-01um-R1-4834-length-10936-cov-11_pt1 | contig 10936 bp, 11 predicted proteins | sample MGYA00564398_ERZ1292623 | MGnify/ENA primary metagenome ERZ1292623 (study PRJEB36523, sample SAMEA6512633) | groundwater metagenome | collected 2019-01-07 | study: AquaDiva: Metagenomics assemblies of 32 groundwater samples
AATACGACAAAAAAGGAGGTAATATTAAAATGACCCTTTAATACGACAGAGAGCGATTTTCAATTAAACAAAAGTTTTTTAAATAAATAATGATATGTAATGCAGGATTAAAATGGTATTCGAGGATAATGCAGTTAATATTGGGTTATTAGCTTTAAGAATTGCTTTAGGTGCTGTTTTTATTTATCATGGTTTTCCTAAACTAAAAAATCCAAGAGCAATGGCTACAGCTTTTGGTAATCCAAATGCAGTTTGGTTCCCAGCTGTTTTAGGATTTTTTGAAACTCTTTCTGGAGTAGCTGTTTTATTAGGATTATTTACTCAATTAGCAGCAGCAGTATTAGCTTTAGTTATGCTTGGTGCATTATATCATAAAATTGTAAAGTGGAATATTCCTTTTATGGCTCATGATAAAACAGGATGGGAATTTGATTTAGCTTTATTAGCAATTGCATTAGCATTATTCTTTTTAGGAGCAGGACAAATTAGCTTGGATGCATTATTAATATGAGTTTCTTAATCTTAATTCTTGCTATAATTGGTATAATAAATGCTAGTTATATAGCTATTAAAAAAAGAAGAAATGAGAAATTAGTTTGTTACATAGGTAAAGATTGTAATAAAGTAGTTAGGAGTAAATATTCTAAAATACTTGGCATAGATAACGAAATTATTGGAATTTTGTATTATATTTTTTTAATTATTTCAGTATTAATAATAAATTATTATAATTTGACTTTATTAAGCCATATAATTTTTGGTGTAATTGCATTCGCAACTTTATCCTCAACAATCTTGCTTTATATTCAACTAGGGATAATAAAAGAATATTGTGATTATTGTATATATAGTTTTGTAATTAATTCTGTTATATTTATAGCAGCTTTATTTAATTATGTTTTATAGCAATCTTTAAAAATAACTTAACTTTAATATAATTGTGGAAAAACCCAAATTAAAAAGAGGTCTTGGTTTATTTGAAGTTACAGTAGCGGGTGTTGGCATAATTCTTGGAGCAGGAATTTATGTTTTAATTGGTGTAGCTGCTGGTATAGCAGGTAATGCTGTTTGGTTATCATTTGTATTAGCCGCATTAATTGGAGCTTTAACAGGATTAAGTTATGCTGAACTATCAAGTATATTTCATAGAGATGCTGCTGAATATGATTACGTTGAAAGTGCTTTTAACAAAAGATTAGCATATATTATTAGTTTAATGGTTATTTTTGTTGGAATAGTTACAGCTGCCGCTGTTAGTTTAGGTTTTGCAAATTATTTTGATGGATTGTTTAATAAGCCAATTATTTTAGTTGCTATATTGGTAGTAATTATAATGTCTTTAATTAATTACTACGGCATTAAGCAAAGTTCTTTATTTAATATTATCGCAACTATTGTAGAAGCTTTAGGATTATTATTCATAATATTTATAGGATTTAAGAATTTTGGCTCAACTAATTATTTACAATTTAATAATGGTTTTACTGGTATTTTGCAAGCAACGGCATTAATATTTTTTGCTTATCTCGGATTTGAGACAATGGTAAAATTAGCAGAAGAAACTAAAAATCCAACTAAAACTATTCCAATAGCATTAATAATCTCAATAATAATTACTTCAATAATTTACATCTTAGTTTCGATAGCTGCTGTTAGTTTATTAGATGCAAATGTACTTAGCTTAAGTAAAACACCATTATCAGATGCAGCAAGTGTTGGTTTAGGCAATTATGGCAATTTAGCTTTTATTATAATAGCAGTTATAGCTTTATTTAGCACAAGCAATACAGTTTTAATTGCATTAGTTACTAGCTCAAGAATGATGTATGGTATGGCTACTGAAAGAATTTTACCAAGATTTTTTGGATTTGTTGATATAAAGCGTAGAACTCCTTATATCGCGATATTCTTTTTAATGGTAATCACATTATTATTTGTTTTAATAGGTGACATAAAAGTAGTTGCTAGCATAAATAATTTCTTCCAATTTTTAATATTCGGATTTGTTAATTTAAGTTTATTAGCATTACGTTATAAATATCCTTACAAAGAAAGAAGCTTTAAAGTTCCATTAAACATTGGTAAATTTAATATTTTAGCATTTCTAGGATTTTTAACAAGTATAATTATGTTATATTACGTTGTAAGAAATATTATTTAAAAAATAAAAAAGAAAAAAATTTATTTAAATTAATTTAATCACCTTTTCCTTCTTCATCATCACCCTCGTCACCTTCATCACTTTCTTCTTCTAGTTCTTCAGACTCTTTTCCGCGTCTTTCTTTAAGTCTTTCTCTAATTTCTTTTCTTTCTTTTACTTCAAACTTTATTATGCTTTCAATTTCCTCTACGCTTAATCCAGTTCTGCTTGCTATTTCAGCTATAATCTCTTCTTGATTAGTTGTTTCAAGTATGAATTCAGATTCAATACCATTAACATCAACTTCGACTTTAGCTAGATTGCCTCTTATTTTTACCTCTATTTCATCTTCCCCTTCTTCCTCTAATTCTTCTTCAAGTTCTTCTAGTTCATCTTCCTCTTCTTCTAGTTCTTCAAGTTCCTCATCTAATTTTTCTTCCTTAATACCTCTTATAGATGCAATAGTTAAAGCACTTAATTTTTTACTTTGTCTTGCTAATTCAATAGCTAACCTAAATTTACTATCTGTTAATGCAGCGTTAGATTCATTTAATTTAGATTCTGCTTTTGCTTTTAAGTCAAGAGTTATTTGCCTGATTGTTACATTTTTCTCAGTTTGAGCTTTTTCTATTAATCTATTAGCAAGCTCAAGCATTTTAGTAGCTTGATCTATTTGATGTTGAACTCTTTCCTCTAAATTAACTTCTAATCTTTCACGTCTTTCTTTAATTCTTAATTTAATTTCTTCTTCTGTAAGTCCTTTAGCTCTTAATCTTGTTTTTATTACATCTTTCTTATTAACAACCTTAATCTTAATTTCTTGGTTATTTTGTCTAAATTCTTCTAGTAAAGCAAGTAATTTAGCTTGTTGCTCTTCTGTTAAGCCACGAGCTCTAATTAATATCCTTAATTCAATCTCCTCAATCTTGTCTTGATTTTCCTCAATTTTAGTTTCTAGTTCTTCTTGAATTTCTAATGCTTGCTCACTATCTTCAATAGTTTCAACATCTAATTTAACTTCTTCAATTAATCTTGCATGCTCATTTTTTGCTCTCTCTAAAGCTTCTAATTTATTTAAACGAGCCATTAAAGCAGCTTCTTTTACTCTGTTTTCAGCTAACCTTAATCTAAATTCAGCTTTCTTTGCTCTATTAAATGTTAAAGCTAATCTTAATCTTTCAATAGCTAACTTTAATCCGTAAGTAGCTTTATCTGGTGTAACTCCAACTTCCTCAACAGGAATAGCTTCCTCTAATGTTTGTTCAACTTCTTCATCACCTATAATTTCTGTATCTGTAGTTTCAATTTCTTCTTGTGCATATACTGGGAATAAACTAATTAGGAAGATTAATAATATTGCAAAATTAATTATTCTCATCCTCATTATCCCCATTATCATTGGAATCAGAATTATTATTTCCTTTACCTTTATCTTCACTTTTGTCTCCATTATCCTCATCTTCATCTAATTCTTCACTTTCTTCTTCTTCAATCTCAAAATCAACTAAATCTCTTATATCCTCAACAGAAACACCAAGCCTTGAAGCTATTTCCTGTAAAATAGCTTCTTGATCAGTTGTTTTCAAAATGAATTTTGTTTCTGAATCATCAACTTCTATCTTAACTTTAGCTTTATCTTCTTCTATTTCTACTTCAATTTCTACTTCTTCTTTTTCTTCCTCTTCTTCTACTTTTAATTCTAAAGCATCCTCAACATCACTTCTTGTTAGTTGTGTTTTACTAACAATTGTATTAACGATTGTATCTCTATCAACAGAATCTAAAGAAAATCTCAATTTAATCTCAACTTCAGCAATATCATCCTCAATTTCTGCTTTTATTCTTAATCTATCTTCTTTCATCTCTGCCTCATCTTCACTTTCTGTTTCCAATAAGGAATCAACTTCAGAAACATCTAAACTAAATCTTTCAATTATTTCATTAATTAACTCTTCTTTATCAGTAGTTCTTGTTTCAAATTCTTTTTCAACTTTAACAAAAGATTTCCCTTCAAATATTTCAGCTTCAACTTCTGTTTCGTCTTCTAAAACTCCTTTTTCTATTTCTAGTTTTTCAATCTCATCTTCAATTTCTTCATCACTTTTTCCTGTTTTTACTTTAATCTTTACTTTAGTATTTTCTTTTTTATTCTTAATCTCAACCTTAACTTCATTGGCACTATTTTTCAAAGAATTCAAAAACTCATCTAATCTAGCTTGTTGCTCTGGTGTTAAAACCCCTTCAATTTTTATTTTAACCTTAAGCTCTGTTTTTACTTTTTCTACTTCTTTTTCATGATCTTTAAGCTTTTTTTCAATATCAATTTCTTTTTCTATTTCAAGCTCGGCATCCTCATCTTCAATATCCTTAATGTTCTCTTTTACTTTAACTAAGATCTTGCTATGTTCATTCTGTGCTTTTGCTACCGCATTTAATTTATTTTCTTCAACCATAGCTTTAACTTCTAATAATCTTTCTTGAGCAATTTCTAAACCCCTAGAAGCTTTTGCATCCGGACTTATAGTTAATAATAAACTAATTTGGTCTAAAGTTACATCTAAACCCCAAAGAAAATTATCTGGTGTTATCCCAGGATCTCCTTCTGTAGTAGTTTCTTGTGCATTTATAGAGATTAGACTAACTAAAAAAATTAATATTACAAGTAAATTAAGTATTTTCATCTTTACCTCCAGATTAGTTATTTTGTTTATATTTTAAAGTTTTCTATTTATTGGAAAGATAAGCTATAATATATAATTTGTTTATGAAACAAGAACTTATTTTTTGAAATAAAGTTTAAATTAAGCTTATTCTTGTTCCAGAATGTTCCAATCACCTTTTTTTCAAAATAATTAAATTCTTATTACCAAGTTGCTCTTTAGTAATAATGTTTCGAGCTTCTAATTGGTTTAACAATCTAGATAAGCTTGCTTTACTTACTCCAGTAATAGTAACTAAAGTAGCTTGGGTGCATTTCCCTCCTTTTTTCTTTAATGCATTAATAATTAATTTTTCATCACCAATCAAATATTTATCAATATCTTGTTTAATCTTTTTTACTTTAATTTTTTCTTTCTTTTTGAATTTAAATAAAAATAAAATTATTAATATTAAAATTATCATTCCAAGTAAAATATAAATTAAATTATTGCTTGTAAATTTATAAACTATAAATATTGGAAATTCAGAAAATTTATTAACATTATCATAATTAAAATTTATTATAATTCTTTTTCCATCTGTCTCTATATTACTTGGATTAGGATAAACTGAACTAGAAACTTTATCTGTTATTGGTTTATCTAAAACAGCTGTTTCTGGCAAGATAACTTTAATGTTTAATTTTTTAGTTTGCATTACAGGAATAACTTCAGTAGTAAAATAATTCTTGCTAGTCTTTTCAATAAATCCTTTTGTATTATATTGTATTTTAATATTGCTTGCGAATTTTTTAATATTAATAAAATTATTAAGTTCAACTTTTTTAGTTTCTAAAATTTCTTCATTATCATCATAGATTAATTTAATTTCATTTACATCTTTTGGAAAATCTAAATAAAAATTAAAATTTATTTTTTCTAATGAATTTAATTCAATTTCAACATTTGTCTCTTTATTTATAATATTGAAATTAATATTATAATTTTCTAAAACTTGAGCATTTACTAAACTTGCTAAACTTAATAACAAAAATAAATAAATTAGATATCTCATAAAATTAAATTAAAATTTAAGTATTTAAATATTGTTAACTACATGAAAAATAAATATAAGACCAACAAAACATTATTTTTTATATCACACAGATGTAAGTTGGGATTTGGTTATCAAAACATTTATAAATTATTAAAGATTTATAAATTAAGTTATAAAATGAAAAAATATCCATTTTTGTTTATTGTTGTAATACTTCTAGTAACTATTATAATAGGCATTTCATCAGCAGCTTCTCCTAATAAAAAAACAGTTATTGTTCTTTACACAGATGATGTCACAGATGAAGATGAATATGATTTAGAGAAGATAGGTGCAAGGATAAAGTACACTCATAAAATAATTCCTGCCATAACAACCTATGTTGATGAAGAAGATATAGACGATATTGAGTTAGACGAAGATGTTGTAGCTGTTTTTGAGGATATGGTTGTTCATACATTTTTGGCTAATAGTGTTCCACAAATTAGAGCAAATCAAGTTCATTCTGCTGGTGTAACAGGTTCTGGAGTTAAAGTCTGTATTGTTGATACTGGAGTAGATGATACACACCCAGCTTTAAACCCCTTAGTGGCTGAACACGACTTTGTTAATAACGATCCTGATGCAACTGATGATCATGGACATGGAACACATGTTGCTGGAATAGTTGCCTCTACTGATGCTACTTATAAAGGAGTTGCTTATGGTTCTTCCTTAATGGCAGCTAAAGTTTTGGATGCAACAGGTTCTGGTTTTAGTTCAGATGTTATTGCCGGTATAGATTGGTGCGTAGCAAACGGCGCGAAAATCATATCAATGAGTCTTGGAGGTGGTGCATTTACAAGTACATGTGACAGTGACCCTCTTGCACAAGCCAGCAACAATGCAGTTAATAATGGAGTAGTAGTTTTTGCAGCATCTGGCAATAATGGTTTCTTAAATGCAATAGCTACTCCTGCCTGTGGAAGTAAAGTTATTGCAGTTGGTGCAGTTGATAAAAATGATGGTAGAACTGCATTCTCCAATGAAGGTACAAAACTTGATTTGGTTGCTCCTGGTGTTTCAATTGTTTCAACAGTTCCTACAAGCAGTTGTCAATTATGTAGTACTACAGGTTTTAGATCTCTATCAGGTACATCAATGGCTACTCCACATGCTTCTGGAATTGCATCGCTACTATTGCAAGCAAACTCTTTTCTATCTCCAAAAGAAGTTAGAGACTTTTTGAGAGAAACAACAAAAGATTTAGGTGTTGTTGGATTTGACACGATATATGGCTATGGAAGAGTTGATGCATTTGCTGCTTGGAATGCAGTGAAAAATAAGGCTAATACAATGCAAATATTTTTTGATAATTTTCAGGGTTCTAATTTTGTTAAATTTGTTGAATCGAATGAATTTGATTGGAGGATAATAACTCCTAAAGAAAAAAGTGTCCCAGATGCTCCTTCAGGTAATTTAGTTGCGCATGCTGACGCATGCACCTCTTCTGCTGGTTGCATACTTACATTAAAAGATCCTATTGATTTGAGTAAATTCCAGAGTGCAACTCTAAAGTTTTGGCGTTATGTTGATAATGATATTGACAGTGGAGAATTTTTGCGAGTTCAAGTTTTCAATGGAATTAGTTGGGCTACAATATTTGAATGGACTAATGGAAAAGGAGATGATGATACATGGCATCATGAATCATTTGGCCTATCTAACTATCTTGTTAATGGTTTCAAAATAAGATTTATATCTAAACAAAGTTCTACTGCTGAAGATGTTGAAATAGACGATGTTTTGATAAAAGGTATTCCAAAGCTAGTAGGGAATCAACCTCCTATTGCTAATGCAGGCTCTGACCAAACAAAAAATGATGCTGATGGAAATGGGATTGAGACATTTACCCTAAATGGTTCAGCTTCGTCTGATCCAGATGGAACAATAACAGCATATGGGTGGAGGGAAGGCAATATAATTTTAGGTACAACAGCTATTATAACAACAAGCTTTTCTGTTGGATCTCATACTGTAACTCTGAATGTTACAGATAATAACAACACATCTTCTATAGATACTACAATTATTATTGTTAATCCAAATCAGGCTCCAACTGCAAATGCTGGGCCAGATCAGATAGTTTCAGATAATGATAACAATGGATTTGAATTAATTACTTTGAACGGCTCTCTAAGTTTTGATCCTGATGGAAGTATAGTTTCATACGAGTGGAAAGAAGGAGTAACTATACTAGGAATAAATTTTATAATTAATGTCAATCTGTCTTTAGGCACTCATAATATTGTATTGGCTGTAACAGATAATGGTGGTGCTAGTAATTCTGATACAGCAATCGTTACTGTAACTAAACCAATAGCTCTATTAGCACCAACAGGATTAACTGCAAGTGATGGAGAAGCAGAAATTACATTAACATGGAATGCAAATTCAGAGCCAGACCTTGCAGGATACAACATTTATAGAGCAACGACTCCTGGAGGACCTTACACAAAGGTAGCCACAGTAGGTATAGTAATAACTTATACAAATACAAACATAGAAGGGACATTCTATTATGTGATAACAGCCTTTAATCAAGCAGGAAATGAATCACCATATTCAAATGAGGCATCAGCAATAGCTGTAGATTAGTTTTCTTTTCATAGCTCATTTTTCTTATTTAAACCACATCAAAATAAATTCTTTTACGATCTTTACCTTTATTCTCTATACCAATTAAAATAATTTTACCAATTTCCTTTAAATGCTTAACATGAGTGCCAGCATCTGCTTGTACATCTACTCCAACTATTTCAGTTATTCTTAATATTGGTAAGTCAGGAGGAGCAGCATTTGCTAATTTAACTATTCCGGGAATCTTCATAGCTTCTTCTTTTTTTAAATAATAATTCTTAACTTGTAAATCTTTTTCAATTATAAAATTAGCTTTATCAATATAACTTTGAACTTTTTCTTTATTAAATTCTTTTAAATTAAAATCTATTCTCCCTTTATCTTCATTTAATTCATTTCCTGTAATTAAAACTTCTCCATTTTCATGAAAAACAGCATCTAAAACATGAGCAGCTGTATGAAGCCTCATTAATTTATATCTTCTTTGCCAGTTTATCTTACCAATAATTTTATCACCCGCTTTTAACCCTAATTCATTAACTTCATGACTTACATCATCATTTATTTTAATTACATAAACAACTTGAAATTCTTTGTTATCATTTATTTTTTTTAATATTCCTGTATCATAACTTTGTCCGCCCGATTTGGGATAGAATAAAGTTTTATCTAAAATAATATATTTATCTTGTACATTAACAACTTCTGCTTCAAATTCTTTTAAATAAGAATTTTCTAAGAAAAGTTTATCTGTCATAAGATTAATATCTAAGTTAAGTTTAAATAATTAATTATCCTACAGAATAAAACCTTTGTAAATATAATTTTAATTTATCCAAAGCTTCTTGTTCTGTTTCAAATTCAATTTTATCTGTTACTAATGGCTTTACACGAAAATCTTTGATTTCACTATCATTACCTTTTTCGTATATAGCTACTACTGGAATACCATTCGAATAAGCTCTTCCAATCATCATATCAGCTACAGTAGAGGGAAGCCCAGCATAAAATATTACTAAATTAGAAGAAGGAACAATAACTTCATTAATAGCATAATAAACTTCTTCAGGCCATAAATTTTTCCAATCTAAATCTCTATGGGGCAAGAATATCTTTTTTTCAAGAGGTTTTACAAGTTCTCCAATATCTTCATAAAACTTCCATTTTAAATCACCATGTTCTTCAGGTTCAAAGGCTGCAGCTAAAACAATATCATAAGGTTCTTTCGTAATCTTATTTATTAATTCTTTAATTGTTATTTCAGAATTTTCTCTTGTCATAATAATATAAATAAAGTTAAATTTATATAGATTTCTTTCTCATTTTTTATTTAAATTTCTCTGCAATGTAATCAACAAATTCTTTCGTTTTATCATAATATTCCTCTAATTTATCAATATTAATTTCAATAACCTCATCTTTATGTATTACAGTTAAAGCAACATGTTTCCTAAACTCTTCTTTTTTAGTATATTCTGCTCTATAAATTTTACGTAATAAAAAATATAAATTAAGATAATCCAACATAATAATATCACGCTTATTTAAATCCCTTAATACCTCAGCTCTTGAAACTGGACTTAAAGGAATTTCTTTTAATTTTTTCTTTTTCTTTAAAACTTCTAAAGCATAAATTACAGCATTATCAAACGCATTTAGTAATCTTGCTATTGCATTTTTAATAACATCTGTTGTTCTAGTATATTTTAAGGTAACAAAAAGCAGATGATCCGCTCTTTTCATTTCTTCTTTTGCTTCATTTATTTTGGACATTTTTCAGAATAAAATTAATTTTTTCAAAAAAAGGTTTGCTTTTATTTAAAATATCTTTAACTTTTTGGTAATTTAATGTTCTAATATCATAATTACTACTTGTAATTACATATTGATCATTTCTTATGAACTCCATTACACTTTTCTTTCTTGCTTCAATTAAATCCTTTAAATCCTGCATTATAACTAAGTATTCTCTGCTTATATTATAACGAGGAGCACAACTTCTCTTGAAAATATCAAATCTGCTTTGAAAATCACTAGGAAAATGCATTATTCTTTTATAATATCTATCATAATAAAGTAAAGCTTCCATTGCTTTTATCATTGCTCCTGTTAAATTCTCTGTAATAGCAATTATTAATTTATTATCTTTAATTAATGGATAAGTAACATAAGTTAGATGATCAGCTGTTTTAAACAATCTATTAGCATCTTTTAATGCATTAGAAACATCTTCCATATATATTATATATAGTAACAATTATAAATAGCTTACTGTTTCAAGCTTAAAATTGCTTGAGCTAAATCACCATTATTCTTTTGTAAAGCTTTAATCGCTTTTTCTCTAGAACAATTAGTTTGCTCTATTATTATTTTAATATCATCTTCATTAAATTCCTCACTTATCTCGCCCGTAATTTGAAAAGTTTCTTGGCCCATTACATTAACTTTAACAACATTAGGATTTTTAATAACCAAAGTTTT
>ERZ1292623.4835-Hain-H51-01um-R1-4835-length-10936-cov-4_pt1 | contig 10936 bp, 17 predicted proteins | sample MGYA00564398_ERZ1292623 | MGnify/ENA primary metagenome ERZ1292623 (study PRJEB36523, sample SAMEA6512633) | groundwater metagenome | collected 2019-01-07 | study: AquaDiva: Metagenomics assemblies of 32 groundwater samples
GTTGAAATAGGAAGAGAACTGAACGCTCTTCCGAAAGAATTACCCAAATACGTTTTAGTTGAGGCCGGCGGAGTTGATGTGAGAGGAATTCCGATGCCGGCGCAAACCGTAATGTTTATTACCGACACTTTTGAAGAAAATAAAAGAGAGGAAAAAAATATTTTTTATATTTTGCCTAAAGATAAAGACAAAATACCGGCTGGGGCCTTTCTGATAATCCTAAAATAAAAAACTATCATTACAAACTTATCAGAATCGCTCCAAGAATCATAAGAATCGCTCCGGCAACCGCTTTGATTCCTAATTTTTCTCCTAAAAATAAAGCCGCCAGAATAACGACAAAAATTATGCTGGTTCTGTCAATCGCCGAAACCTTGGAAGCGTCTCCGTGCTTCAAAGCGTAAAAATAAAAAAGCCAAGATAATGCTCCGCTTATGCCGGCAAGAATTATAAAAAGCCATTCTTTACCGCCGAAAGTATTAAAAGAAAATCCTTCAAATTTTTTTAAAGACAAACTTATTAAAACTAAAAAGGCCGCCATTATCAAACCTCTGATTGTAGTCGCCAATGTTGAATCGATGTCTTTAAGTCCAATTTTCGCGAATATCGCCACCAAAGCGGCGGTAATTGAAGCTAAAAAAGCGTAAAAAAGCCACATGATTTTTATTTTACCATTTTATCCGTGTTTTATCACCGCCACATCGCCGTCTTGGACTATATAATCCTTCCCCTCAAGCCTAATGGCGCCTTTTTGTTTGGCGGAATTCCAGCCTCCAAAATCCAAAAGTTTTTGCCAATTTATAATTTCCGCTTTGATAAATTTCTTTTCAAAATCGCTGTGAATCGCGCCGGCCGCCTGCGGGGCTTTTTCTCCGTTTTTAATCGTCCAAGCTCTTGTTTCGTCTTCGCCGGTCGTAAAAAAACTTATAAGTCCCAGAATTTCATAAGATTTTTTTATAAGCTCGTTTATGTTTTCTGACGTGTTGAGATTGAAAATCAAATATCGCGCGCCCAGTGATTCTATTTTTTTTCTAAGTTCTTCGTCGGCGTCATCAATATTTCCGTTTAAAAGATAAATCTGCGGTTTGGCGGTCAAAAGGTTTAATTCTTTCACTGCCGCTTCATTAACGGCTTCACGAGTCATTAAGTTAATTACTAAAATATTTTTGGCTAATCCGTCTCGGATATTTTTAAGCGTTTCAAAATCTTTAATTTTTTGTTTATCGCCGGTTCTGGCTTCGCCTTCAAGTTTAATAAGTCGTTTCTCAACAATTTCCAAGTCTTTTAAAATTAATTCCGTATTGACGATTTCCAAATCTCTTAAAGGATTAACTTCTGTTTCGACGTGAATAATATCGGCTTCTTTGAAACAACGGACAACCTGGACAATGGCGTCAACTTCGCGGATATTGGCTAAAAATTGATTTCCCAATCCTTCGCCTTTATAAGCTCCTCTTACAAGTCCCGCGATATCATAAAATTCAATTACGGCCGGGACTCTTTTTTTTGAACGGCCAAGCTCATTGAGCTTATCAAGCCTTTCGTCCGGAACCGGAACAACGCCGACATTTGGGTCTATGGTGGCAAACGGATAATTGGCGATATTTATTTCCTGATTGGTTAAAATTTTGAATAAAGTGGATTTGCCCACGTTCGGCAAACCGATTATTCCAATTGATAGTTTCATATTAAATAATTAAAGCTAAATCCCCGTTAATTACAATTGGACGCATACCCAAAATTTCTTCCTTGTAGGAAATTTCAGGTATTGGATTCAGAAGAAAAACTTTCTTGCCGTGATGAAACGCCAAACCCATTTCTAAAAGAGTATTTGCCCCGACATAGTGAGAAATTTCGTTTTTTGTGATGTTTAAAACTAAAATTGCGTCAGCCCATATAACTTTATTAAAATGGTTTCTCATCGCTTCTTCTTTTCTGTCCCAAATCCAACCATCGGTTGTGTCTGTTGCCTTGCGGAGCGCGTAATACTCTTTCACTGGCATAACATCGCCATTTCCGTCAATAATCTCCGATGGCGGAAGTTTTATCTCGTGCTCTAACATTTATAATTCTCTTTTGACGTTTTGCATTTCATTAATAAAAGCAATACTGCCGCAAATCGTTATTTTCATATAAGTTTTTGTATTTTACGGAATATTTCTAAAATTTCTTCTTCAAGTATGGCGGGGATAAAATATTTTTTGTCTTTATCGGAAAGGTTAAAAATTTTCTCCAATGGCCACGCCTCAAATCCTATTGCCTTACCCTTTTCTATTTTCAAGTCTTCTATTTTCCCATCGTAACAATAAGCATAAACTGCTCTGATGACATTATTCGTTTTACCCGTTGTCTGGTCATGGTTTTTGCTTCTTATTATTTGAATAAAATGAATTTTGTTTTTTTCTGTTTTTATACCAGTTTCTTCCGTCAATTCCTGTAACGCGGTATCTTCATAATCCGCGCCTATTTCCACGTGTCCGCCAACTGTCGCGTCAAGTAAATCCGGGAATGTATCCTTGTTTTTCTCTCTGTGCTGAAAAATAATCTCGTCTTTTGGCGTATAAAACCAAACGTGTATTTCTTTATGTAATAAACCTTTGTTATGAATATTTTCTCGCGTATCATCGCCGATTATTTTCCCGGTTTCGTCTATAATATTAAGTTTTCTATCATCGGCTTGTAAAAACATGAAAATTATTATATAAGGATATCAGAAAAAGACCATAGTCTTTTTAACAAACCGAGGTATTGATTATGACAAGGTCTCTATCCGCTACTATTTTAGAAGTTGATGGATATGAAAACGTTGAACTGGAAAGAAAGCTTTTTAACGCGACTCAACGAATTTTTAAAGAGCTTGCCGAAGAAGAAAAACGCGGTCTCTCGTACGCGGTTGTCGGCGGTATCGCGCTTATGGCGTTTTGCGGAGAGAAATATTCTCCCATAAGGCAAAATGGCACCGCGCGCGATGTTGACATTATAGCGCTCGATGACCCGAGAAATGTCATACCTGTGATTCGGAAACGTCTTCTTAATGAACCCTTCCTTTCGGTTGATATTGATATCGCGAAGCAAAAAAAATATCAATCATTAATACAACTTTTAAATCATATAAAGAAAGGGGAAAACGGTTACACGATGGTTTTTCGCGATATTAAAAAGGATTTACCGCCGGAAACCATGAAAATAGAAGAATTAGAAGTAACTACTGATTTTGGTCCGTTTCGATTTAAGACGTTCTCTCCGAACACAATTCTGCATTTATATATTTGCCGCGTTGGGGCAATTAAATTAAAAGACGTTGATAAAATCCGCGCTCTTGCCAGAAAAATAAGAAAAAATCAAAACAACAAAAGCGTTAAGACCACGCATGATAAATACGTTGCGTTTCACGAATTCGCAAGTGAAATTCGTGAAAAATACCCCGTTTATCAAAGTTTTATCCAATTATATAATTGGGTTGATAAAACAATATTTAATTCGTTTATAAGCCATAAGTTTATTCCTCGTTGGCTTTTTAGAAAATTGATTAATTTATAATAAGGCGACACCACGGTGTCGCCTATTAAATTAACTGGACTGGGGGTTAAGGGACAATTGTAAAAACCGGCTTGATAGATTAATATAAATTCATGAAATCGGTAATTTCGGTATTCACAATAATTGGATTTATCAGCGTGGCTGTTTTTGGCTTTGCCGCAATGAATCATAACTCCAACCATAGCCATGGCGGTTGCGTTGCCGCCGCCACGCAAGGAACGGATTGCCCAAAAGGAAGCGACGTAACCGCTTTTCTTAATTTTCATCTTTATGCTTTCAGAAGTTTTTCTCTGGCCACTATTGGAGAAAACGTCATGAGCGCGCTTTCGCTTGTTATTTTCACATCTCTGCTTTTCATTGGCCTGGCTTTTCTCTCGTTCTTTCTTTTCCGTCCGCCTAAACTCGTTTTTTATAGGTATCAGTTTCAGAATTCTTTTCTTCCTCCTCAAAAACAAAAACTTACGCGTTGGTTGGCCCGGCACGAAAACAGTCCGAATATCCTATAGGGCGCTGATATAAAAACCGTTTTGTCGAACTAGGTTTATATCATGCGTCCGCCGATCCCTCATCGCGGGGATTTTTTGTATTCCTAAATTTCATTAACACTATGAATAAAACTATTATCGGTATCGTCACAACGATTCTCGTCCTCGGCGGCCTTATCTGGATTGCGCGTCCAGACTCTCAAAACAGAATCACGTCTTCATCGGTCAGAAACAGTGGAACTCTTATCGTAGAAGAGACAAATAACTATGATTTCGGCACAATCTCAATGGCGGCCGGAAAAGTAAAACATCAGTTCAAAATTAAAAACACCGGTAGCAAAGCGGTCACCATAAACAAAATGTACACCTCTTGTATGTGTACAACCGCCGCGCTTACGATTGGAGACAGGCAGTTCGGACCTTATAGTATGCCCGGACACGAAGCAATCCCAAGAATAGACCAAATGGTCAATCCCAATGAAGAAGTAACCGTTGAAGTTATCTTTGATCCGGCGGCGCATGGCCCCGCCGGCTTAGGTCGAATCCAAAGAACAATTACCATAGAAAATAATATAGGGCAGCCGGTTGAATTTCAGTTTGCCGCCGTTGTCACCCCATAAAATCATATGAGCAAAAAACTTGCGATTCTCATTGCGGTTGGTGTCTTACTTTTCGGCTCGGTAATTTTTCTGAAAACAGGAAACATTGGCGCAACCGCGCTCTGGAATTTAAGCGGTGAAGGCGCGTGGCTCCTGCCTCTAGTAGGAATCGCCGCATTGATCGACAGTATCAACCCATGCGCCTTCTCAATCCTTCTCTTAACCATCGCATTCCTGTTCTCAATCGGGAAGATACGTTCGGGTATTCTGAAGATCGGCGGCGCGTACATCTTTGGTATCTTTGCGGTTTATATCTTGATTGGATTAGGACTTTTGAACGCGCTTCACTTTTTTAACGCGCCGCACTTTATGGCAAAGGTGGGAGCGTTGCTTCTAATCGTTCTTGGTGGAATCAATCTCGTCAACGAGTTTTTCCCGTCATTCCCAATCAAACTGCGTATTCCACAGGCCGCGCGCCACAAAATGGCGGGGCTGATGGAAAAGGCATCCATCCCGACAGCGTTTCTTTTGGGCGCGTTGGTGGGCCTTTGCGAGTTTCCTTGTACCGGCGGACCGTATCTTATGGTGCTCGGGTTGCTCCACGATCAGGGGACTTATCTTACCGGAATCGGCTACCTCTTGCTCTACAACCTCATCTTTATTTTGCCGCTTGTGATCATTCTGCTTATTTCCAGCGACAACGCGCTCCTTGAAAAAGTGAATGCATGGAAAAAGGCCGAGACTAAACACATGCGCGTGTGGGGCGGCATTGCTATGATTATTCTCGGGTTCATTATTTTTACTCTCTAATTAATAACTACCATGACTACTAAACAACAATTCAATGATTTGCTTAAAAAGGTCGAAAAAATGAAAAGTCCGGAAGCGTTGATCTCTCAACCGAAGAAGACTTGAGTTTGGCTATTATGAACCTCATCAGTCTTGAGGAGCATTTTTTCTTTACCGGAGTAAAGACGGAAAAGCCGGAGTACTTTGATTTCTTGAGCGAAGTGCGAGAAATGAGAAAAGAATTGCTCGCTAAGATGATTAATAAAAACGAGGGCGAAACGTGGTGTATCTCAAAGCACCTGCTTGCCACCGCGATGCGGCTGATTGAAGTCGGAACGAAACTTCATTCGGACAACAAACAGACAGAGGCGCAAGAAATGTACGCCCGGGCGTACAAAACGTACTCAATGTTTTGGGCATTGCGCCTGAAGCTTGTCAACGTATCCGGATTCAAAAAGATTGCGGCAAGCGAATCTATTCGACAAACTCAAGGCAAGAAGCCATGGACGTTCGAGGACATTGTAAATAAAATGGTCGACTGCTGTGATGAAAAATAATCATTTGACGGGCTTATGATTATGGCGAGCTTGTCGAACCATAAACTACAAAACTATGGAAAACGAAATTCAAAACCAAACAACTGAAAAGTCGGGCGTCCAGCCAGCCCAAAAAGATTATTTCCTTCCGGCAAGCATCCTTATATCAGCGCTTATCATTGCCGGCGTATGGGTATATACAACAGAGGTGAAAGTTTCCGATATTTCACAGAAGACAACTATAGGAATTATTTTGCCTGTTCGCTGGGGCGATCTTGGCGCAAAAATGACAAGTGCGGGCGTGATCGACGGAGAAAAATTCGAACAACTTTATACAAGTCGCGGCGGACTTGACGATGAAACGAGAAACTTGCTTTACGGTGAAAACAACGGCAACCTCAAAATCACTTCGGAGAATTCTGGAATGATTTTGAATCTTTTGTGGGCATTGGGGTTAGGCGCGAAAAATAATATTTTAGAAACGGGACCGATGCGCGATCCGAAATACGGCGGCGCTGGCGGATTCGCCTCAACGGGAGGATGGACTTTGGCGGAAGGCGACGCGATGAATCATTACAGCCGCCACCCGTTTATTGTCTTGACGCCGGAGCAACAGAAACTGGTTGAACGCGTGAGCAAGAATATTTATCGTCCCTGTTGTAATAATCCGACTTATTTTCCGGACTGCAATCACGGAATGGCGATGCTGGGACTTCTTGAGCTTATGGCTTCGCAAGGAATTTCCGAGAAAGAGATGTATAAAATCGCCCTCCAAGCGAACACTTACTGGTTCCCTGATGCTTATCTCACTATCACGCAATATTTTTCATCAAGAGGCGTTGATTGGAACGAAGCCGACCCTAAGGAGATTTTAGGAGCGAATTATTCAAGCGGCTCCGGGTATCGGCAGATTCTTTCTCAAGTCACCTCTCCCGCCCAAAAGAACGGTGGCGGTTGCGGAGTATAACAAACGAATTGAAGAAAATAAAATTTTGTTTTCTAATTCGCGCGAATTAGACTATGGGAAATCTATCGCGAGACATTCCAATATTACTAAGAATATTGGAATGTTTTATTACTCCAGAGAAATTATTTGAAGACCGTCTCTTTCAATGTCTTCTTTTGAGTAAAAAGAAAGTTCGGTTGGTTTGAATCTAAAAACATAACCAACTTTTTTTTCCGCGCTTCTGCCGGTGTATTCTTTTTTTGTCGGATCATATTCTTCAAGCAAAAGCGTGTCGCCTTCATCGACTTCAAAATCGTTCAAGCGGAGATCAAACTTCTTTTTGCCGCTTGCCACGGCTTCAAAAAGTTCCGGCCAAGTTTTCTTTTTAATTACTGCCATAATTTTTATTAAAGAATTATTTATCGGCCTTTTAATAATGGAAAAAGCGATTCTGTGACAAATCGCTTTCTTAGAATTCCCTAATTATTCTTCTTTTTAAAATTTCTTACTTATTTCTCTTTCTGCGCAAGCGGAGAAAGTGCGACGCCCCTGCCCTCTATACTTTCTATCGCGTTTTTTGCCTCGATTAAACTCCCGCCACAACAATCGCACGGCGAAATCTTTTCGTTTTTGTAGGCAAATTTAAAACATTCAGGACAGATTCTGAGACAGGAAACAAACTCTGCTCCACAATGACTGACCTCTTGAGCAAGTTTTTCGAAGCGTCTTCGTTTTAAAAACGACAGCGCAAGCCTTAATCTTCTCGCCGCCCCGATATGTGTTGAAACGCGCGTTGGATTTAGCGGACAGTGGTCGACATGATCGCTGTGTCTTTTCTTGCCGCCTTCCTTGGGGACAACCATCGGCTTTTCGCAATGCGGACAACATGGCGTTTTCGGTTTCATAAAGATTCCTCTAGTTGCAAAATTTTCTCTAGACAACTGTGATTTAGGAATGAACTATCTAAATGATACTATATGTTTTATTTTTATCAAGCCCCAATTCTTTCAAGCCGTTTAATATATTATAATTTGAGCGAGATACCAGAATCGAACCCCGCACATAAATCACTGCGTGATTTATGTGCGGGGCAAGTTGGCTAAATTGTGAGCGGGTGAAGGGAATCGAACCCTCGTTTCAACCTTGGGAAGGTCGTGTACTGCCACTGTACTACACCCGCAAAATTTTATTCGTTAATAATAATTTTTTCTCCGTTCCAAGAAAATCCCGGCAGAAAAATCATTATTTTGGCTCTCGCTTTTTCATTTTTAAGCCATTCGTCAAAATTTTTATTTTCCAAAAAAAATCTTGATTCAAGTATTTCTTTTTCCGCCTGCGGTCTTAAAACGGTTTCTTTGAAATCGTCGACGGACAAACCGTAAAGAATTTCCACTCCTTTTTGAATATCGGATTTATCAATCGCTTCTTTTATTTTTTTGTTAACTATATTTTTCAGGTCTTCATTTTTCAAACGGATTTTGAGTTCTTTATAAATCAGACTGTCTTCAATAAGTTTATCCAACAACGCCCTTTCTATTTCTTTTTTCGCCTTTGATAATTCTTTAAAAATATCCGCGTTATCGGATTTTTCGCTTAATTTTTGATAATAATTTATGGCGGCGTTTAATTCTCTATTAAATAATTTAAAAGACGCCGTGTCGGAATTTACGACAAGAACCGGATAAGATTTGGAGATTATTAAATAAAAGACAATTAATAATAAAGCTCCGGCAATCAATAAAACGGATTTTTTCATCTTATGCCCTCGTATTCCCTCATTATTAATTGGGAATTAAGCTGTCTGGCCGTATCCAAAACGACGGCAACCACGATAAGAAGCGCTGTCCCGCCTATTGTTAAAATTCCGATACCGGTAAAAATTTGAGTGATATTGGGAAGAATCGCGATAAGCCCCAAAAATACGGCTCCGGACAAAGTTATTCTGCTTATTATTTTAGAAAGAAAATCGGAAGTTGAATCTCCGGGCCTTATCCCCATAATAAATCCGCCGGCTCTTTGAAGATTTTTCGCTATTTCTTTCGGGTCAAAAGTAACGGCCGTGTAAAAATAAGTAAAGACGACAACCAAGATGAAATACATCAAAGCGTAAAGATATTGGTTATTGAAAAATTGATTAACCAAATCGTTAAGTTTTAAAGAAAGGCCCTGCGAAAATACCGCGGTGATTTGGGCGAAAAATTGCGGAAATAAAAGGATTGATATGGCGAAAATAATCGGAATAACGCCGGCTTGATTCACTTTTATCGGCAGATAACTGGAAGAACCTCCGTACATTTTCGTTCCTCTTACTCTTTTGGCGTAAGCAACCGGTATTTTTCTTTCTCCTTCCTGAATAAAAACGACTCCGGCGATAACCACAATCGCGAGAATGGCAAACGTTATATAAGTCGGAAGAATACTCGGGTCATAAGTGGCGATTGCCTGTCTAATGGTGGCGGGTAAACTACTCACAATACCGGCGAAAATTATCAAAGATATCCCGTTTCCTATTTTTTGTTCGCTTATTAGCTCCCCGAGCCAGACAAGAATCATTGTTCCGGTAGTTATCAAAATAACGTTTCTTATAATATCAAATGGCGTAAATTGCGGTAAAACTCCTTGAGATATTAAAAGATTTAAAAATCCGTAAGCCTGAAGCGTTCCTAAGGGAACCGTCAAATATCTTGAAAATCTGTTAAATTTCGCTCGGCCAATCGCGCCTTCTTCGTAATACATCGCTTTTAATTTCGGGAAAATCATCGTTAAAAGCTGCATTATTATCGTCGCGGTGATGTAAGGAGCGACGCCAAGCATAACGACCGAAAGATTAGCGAGCGTTCCGCCGGAAAATAGGTTTAAGAATCCAAAAAGCTGATTGGCTCCCAAAAATTCTTTTAATTTTAGTAAGTCTATCCCCGGAGTCGGAATAGCCGCCAAAGCCCTGAAACAAATGAGTAAAAATAAAACAATTAAAATTTTGTTTCTTAAATCTTTAATTTTAAAAATTTGAAGAATTTTATTCATCGGTTTATAAGACTTTCCCGCCGGCCGCCTCTATTTTTTCTTTGGCGCTTTTTGACACTTCTATTTTCTCTATCTGAAAAGATTTTTTAATGTCTCCGGAACCTAAAATTTTGACTCTTTTCTCCGATTTTCTCATTAAACCGGCTTTAATAAGAACTTCTTTATTCACGAGTCCGCCGTCTATTTTTTTCTCAATATCTTTCAAGTTTATCGCCAAAGTTTTGGACAATAAGGACTTATTCTTAAACCCTCTTAATTTAGGAAGTCTTTGGATTAAATCTCTCTCGGCCGGCCTGATTTTATGGCCCGCTCTTGATTTTTGCCCTTTCATTCCTTTCCCCGAATAAGTTCCTCTTTTTCCTCCCCTTCCTATTCTTTTTCTTTTTTTTAATTTATTTTTCGGTTTAATTTGATGGAGTTGCATAATAATTTTAAAAATTAAATTTTTTGAACTTGTAAAGAATCAAGTTCTACCGCCGTATCACGGCCGAAAATCGGTACCATTATTTTTAATCTACCGTGTTCGTCGTCAATTTCCGAAATCTTCCCTTCGCATTCTTTAAACGGCCCGTCTATTATCTTTACCAATTCACCGGCCCGAAATTCTATTTTGAATTTAACCTCGTCGCCCTTCATTCTGCTCATTAATTCTTTGATTTCTTCTTCTGAAAGCGGCGTCGGTTTGGTGCCGTCCGACCCGACAAAGCCGGTTACTCTCGGAGTATTTCTTACAACATACCAAGAATCTTCATCCATTATCATATTAACCAAAACATATCCCGGATAAATTTTTTCTTCAAAAATTTTTCTTTTATTATTCTTAATTTTGACTTTTTTCTCTTTCGGAACGACAATCTCAAAGATTTTATCATTCATGCTTAAAGAATCAACCCTTTGACGCAAATAGCGAGACACCGCGTCTTCATAACCGGAATAAGTATGAACCGCGTACCAATGCCTCTCGTCTTTTTTATCTGATTCTGATTGATGAATATCTTTGCTCATTTTTAATTATTT
>ERZ1292623.4838-Hain-H51-01um-R1-4838-length-10930-cov-4_pt1 | contig 10930 bp, 12 predicted proteins | sample MGYA00564398_ERZ1292623 | MGnify/ENA primary metagenome ERZ1292623 (study PRJEB36523, sample SAMEA6512633) | groundwater metagenome | collected 2019-01-07 | study: AquaDiva: Metagenomics assemblies of 32 groundwater samples
AGGTTATTTTTCCCAGACCAAAATTCCAATGAAGTTGACCCGCCTCTTTTCAAAGACCTGCCTCTTTTAACTGCAAAATGGTGTTTATGAAGCTCAAATAAAAATTCCACCAACATATTGTCTGCCCCAAGATGGACCAGCTGATCAGATGAATCCCCGGCCCGGGATGAGCCCCACAAACACCAGGTAATGGCATCCAAAATAGAGGATTTACCAGCTCCATTAGGCCCGGAAATTGCAGCCAGATGAAACTTGCGAAAATCAAGTTCTGGCATTTCTTCCCCATAAGAGGTAAAATTGGATAATTTGAGACTAATAGGAATCATATTTATTCCTTCCTTCTCTTGCCTCTGAAGTCCAGTCTTTAAGCTGAACCGCATATTTTTCCAGTTCTTTTATTTTTTGAGCAGAGTATTTTTTGGCCTGGAAATATTTATTGAGGGCTTCAATTGGGGAAAGCCTTTCAATTTCTTCTTGACCCTCAATTCTTATTCTTTCTTTTCTTTCTATATTTCTTTGGATACCGGCCATAAAATGAGCGTTATTCAGCACTCTTTTAATCTGGTCAATTTGTAAAACTTCATGCAGATCAGCCGGGATATTGATAATCAATCGAATGATTTTATCTTTGATATCATACTCTTTGATTTTAGAAAGAATTGTTTGGGTGGGATTTGTATCATCCATCTTTAAATCAATAGTGATGGCTAGAAACTTCCTGGCATTGGTGGGGATAAACTGAAAAGAGCTGGTATATTTATGGTTCCCCGCCTTCGCGGGGACTTCGGGAGTAATTTCTACTAGAATTACTCCCTTCGCTTCTTTTTCCTCGCCAAAATCAATTCTCTGAGGAGAGCCGGAATAAACAATCAGGGGATTTTTAGAAAGCACCTGGTGTTTATGAATATGTCCTAAAGCCACATAAGAAAGTCTTTTATCTTGTAATAAGGGAAGGGGGACTGTGACATCATTGGCAATAGCCAACCCTTTTTCTGATCCGTAGGAGGCGCCTTCCACCTCACAGTGTGATAAAAATATGGCAGGGGAGTTGGGGGTAATTTTTTCATACAAAAGATTTAATTTATCACCCACTGTTTTGTAATCATTTTTATGAAGCCATGGTAAAGTGACAACTTGTAAGTTTCCTGATTTGGTGGGAATTGTTAAAAGCTCCGGTTTTCTTGAAACATAGACATTGTCAATCTCTAAAGCTGAATAAATATCCAAAGTATTAGCCTTGCCTTCTGCATTTGGGGTATCATGGTTTCCCACCACCAAAATAACCGGTATTTTTTTGGCCAAACTTTTAATTCTTTCTCCAAAGCCTCTTTGTTGTGTTGGGTTTGGATCACGGGTTCTGTAAGCATCTCCTGCGAAAACAACCGCATCAACATCATTCTTGAAAGCAGTTTCAATAATAAAATCAAAAGTTTTAAAAAAATCCAACAGCCTGGTAGAAAGGCCTGTTTCCGGGTCCAACTTGGCATAATTTTCCATGCCAATATGAAGATCAGAAAAATGCAGTAGTTTCATCGAATGGATTATACCATTGAAAATGGTTTTTTCTATAGAGCCGGGGATTTATATTCCGGCATTTGGAGGAGTAAGAATTGAGGATTTATTTGTATTACAAAAAGCCCTAAAGAATTATTTTCTATATAACCAAAAATCCTCTTCTTTTTTAAAAGGTTTCCAACTGGGGAAATGGTAAGTTTGGGTGATGGCTACTGAGCCCTTTTTTAATTCTTTTTTTAATTTTTCCTCTAATTTATTAACCCCTTTATGTAGCAGAAAAATGTATACAATATCAGCATCAGAATAATTTCTTGAAAAAATATTTCCATGATAAAATTGACAATTTCCCTCTATGGCGTCATTTTGTCTATAAGTTTTCCATCTGGAATATAAAACTCTAATCCAGGATTGTTCGATGCCAATAGACTGTGCTCTAAGCCGACTGGCAGCAATAACTACCCGTCCATCACCGGATCCTAATTCATAAAATTTTTTTCCTTTTTTAACTCCTGCAAGCTTTAGAATTTTTCTTATATGATCCATTTTGGTTGGAATATATGGAGCATCAGATCCGGCAAACCATGACAGGGCAATTAAACATCCCAGTAAAATTCCAAAAGATATAATTAGCGTGAGATCCATTTTAACAAGAATACTTTAAGTGGTGTCAGTTTATCTATGGCAGTAAATGCCCAATACAATGGCCAGTTAAAAACTAAATCATAAGTTCCAATATATTCAACTAATGTACCCCCATACCCTTGTTTGAATTTATGAAATCCAAACCAGGGATCTTTTGGATTGGCATTTGGGCCTAATCCCCCCCACATGTCAAATTTTTTAAGTTTTAATTTTTTGCCAAGTTTTATTGCCTCCCAGGCTACTAAATTATTGGCCATAACTTCTGGATGGTTTCTGGTAGAACCACCATAAGGATAGTAAATGGTGTCCTTAAAGTTTAGTAGCATCCAGGCGGTTAGAGGTTGGTTTCTATAGTAGGCAATAAGAAGGCGGGCCATGCCAGCATCTTTTAAAGTTTGCCAGACTTTTTTATGGTATTCTTCATTGTGGCCATGGTACCCTTGTCTATAAGTTGTTTCGAAATATAATTTTAAGTAAATCTCAAAAGCTTGATCATCTACTCTCTCTTCAACTTTAACTTGATATTTTTGGGCAACTTTGATGTTATATCTGGTTTTCGAATGCATATTTTTTAACAGTTCTTCTTCAGATTTAGTTAAACTTAAGACAAAGTTATATTTGGTAAAAAGTGGCTTTGGGGATTTATGGAATGAATTGTCAATTTTCAATTGTCCATTGGCAATTGTTATATCTGGCTCTATTTTGATAAAAGCACAATTATTTTCTTTGCCAATTTTTTTAAGCGCTTCTGCTAAATCTTTGTCTGGTAAGGGCCCTTTTGGCAAGTAACCTGCATACTGATTGGTGAAAGGAATTTTATGTAAAGTTAACTGAAAAACTTTTTTCAGTTTCTTATCTCGATAGAGGCCGTATCTTAAAAGTGCCAGACCCAAACTTTTTCTAAATTCTCCCCATTGCCAAGACTGGATAACATGGGTGGCTAGTTTATTGTACAGGGTTTTTTGGGTAGGAATAATCGGCCGCAAATCCATGCGACAAGTATATCAAAAGATTTGAATTTTGGCTTTTGTTCTTAGTTCCTGGAATTTTTGATTAAAAATTTGAGAAAGCTTTTGATTTTTGATTGTATCGTATGCTTCTTTTTCCTGTTTTGCAGATTCTGTGGCTTGTAAACTACTTCTGTTTTGTTCTAAGAATTCAGCTACCTCATCCGCAGAAACTGTAGCTTCCTTGTCATAGAGTTTTGAGATGGCAAGTTGCACCCTTATTTGATTTTTCAAACTGATTCTGGTTTGTCCTTGCTGTGAAAGTATCAGGTCTAGAGGTTGTGCCCCACCGACATTGGTCTCTATTTCTGAGATTTTGCTTTGCACCTCTTTTTCATTGGGCATGGTTCCCATTTTTGCAGATTCTTGTAAAATTATTTTTTCATTGATTAGCTGATTTAGGGTTTGACTTCTGAATTGTTCATTAAGTTTCCCCAAAAGTTCAATTCCAGTGATAGGTTGGTTGTTAACTGTGGCAGCCACAAACCAAGACTTTTTATAAACTGCTAAAAGCAAAAGACCCGCAATTAAGATAATGAGATAGAATTTTTTCGAGTTTCGGAAGTTTTTCAGAGTAGATAATCTTTTTAGCAAATCGTTTTTTTTACTTTGGGCCATTGCCAGATCATAACAAAATAAATTATCTTTTGGCAAGCACTAAAACAAATAAATATCTACAAACTTTGCCCTCCAGCACTTCGACTTCACTCAGTGTTTTCGCGCAAAATTCTTAAAGTAAATAAATGTCAATGAATTTTGCGCTCCAACCTGCAGTTCTAGCATCATCAAATCCTAGATCTATAATATTTCCTTTAATAGCTCCACCTGTATCTCCAGCTATTGCTATTCCATATCCAGGAATATAAACTCTTGATCTCAAAAGTATAACTTTTGGATCAACGGCTATCACGCCTTTACCTGCTCTCATACCAATAGCTGTCCATTCATTACACCCTGCGCACTTTGAATCATAATGAGTGGCATAAACCCGTAATTTTTTCCAATATTGGATGGAACCAGCAGGTGTATCCAGAGTTCTCCAAACAATTTTAGTGCCCCGCAAGATTTGCTTATCTTTTGCCGGGAAGTTTTCGCTGGAGATAATTTCCCTGGAGTATTCCTCATCAGGACTCACCTCGAAGGAGTCAAAGCCCACCTTCGAGGTGTTTGCTCCTTTGTAGTAAGTAACTTTTATAATTTTTACTCTTTTACCATCTGCCCCTTCATCTAAAACTTCCTCAATTCCTGCTTCTTCCTCCGGGTCATCCTGGTAAACTGTTTTTTTAGGAATAACTTCTGTTTCCTCCTGCAGCTTTTCTGTAAATGAGGATTCTGTTGTAACTGGCTGGTTAGCTGGCAGGGTATTATCCGATATAGCCTCACCCAAAACAGAATTTGTAGGAAAAACTGTCCCTGCCAAAAAAGAAACAAGCATTATCAGCAATATCCCAAAATATCTTTCCATGGTTCGACTTCGCTCACCACTATAGTCAGGCATTTAGCCAGTCGTCATTGTCTTTGCCTGTTTCCACATCATCTAAAAATTGATCTGAATCTTTAAAATGAGTATTTGAATTTATTAAATTTTGAGGAATATCTGACAAGAATCTGGAAACCAGATTATTAGATCTGGTGCCAAAATATAATCTTTGCCTGGTATAAGTTAAATAAAGTTTTTCTTTGGCCCTTGTTATTCCCACATAACAGAGTCTTCTTTCTTCCTCCAGCTCATTAGGGTCCATCATACTTCTTGAATGAGGAAATAATCCCTCTTCCATTCCCACCATAAAAACAACCGGGAATTCCAAGCCTTTGGCGGAGTGAAGTGTCATTAAAGTTATGGCATTATTATTTTGTTCCTCACTCCTTTTCTTGTTAGGGATATATCCATTTTCCACCAAAGCCACATTTTCTAAAAAATCTGTCAGGTTTGGAAATTCCTCTGCCACAGATCGAAGTTCCTTAACATTTTCCACCCTACCTTTACCCTCTTGGGTCCCATCATCCAAATATGCAAGATAACCTGTTTTATCTAAAACTAAATCTAGAAGCTCAAGGGTAGTATTGTCATTCGCAATGATGGACTGGAGCTCTAGTACCTTTTGTAACCTGCCCTTACCAATTTTCTCGGCCCGTTTCAAAGCAACTGAATCTTTGGGATTTTGTAGAAGTCTCAGGTAAGATAATACATCTTTAATTTCTTTTCTTTCATAGAAAGAAACCCCTCCTACCAATCTATAAGGCACACCAGCTTTTAAGAATTGTTCTTCTAAAGATCTTGATTGAGCGTTAGTTCTATAAAGGATAGCTACACCTCCCAAGGTTAAGCGCATTTTTTCACCTCGGAGGTGGTTGATGGTATTGATAATAAAAAGCGCTTCCTCTATTTCATTTCTTACTTCCACCACCTCAATTTTTTCACCCCCATCTTTTTGGGTCCAAAGTTTCAAAATTGGATGAGTTTTATTTTTGGAAATAACAGCATGTGCTGCATCTAAAATATTTTGGGTGGATCTGTAGTTTTGTTCCAGATTAAAGATTTTTACATTAGGGTAATCTTTTTGGAAATTGACAATGTTTCTGAAATCTGCTCCCCTGAATGAGTAAATCGATTGTGCAGCGTCCCCAACTACACAGATATTTTTATGTCGATTTGCCAAATACTTAGAGATTAAATATTGAGCAGGATTGGTATCCTGGTATTCATCAATTAAAATGTATCTGAACTGAATTTGATAGCTGGTCAAAATGGTGGGTTCTGTTTGAAAAAGCTGGATTACTTTTAACAAAAGATCATCAAAGTCTAACGCGTGATTTTTCTGCAAAATTTTTTGATACTCCAGATAAATTTTGGCCACAGTTTCCTGGAAAAATCCTCTGGCATATTGAGGGTATTCCAAAGATGAGAGTAGCTCATTTTTGGCTCCTGAAATGGTAGCTCTAACTGCAGCGGGGGAAGTTTTTTGGGTAGGAATGTTTAAGTTTCCCATAGCCTCTTTAACAGCATCCAAAGCATCCCCTTCATCATAAATGGCAAATCCTGGAGGAAGACCTAAACTGCGACCGTCTCGACGTAATATCTTGGCGCAGAAACTATGGAATGTTCCCATCGCGGGCTGTGTCGGGAGCTGACCAATTAGTTTCTTAATTCGTTCGATCATCTCTCCCGAGGCTTTATTGGTAAATGTCATTACAAGAATATTTTCTGGGGGAATTTTTTTCCCGGATATTAAATAAGCCACTCTATATGTAAGCACTCTGGTTTTTCCGGAACCTGCTCCAGCTAAAATTAAAACAGGACCTTCAGTGGCCTTAACAGCTTGTTGTTGTTGTGGATTTAAATCATGTAGGAGATCAGACATGCAAACAATCTTAGCATTTTCTATTAAATTGTGAAACTGTTTTAGATATAGGGTGTAAGATTTCAGTCAAAATTTAGGTGATTTTGCAATATTTTGAAGCTAGTATATTGAAAGATAAGGTATAATAACATTGAAATCTTACATCTGATTTTAGTTGTAGACAATTTTGGGAAGGGTTGTTAATATTTAAATTCTTATGGCAGTTAAACTTTTGGATTTTTGGGCTGAGTGGTGTTTCCCGTGCCGTACAATGGCCCCAGTTTTAGAAGAGCTTGAGAAAGAACTAGCTGGTAAAGTGGAGATTGAGAAAATAAATGTTGATGAAAATCAGGCCAAGGCTTCTGAGTATGGAGTAATGAGTATTCCTACCTATATCATAGAAAAAGATGGCAAAGAGGTGGGAAGAAAAATAGGAGTGACTGCCAAAGCGGAGCTTTTAAAACTTCTTCAGAGTTAGATTCTTCGCTAATCGCTCAGAATGACGGGGTGGGTATGAATTTCAAAGATCGTGTAATTGAGATTGTAAAAAAGATTCCATATGGCAGGGTTACCACTTATGGTACAGTTGCTATTTTGGCAGGTGTTCCAAGGGGTGCCAGACTGGTGGGAGGAGTGTTGCATTTTAATGAAGAAAAAGCGCCTTGGCATAGAGTGATTAACAGGCATGGTTTTATCTCCACCAAATGTTTGGAACATCCCAAAGCTTTACAAAAAGTTTTGCTTGAACAAGAAGATATAGAGGTTTCCCGGGATTTCATGATAGACTTGGATAGATATGGATGGTGGGGAGAAAAACATTTGGATCATAGCTAATTGGAAAAGCAACAAAACAATAAGCGAAGCGTTAGACTGGATTTCTAAAGTTGGACCTAATATTCCTAAAAAAGATCCTTCGACAAGCTCAGGATTAAAAGTGGTGGTTTGTCCCACTTTTGTAGATATTGAAGAGGTAAAAAAGTCAGTTTTGGTTGGTAATTTTCCTATTATGATTGGATCTCAAGATTTATCCCCATATCCTGAAGGTTCTTTCACCGGTGAAGAGGCAGCATCTATTTTAAAACAATTTGTCAGCTTGGCCATTTTGGGGCATTCTGAACGCCGAACTAATTTTGGAGAAACAGATAAGATGGTAGCTTTAAAGGTTAAACAGGCTCTTGATCACAATATCATTCCTCTTGTTTGTGTTCAGGGTGATCAAACTCCGGTGCCAGAAGGGTGTACACTGGCCGCTTATGAGCCGATCTTTGCCATAGGTACAGGACATGCTGATACGCCACAAGATGCAGAGATGGTTGCCGGGTCTTTGAAAAAAAAGTATGGAGAGAATTTGCGGGTTTTGTATGGAGGCAGTGTAACAGCGGAAAACATCAAAGGATATATAAGTCGGCAGAACATAAGTGGAGTTTTAGTGGGGAGCGCTTCACTTAATCCATCAGAGTTTTTGGAAATAGTGGACAAGGCAGCTTTGACAATATGAAATATATAAATCTTAAATCCCGCCCAAAAAGGTTCTTCCTTAAAAAATTTTTACCTGTTTTTATTTTGTCCACGATAATCATCATTGTCGCATTAATTGTGTCCTCTTTGTCCGGGCCAGGACAGGTTTTTCGTTATGTTTTTCAGAGCAGTTTACTTAAATCAACAAATGGAAATATTAATGTATTACTTTTGGGTAATGCGGGAGGGCTTCATCAGGGAGCGCATCTGACAGATACGGTAATGGTGGCCTCATACAATTTGAAAAAAGACCAGCTTTTTCTAATATCTTTGCCCCGTGATCTTTGGATAGATGCTGTTTCGGGAAAATTAAACACAGTTTATGAAATTGGAGAGAGTAAAGAGGGAGGTCTTATCTTTGCCAAAAAAGTTATCGGCGATGTTTTGGGGATATCAATTCATTATGGTTTAAGAATGGATTTTACAGGTTTTGTTAAAGCGATTGATCAGGTGGGTGGGGTGAATATAGGTGTTGAGAGAAATTTTGATGATTTTTATTATCCTATTGAAGGTAGAGAAAATGATTTGTGTGGGTGGGAGGAGGAAGAGGTAGAGTTTGATGAAGGGGAAGCTAAAAAATTAAATATTGAGGCTGGTAAAAGAAGAGTTCTTATCAAAGATGGTAAGATCGCCACAGATTCAGCTGAGGAGAGTAAGGGTTTTGAATATTTTTCCTGTCGTTTTGAACATATCTTCTTTAATCAAGGGGCAACTCATATGGATGGAGAAACAGCCCTCAAGTTTGTTCGTTCAAGACATGGAACTGATGGAGAAGGATCTGATTTCTCAAGATCTAAAAGACAGCAAAAGGTAATTGAGGCATTTAAAAATAAAGTTTTATCGCTAGAAACACTGGTTAACACTCAAAAAATTGCGGCGCTTGCTCAAACTTTTGGTAAAAGTTTGGATACTGATATTCATATTCCGGAAATTTTAGAATTTTATAAATTTAGTAAAAAAATACAGTTATCGCAGAATTTTATTCTTTCTTCATCAGGTAAGGATAGTTTACTGATAAATCCGCCTGTTAAAGATTATGGTGGGTCATATGTCTTAATTCCCCGGGAAGGGGATTTTAAAATGATTAAAGATTATGTTAAAAAGATCATCAAAGGAGAGATAGAAAATGAAGCTTCTACTTCTGCACGGTCCGGCAACTAATAGTTCTCGTACTAAACTTTTGGAGATCAAGAAAAAATTTGACCCCGAAAATGTGATTGTTTTCGAAAAGGGGGCTGATCCTAAGAATATTTTAGATACATTGGTGGCAACACCACTTTTTGGTGAGAATAAGTTAGTGTTGATAGAGAATCCAGCAGAAGACTTACCTTTACCAACTACCATGAACCATTTACCATATACTATGGTATTGTGGTTTGACCATGAAATTGATCCCAAAATAAAAGGTGAAGTTTTATTTTTCCCGGAGGCGAAGGAAGTTTCTATATTTCCATTTTTGGACTATTTAGGAAATCGTGATAAAAAAGCTTTTCTTCAGATGGATAAATTAAAAAAAGCCCCACTTCGCCCCTTCAACAAAGCTCAGGGCTTCGCAGGTCAAGGCAGTGATACTCAGTACATCATAACAATGATTTTTTATTTATTAAGAAACCTGGTCTATACTCCAAAAAGTGCCAAAGATTTTGTCAAAAAGAAAAATGCCAAAATGCGGGCCAATTTTTCTCAACAAGAGTTGGTAGATTTATATAAATTTGTTCTGGAAACTGATTTTAAATTAAAATCAGGGCTGATGGAATCCGAGCAAGCTGAGTTTTCACTGGTTAATCTTTTTTGCAATTAAATCAAGGTCTTTTTGGTCAACAACCCCATCTGAATTTAAATCTGCTCTTTTATCTTTGGGATTTTTGCCCGCCTCGCGAAGTGGGCCAAAATTTTTTAAAATTATGGCATGGTCAGCAGCGTTAATAAAATTATCTGAGTTTAGGTCAAATTGTTGCAGTTCTGAAGGAGCAGATGTTTGTTTTTGGGTCAGATCCAAATTTTGTCCGATGATAAGAGATGTTGGTATTTTACCATCTTCTGACAGCTCAATCATGGCCCCTGCCTCTCCCTGATCAGATAAAATTTGTATTTTGGCCAAAGTATCTTTCAAATCCTGTTCTCTCAACTTATTTATGGGAATTATAAAATTACCAAGCTGGGTAACAATTGCAGATTGAGTATTAGCGCCTGAGATTAAAAGATATGCTACACCATCCCTAATTGGCTGATCATTTTGTATGACCTGCCCTATGATTGGTTTAAAGTTATTATTCAGTTCTGAGGGGGAAGCAGTGGTAAATTTTTGAATCTCAGAAGTATTTACCGGAAAAATTTTAAAGAAATAGCCGGTTTGAGGTTTTAATTTTTTTAATGTCACATGATGGATTTTTCTGGGATTGGGCGATGTTTTATCTCTATCATCTAAAACAGTCTGTTCTGATCCGCTACTTTCTCCAAATGTGATAAAACCTAAAGTAGCGGTAGAAGTTTGCCAGGATATGCTGATGGTTTCATCTTGAATATTTGTCAAAATAATATTTTTTGGCAACAGATCCGGAGTTGCCCGAGTGATAAAAGTTTGATTTTGAATAGTCAGAAGAACACCGACAATCATTCCCGCAAAAATAACAGCCAGTCCCAACAGTGTAGGTATTTTAAATTTATTTATAGCTGAGAGTTTATTTTTTATAAATTCAGTCATGGCAAAAGCTTGATTGCATCTGTATCAAAATTGGGGTTTATTGGTTCAATAATCTGTTGCCAGGATGGCAATATTTCTACCTGTGATCTTTTGTGTAAAATATCAAAACTCACCCAGGATAAGAAGGTGATAAAAGTGATAATGGCAATAATAAAAAATTCTTTCCTGGTCATTTTAAATAGAATGCCTTACCTGATACTGAC
>ERZ1292623.4839-Hain-H51-01um-R1-4839-length-10929-cov-10_pt1 | contig 10929 bp, 14 predicted proteins | sample MGYA00564398_ERZ1292623 | MGnify/ENA primary metagenome ERZ1292623 (study PRJEB36523, sample SAMEA6512633) | groundwater metagenome | collected 2019-01-07 | study: AquaDiva: Metagenomics assemblies of 32 groundwater samples
ACAGATGCAGATGTTGATGGACAGCATATTAGAACTTTATTATTAACATTTTTTTATAGATATGTTCCTGAATTGATTGAAAATGGAAATGTCTATGTTGCTGTTTCTCCACTTTATAGACTTAGATGGAAAGGTAAAGATTGGTATGTTTATTCAGATGAAGAATTGGAGAAAGATTTAAAGAAGACTGGAGGAAATCCAGAGGTTCAGAGATTTAAAGGTCTTGGAGAGATGAATCCTGAACAGCTTTGGGAAACAACTATGGATCCTAAAAAAAGAATTCTTAAAAAAATAACTGTTGATGATGCTGTAAGAGCTGATGAAGTTTTTACAATGCTGATGGGAGATGCTGTTGGTCCAAGAAGAAGATTCATTGAATTAAATGCAAATATCGCGGAGCTGGATATTTAAAATGAAAGGTTGCATATTTTGTAAGATTGTAAATGGAAAAACGATATCATGGAAAGTTTATGAAGATGATTTAATCATAGCTTTTTTTGATATTAGTGTTGCTAGTGAAGGCCATACACTAATTATTCCTAAGAAACATTATGAAAATATTTATGATATTCCGGAAAAAGAGATTTGTGAATTAATAAAAGTTGTAAAAAAATTAGCAATTAAATATAAAGGTAAATTAAAAATAAATAATGTTCAGATATTACATTCATCAGGAAAAGAAGCCCAACAAGATGTACCTCATTTTCATTTTCATTTAATTCCAAGGCATAAAGATGATGATTTAGATTTGTCATACAAATCTCACCCTGAATTAAAGAAAAATTTTGATAAATTATTGGAGAAATTGAAAAAATGAAGAAAAAAGATGAAGAAGAAAACGAAGATGAACTAGATGAATCTTCTGATGATAAAGACGACGAAGATGAAGAAAAAAATGAAAAAGATAATGGGAATGGTGAAAATGGAGAGGTTGAGACTTTAACTAAACAAGAAATAAACCTAAAAGATATTGGAGAAGACAGAACTGTTAATACTGAAATATCTTCAGAAATGCAAAAAGCATATATTGATTATGCAATGTCAGTTATTGTTGCTCGTGCACTGCCTGCTGTTGAAGATGGTTTAAAGCCTGTTCACAGAAGAATTCTTTATGCAATGGACCAGATGGGTCTGGATAAAGGTCCTACTAAAAAATGTGCAAGAATTGTTGGGGATTGCATGGGTAAGTATCACCCCCATGGAGATGCTTCTATTTATGATGCTTTAGTTAGAATGGCTCAGGATTTTTCATTGAGATATCCATTGATACATGGACAGGGAAATTTTGGAAGCATGGATGGAGATGCTGCAGCTTCAATGAGATATACAGAGGCTAAATTAGATAAAATTGCTTTAGAATTATTGCAAGATTTAGATAAAGAAACAGTTCCTTTTGTTGGAAATTTTGATAACTCTTTAAAAGAACCTATTATTCTTCCAGGTAAAATTCCTAATTTATTGATTAATGGAAGTAGTGGTATTGCAGTTGGAATGGCAACAAACATACCTCCACATAATCTTAATGAAGTTTGTGATGCAATTATTTCTGTTATTGAAAATCCTAAAGTAGAGATAAGCGAGTTGCTTGAAATAATTAAAGGTCCTGATTTTCCGACAGGAGGAGTTATGGTTACAGAAAATTTGTTAGAAATGTATTCAACTGGAAAAGGAGCTGTAACTTTGAGAGGAAGTGTTAAAACTGAATCTTCAAAAAATAAAGAAGTTGTTGTTATTGACCAGATTCCATATCAGGTTAATAAATCTGAGCTAGTTAAACAAATTGCAGAGCTTGCAAGAGATAAAAAGCTAACAGATGTTTCAGATATTAGAGATGAAAGTTCTAAAGGAAAAGTCAGAATTGTTATTGAATTAAGAAAAGGAGTTGATTCTAAGTTTACCATTAATAGATTGTATAAAAGTACAAATTTGCAAACTAGATTTAATGCAACTTTTGTTGCTTTGGATAATGGTGTTCCAAAAACAATGAATTTAAAACAGATTTTGGAAGCTTATATTTTACACAGAAGAAAAATTGTTAGAAAAAGAAGTGAGTTTGATTTAAGAAAAGCTGAAAATAGGATGCATATTGTTATTGGTTTGTTAATTGCCCAAAAACAAATTGATAAAGTTATTGAAACTATCAAGAAAAGCAAGACAACTCTTGAAGCTTCTGAGAATTTACAGAAAAAATTTGATTTAAGTAAAAAACAGGCAGAAGCTATTTTAGAAATAACTTTAAAGCAATTAACTGCTTTAGAGAGAGAAAAATTAGAAAAAGAAGAAAAAGATCTTAAAGAATTAATAAAAGAACTTAAACTAATACTTGATGATGAAAAAGAAATTTTGAAAATTATTAAAAGAGAACTTAGTGAGTTGAAAAAAAATTATGGTGATGACAGAAGAACTAAAGTTATCAAAACTGTTAAAGAAATTGAAGAAAAAGATCTTGTTTTGAAGCAAGATGTTGTAATAACAATCACTGAAAAAGGTTATATAAAAAGAATGCCTTTCAAAGCATATCATGAGCAAAGACGTGGAGGAAAGGGAGTTATAGGAACTGATCTTTCTACTGATGATTTTGTTAAGCAATTATTAACCTGTTCAACTCATGATTATTTATTATTATTTACAAGACGTGGAAGGCTAATGTGGCTGAAAGCGCATAAAGTTCCAGAAACACAGAGATATGGAAAAGGGCAGGCAATTGTTAATTTATTAAGTATTAAAGATGATGAAATATCAAGTGTTCTTTCTGTCAAGGATTTTAAAGACTATCTTTTTATGGTAACTAAAAAAGGAATGGTTAAGAAAATAAGATTAGATATGTTTTCTAAGCCTAGAAATGTTGGAGTTAGAATAATTAATTTGCCAAGTGATAACAGTGATAGTGTTGTAGATGTAAAAAGAATTTCTGAAAAACAGCAGGTAATGTTAATGAGTGCAGATGGGCAAGCTATAAGATTTAATTCTGATGAAGTGAGAAATATGGGCAGAGCGAGTTATGGTGTTACAGGTATTAAGCTAGATAAAGGAGATGAAGTTGTTTCAATGGAAATAGTTCCTATGGAAAAAACAAAGAGTACAATACTTACAATTACTGATAAAGGTTATTGTAAAAGATCAGAGGTTAATGATTATAGACTTACAGGAAGAGCTGGAAAAGGAGTTATTAATCTTAAAGTTTCTGAAAAAACCGGGAAAGTTATAAGAACTATTGAACTCGATGAAAAAGATACTATTGTTGTTACAACAAAAAAAGGAATGGCAATAAGAACTAAAGCTAAAGCTATTAGGGTTATGGGAAGAGCTGCTCAGGGAGTAAGAGTTATTAACCTTAAACAAGGCGATAGAGTTGGTGATGTTGCAAAATTAGTTGAAGTGGAAGAGGTTATTGAAGTTTCGAGTTGATAATTTAATTATTTTGTTTTATTTATATATCAAGATTTACTAAATCTTGAGCATGCTCAAGAACCAGACACGCCATACAATTTATTGTATGGTTCTTGACAATTAGAAATACAATCCCTACTTTTAATTTCTATTTGATGTTTAGATTAATCTGAAGTTGGAGTATAGGTATCTCTTATCCATACTTCTCTTTCTTCTTCATTTTTAGTACTAACTGGTTCATAGTTAGTTTGCACTTGTGGTTGGTATGTTGTTTCCATCATAAAGTTTGAGAAATAATTTATATGGAAACTGTTAAATCATTAAGAGTTTAACAGTCTCGACTAGAATGATTGAGGAATAATTCTTTTTCTTATCTATTTTTTGCATTTTAATTAATAATGTCTGAAGTTTATATATCTTTAGTTTTTTCTAGGTTTTTTCTTTTTTGAAATTATTTTTTTAAACCCAGTGTATTTCCATAAAGCTTTTGGAATGTTTATTGAACCGTCTTTGTTCTGGTTATTTTCCAGTATTGCAACAAGAATTCTAGAAGTTGCCAAAGCTGTGTTATTTAGAATATGAACAACTATTCTTTTGTTTTCTTCATTTAGGAATTTTATATTATGATCTCTTGCTTGATAATCTGTTATGTTTGAAAGAGACATTATCTCTCCATAGGATTTTGTTGTTGGCCTCCATACTTCAAAATCAGCACTTCTATATTTCCATTTAGCTAAATCTCCTGTGCATATTTCTATTGTTCTAAAGGGAAGTTTTAGAGCTTTTAGTATTTCTTCAGAATTTTTCATTAATTCTGTGTAGAATTTTTCAGATTCTTCTGGTCTGCAAAAGATAAATTGTTCAACTTTATTGAACTGATGTGTTCTCCAAAGTCCTTTTTCATTTATTCCATGAGAACCGATTTCTTTTCTAAAACACATGCTGTAAGAAAAGTATTTTTTTGGCAGTTCTTCTTTTTTAAATAAATGGTCTTTATGCATTGCCATAAGTGCATGCTCTGCTGTTCCTATTAAAGCTAAATCTGTATCATTTATTTCATAAATTGAATTTGCAAAACTTTCCATTCCTTCAGAAGTTGTTAAAATGTCTTTTTTTATCATTAAGGGAGTTTCTATGTATTCATATTTCTTTTTTATCATAAAGTCTATTGTAAACCTTATCAATGCTTGATTTAAAATAGCAAGTTCATTTTTTAGATAGTAGAAGCCATTTCCAGATACTTTAGCAGATTCATCAAAACCAGCAATGTCTAAGCTTTCTGATAATTCAACATGGTTTTTTATTGGAAAACTGAATTTTTTTGGTTTTCCCCATTTTTTTATTTCAATATTTTCACTTGAGTCTTTGCCAGTTGGAGTTTGTTTTGAAATAATATTTGGTAAACTTCTTAAAATCGAGTCTCTTTTATTTTGTAAGTCATCTGATTCTAATTCTGTTTTTTTTATTAAATCTGGAAGAGCTTTTGCCTCTGAGATTAAAGATTTGGCTTTTTTTTCATCACCTGATTTTTTTAGCTTGTTTATTTCTTCAGAGATTTGATTTCTTTTAGATCTTAACTTGTCTACTTCTAGTTTTTTCTCACGCCATTTTTTATCTAATTTTAAAACTTCATCTACTGTAATTGTTTTTTGCCCTGCTTTTAACTGATTTGATTTAACTAGTTCAGGATTTTCTCTTACCAAGTTTATGTCTAACATATAGTTAATTATCTTATTGTGTATATAAATTTTTTTAAGCAGGCTTTTTATATAGTTTTTATGAAAAAAGAGGAAAGTTATGCTTTGTTAGTTGCTTTTATTGTGATGATTATTATTTTTATAGGGTCATCAATAAGCTTTCCCAGTTTGCAAGGAGTTCAAGGACTTAATCTTAAATCTATGGTTTATCATTTTTCAATATTTTTCTTTTTAGCAGCTTTTTTCTTAATTGCTCTTGCACCTAAAGGTAATTGGAGTAATGTTATTTTTGTAATTATATTTTCTTTTTTGTATGCTGTTTCAGATGAAACCCACCAATTATTTATTCCTAACAGAAGTTTTTCTTTAGAAGATATGGCTGTTGATTTATCTGGTATTTTATTAGCTTCTTTATTATATGCAGTTTTTAGATATTGGCAAAAGCAAAAGGCTTAAAACGAGTTATTTATTGATATTTTTACCATTACGCTTAAGGCTGTAATGGAAGGCATCTCGCTCGCGGCGCGAGATGCCACCTAAAATTAATTGATAAGATATTTAAACAAAACTGCTATTAATATAATATGTTAAGCATTGATGATTATCTTAGGGATATTTACATGGAAGTTGCTGAATCTTCTGTTCAAGATTGTAGAGATGGTGGAGATAATTTACCCCCAATTAAATATACTTTAAAAGTTATTGAAAGAGCTGATGGCACTTATGAAATGATTGAGTAGAATTTTGATTTATTTTTCTTTAAAAGAACAATAAGGTTTTTAAACCAATTTTAACCATATACTTCATACTCAAAATAAACCTTTTAGAAGAAGGTTCCCAAATGAACCTTTAGGAAAGGTTCCCAAAACTAAAAACAAAAAAATGGCGACTGTAAGAATAAAATTAAGCAGTGTTGATATAACTCAACTTAATGAGATTACTGACACAATAAAAGATATAGCTAAGAAAGCTGGAGTTTTAGCCAAAGGCCCAATTCCATTACCAACCAGAAGATTAAAAATAACTACAAGAAAATCCCCTTGCGGAGATGGAACAGCTACTTTTGACAGATTTGAAATGAGAATACATAAAAAGATAATTGATCTTCCAAGCAATGATAAAGTTCTGCATAGTGTTATGAGACTTCCAATTCCAAGAAGTGTTAATATTAAGATAGAAATGAAGGGATAATTTAATTAGAAATTGTTAATATATTATTATTTTAGTTGGCTTGAAATGTTTGTTATTTATTAATATTATTTTTTCATTATAAATTATTTTATTCATTACAGATAACTTTTATTTAACATATATATTTCCTAATCTAATTACTTTTAAACCCAATTTTTCTATTATAAAAATGAAAAGGGGGAGGTTTATAGTTCTAGAAGGCATTGACGGAAGTGGAACTACTACTCAAACAAATTTATTACATGATTATATAAAATCTCTTGATAAGGATAATGATGTTTTAACAACTCATGAACCTTGGAGAAATGAAGATATCAAAAGAATGTTAACTGAAGAAAAGGACGCATATTCTAGTGCAGAGACATTAGCCAGACTTTATGTTTTTAATAGATCAAGACATGTAGAAGGATTAATTTTGCCTAACTTAAATGGTGGTGTTTTTGTTATTTCAGATAGATATCATCTTTCAACTTATGGTTATCAATATACTCAGGGAGTTGATTTGAAAGTTCTAGAAGATTTACATAAAGAATATATGATCCTAAATCCAGATGTAACTATTCTTTTAGATGTAGGTCTTGATGTCGCTTTGGAGAGATTAAGAAAAAGAGGAGCACCTCTTGAGAAGTTTGAAAGAAATCCGGATTTTACAAGGAAATTGATTGATAACTATAGAGAGATTGCACAAAAGGCTAAAATTGATGGAGCTTTAATTGGAAGAATAGAAATATTAGATGGTAACAAGGGAATAGAAGAAGTTGCTAATAGTATAAAAGCTATTTTTGATTTTATTTGTAAGTAATTTACAGTTTTAAATTATGGTCTGGGAGATCTTTTGAATGATTATCTAAACGGCCTGATTCTAAACAGTCCCAACATGTATGAACTTGGCCATTTGGTTCTTTAACTATGCCTGTGTTTTTACATTTAGAACAAAATTTATCTTTTTGATTATAATCTTCCATGGAAAGTATAAACGAACTGGGTTTTTAATTATTGTTATAGTTAATTTATAAAAGATAGCAAAACTATTTCTACTTTTATCTAATAGAAAGCTTTTTAAAAAACATTAAACTGAAATTTTTATGGCAAAGGATGAAACTTTTGATAGAAATGCACTTGCTTTAGAATATGGTTTGCACTACAAGATTCCAAAATTAGAAAGAGAGAGTGATGATGATTATAGAGTGCGACTTTCTGGAGAATTAAGAACAAGAGGAGATATGATTGAATCACATGAAGTATTCTCAGGCAGAAGATATGATGATCCTGAACAAGGGTCTATGGGACTTATAGCAGGTATTTTCGGTGCAATGGCTCAAGAGCTTAGTGGAAAAAAGTTTTCATCACATGATCCTGAAAGACAGATTGGTGATGATTTAGCTTTAGGCGTTGTTATTAGAGATGGTGGAAAAGCTGATGATGCCTTAGGAAAAATTTTTGGTGTTTTAGGTCCAGAAGCTGGAATGGACTTATTAGATTCTCATTATAAAAGGGACAGAAAATAGTTAAAATTAAACATATATTTTTTATTGACTAAAAATTTAACACGCGTTTTTTAGTTCTTTATAAAACTATGAAACAAAACTGTTAGTTCTTTTTGCATTTCTTTAGGCATTTCTTTTTTAAGTTCATGAGATAGAGAAATTGCATAAGCCTGGATTTCATCATCTAACACTTTTTTATTGTATCCTCCAAGAGAAAGCAGTTCTTTTCTTATATGATTTAAAGAGTATTTTTTCATTATACCAATTGCCTTTTTTTTGTATTTTGGATGTGTATAAAACAATCCATGTGCTAATTCATGTTTTAATACATCTTTGTGATTTTCTCCATGAACAGCAATTATATAGAAATTATGTTTTTCGTTTTTGAATAGTTCTAGAATTATTTTTTCATTTTCAGATAAAGGATTAAAATGGCCTTGATAAAACCTTTTGAGAATTTTTGAAGGAATGTTAAACCCGTCCCATTCTTGATAATAGCTAAACTTTCCTTTTAGTTTTATATACCATTGCTTAAATTCTTTATGAGTAAATACTTTATTCATAAATTTTGGGGATTCATAATGCTCCTGAAATCTTAAAAATGTGCGAGCCATATCACTTTGTTTTTTAAAATGAACAAGATATATGTCTTTAGTCAGCCTCTTTTTTTTAATTAAAATCCCTGGAGTAACTTTTTTCATGTTGTATTTCTCTTTTTTACAGAAAATACAATTAAATTTAGTATATAAATTTAGTTCAATTAAGATATTGTAAACTCAAGGTCGCTTATTGTAGAATCTATGAATATATACTATTAATTTGTAATTATAATTATTTAATTATGTAAGAATTATATGAAATACCTTAGATAAAGCTATATCTTCATTAGGTTTTATTTTTTAATAATTTATTTTAATTAATTATATAGATGATGATAACTTGATAGTATTTTTCAATTAACTTCAAAGCTTTCTTTTGGTTTTGTGAAGAAATCAAATTTCAACAAAAAATGGTCTGAGTCTCCTTCTTTTACTGAAGTTTCTATTTCTGTATTTCCTAAAGTATGGAATATATGGTCATAATCTCTTTTAAACCATTTTAATAGTTTTATAGATGGAAAAGTAGGTGTTGCTTTTGTCTGCATTTCTAGCTCTCTGAATTTTTTGTGTCTGTTTAGTTTTTTTATAGGATCATTGAAATCTCCCATTAAAATTATATTTTTCCCAGAATTTTTATGCTGAATTATAAAATCTGATATTTCTGTTAGCTGTTTTATACGTATTTTTTTAGACAAAGCTAAATGTATGCCCACTACTAAGAGATTTTCTTTTTCTATATTTAATACACAAATGCTTCCTTCATTAATTATGCTTTTTCCTTTTGTTATGTCTGTAGATATTTCATTTCCGCCATATTTTGAAGCTAAAACAGTACATAAATCCAAACCATCTTCCCTATATGAAGATTTACCTATTGAAAATGCTTTATAACCTAAAGATTTCAAAAAATTAGTTATTTTTTCTTTTTGAAGTTCATATATAACTTCATTTATGCATATTAAATCAGCATTTGATTCTTTTATCATTTCGTTTATTTTTGAAAAATCTTCTGTTTTTTCTTTTATTATATCTTTTGCTTTTCTGGCATAAAGGTAGTAATGATGTTTTAGATTTGCTATTATAGCATTTCCTTTCATTCCTCCAAAAATATTATATGTAACACATTTCATTTTAGTTTTTGTCTTTTATTTGATTGAGTTTGTTTATAAATCTTGTGAATAGCCAAAATCAAAAAGTCCTTGTGTTTTGTTTAGGACTTTTGGATGCTCAAGGTTAAGTGCCTTGATATAGCCAAATTATACTTATATTTGTAAGTAGAGCTAATATAAATTCTTTATGGAGGATGGTTTTAGCTACAATACTTTTCCCTTAGATATAATCCCACTGAACCTATAGCCAGAGATGAATAAGCTTTTATTTCTGCACTTAATAAAATGTAGCCATTTAACTCATTAGTATTTGATTCATTAAATGTGGCAATATCCATTATTGCCCCAATAGCACCTATGAGAGCAGTTCCATAGCATATTTTATATAGGATTGAAGCAGTTTTCCTTTCCATAGAATTTTTATTTACTACTGGTTTTTATCTTTTTGTGTATTCTTTTTTATGTTAAGTAGATAATAAAAATGTTTATAAATCAATTTTACATCTTTTTTATATCAAAAGAGGGTTAGATGAAAAAAATATTTGTTCTTGGGATATTTTTATTGCTAGTTGGAAGTGTTTATGCTACTGAAGTTAAGGTTAATATCGAAACTCTTGCAAATCATAGTCTTATAGTAAGTGCTTTGGATGGCGACGCTGTTTATTCTCTTTTAGACAGTAAAAAAGTAACTTCTGATTCTTCTGGCAAGGCAGAATTAACTTTAAATTCTAATACTAATGTTATTGATTTAGGTGTTACATTGAGTAAAGATGGAAGTAAGATACTTTACAATAGATTTGAAGATTATAATATTAACAGCCCTATTTCACTTAAAATAATGCCTGGAGGTTATATAGGTGATGCAGCTAGTGACCCTGATTTATTAACTAATAGTGAGAATACTACGGGAACTGAAGCTAACGATTCTGCTGATTCTGAATTATTAATTCCTATTGAGAACAAAACTACTCAAGATGTTAGTGAAGATTCTGCAGATGTAGAGATTAGTTCTAATAATAGTGATAGTCAAAAAGTTACTGGTTTTTCTATAAGTAAAACTGGAGAAATCCTTAAGAAAAACTGGTATTATCCAGTTGGAATTATTGTTGCTATTTTTATTATACTTAGTGTGGTTTTAGGGGCAAGATCAATGTCTATGAAAAAACAAGAAGTTGTTAGTAATGTTGATAAACCAACAGTATATAAAAAATATTATGATTTTGAGCAAGAAGGTAATATGGACCCTAGAATAAAAGCTGCTGAAGATAAAATAGCTGAAGCTCAAAGACAGCTAAAGATGATTAAAAATGAAGATCAGATAAAACAAGCTGAGAGAAAGCTTCAGGAAGATCAAGAACGCTTAGAAAGACTTAGAAGAGGAGATGGGATTTAATTTCTGGTATTTTTTAATTGAAAAGAAATCCCCACAGCTTGCTGTGGCTGGGTAAAAACTATA
>ERZ1292623.4840-Hain-H51-01um-R1-4840-length-10927-cov-6_pt1 | contig 10927 bp, 9 predicted proteins | sample MGYA00564398_ERZ1292623 | MGnify/ENA primary metagenome ERZ1292623 (study PRJEB36523, sample SAMEA6512633) | groundwater metagenome | collected 2019-01-07 | study: AquaDiva: Metagenomics assemblies of 32 groundwater samples
TGATGTAGAAGGAATATCTGATTTAATAAAAAATAAATCAAACGGATTTATTTTTAGCCTTAAAAATAAAGAATCTTTACCAAATTTGTTAAATTACATTAGCGGTCTTAGCAAATCAGATCTAAAACTTGTAATGAAAAATTCAATAGAATTTGCATCTAAATTTAATTGGAATATGATTATATTAAAACTAGATAAACTTATGAATGAAGAATTACACAAAAGACGATGAAAGAAATAAAGAATATTATTGAAAAAAATATAAATTACATTTTATATGCAATAGTAATATTTGGAGCAACACTTAGATTCTATTTTCTTAACATAGCTAAAAACCAAGCTCATTGGTGGGACTCACTAGCCTATGGAAGTTTGGCCAAGAATATAATATATCATATGTGGGATAATTTGCCTTTTATTGTGAATGAATCAATCATACGCCCTCCATTATTTCCTTTAATTTGGAGCTTCATTCTTAGGCTTGGTGGTTCAGACTATTCAGTAATACTTATTACAAATATAATCCCTTCGATAATTTCAATATTCTTAGTTTATTTAATTGGTAAAGAAATGTATGGTGCTAAGGTTGGAATAATTGCTTCTATTTTCGCATCAGCATGTTGGATTCACTTATTCTATGCTGTAAGAGCTATGACTGATATCCCATCAATGTGTCTTATTTTAGCAAGCATATACTTCTTTATCAAATCACATGATTCACTATCAATTAAAAATTGGACACTTTCAGTATTATTTCTAGCATTGGCTGTTCTTTTCAGATATTCTCATGCAGTTATTGCTTTTGCATATGTTTTATTCTTAATATTCATCCATAAAACTAGCCTATTTAAAAATAAGAAGTTCTTTATTGGTGGGGTGATCGGAGCAATACCATTAATCTTATTTATAATAATTAATTTGATTAATCATGGTTCACTTTTACCTGCAAGTGCGACTTATGCTTCAAGCGCTGGAGAAAAAGCAGTTTTTGCATGGTATACTCTTGGATTCATAAAACATATCCTGCGTTCACCATTAGTTTATTTATTTTATGCAGGTTTAATTTTAGTTGTGACAAAACTTTCAATTAGTTATGGATTTATATCAAAGAACAAAGAATCAAAGATGCACTTATTTAACTTAATATTATTTGTTTTAGTTTTATCATTCTTTATATTTGTTATAAAAGCTGCAGAAGATAGGTATCTGTTTGGTCTGTCAAGCATATTGTTTATTCTACCAGCTTTAACATTATCTTATGTTTATAACACTCTTTCAAAATATAGAAAAGAATTTGCAGCCATAGTTTGTTTAATTTTAATAATTTGGTCAGCATATGCCAATATAACTTTTGCAAATAGCATGATATTAGACAAAAAAGAGTCATATAAACAAATGAAAGAAGCATATGAATGGATAAATTACAACACTCCCGAAAATAGCATAATTACAGGAGACTGGGCAGAACCATATACTATATATTATGCAAATAGAAGATTTCAAGTATTACCTCAAGATTTAGATTTTACAAACTTTAGCTTAGAAGCTGATTATGTTGTCCTTAATGGAATACACCAACCAAACGAAAAAGTAGTAAACTACGTGAACTCTATTGTAGCGGATGGCAAATTAGTTCCAGTAAAAGTATTTTTCTTCGATGCCGAACAGAAGCAGCCAGCAGTTATAATCTACAAAAGAGTTTAAAGTTTAGTTGCTAAAATAGCTATCTCATTCCCGTTTTTTTTATGCTTAATATATTCTTTGTCTCTAAGATTGTTAAAAAATTCAATCTTTCTCCCAAGAATGTATTTTGTAAAGAAGTGAAGATAAAGTGCCACAAGCTCAAATATTCCCCCTCCAGCGAAGATGTTTCTTACACCAAAGCCTTTTTTCTTAAGAAAAGAGGTAATTTTGTCTATTGTATAGTGCCTTTCATGTTGAACATAACGAACAGGGTTAAAGTAGCTTAATGTTGTGTCATTAGGGACACATATTGCTAATCTTCCTCCCTTTTTTAGAACTCTATTTATTTCTTCAAGAGCTTTCTCATGATCTTTTATATGTTCAAGAACATCAAGGATTATAATTTGCGAAAAGTAATTATTTTTGAAAGGTAATTTTGTTGCATCGCACTGGACTTTGTTAATTGACTTATTGCTTGTACCAAGATTCTTTTTATCAAGATCAGAAGAAATAAAGTCTTTATTATTTAAGAATAGTTGATTTTCAATCCATTGCATTTCACCTGCGCCTATATTGAGAGTTTTTCCTTTAATTTTTGTATCTATTATAGATGAACAAACTCTTTCTCTTCCATATAGTCTAATTTTATCTTGTTTTTGCATTTTTGAGTACACTATAGACTATAGACCCTGTTGAAACTATGTTTATTGCAGGCTCGTTTAAGAAGCAGGAATCTTTGTATTTTAAGGTTTTATATATTGAATTAATAATTGGTAATGCAAAAGAAGCAGTGTAAATTAACCATATTCCAATTCTTGGCCAGTCTTTTTTCCAGTCAATCCATTTAAACAATCTTTTTTCTTGATTTGGAAAATATGTTCTTCTAAGGTTTCTTATTCTTTTCCTTGATAGCTCTTTCAAAGTTCTTAATAATTTATGATAAATTCCTGTTTGAGGAACATAAGCAAACTTGTCATAACCCTCATTGAATATAGCTACAGGTATATCATTATCTATCAATTGTCTTTTGTCTTTTGCATAATTCTCTATTATTTTCTTCCTGTATATCATTAAACCTTGCGGAGGCATTTTTTCTTTAGTGACCTTACATATAAAGTAATCTTTATTCTTTTGAACTATTATATCATTAGGTGATGCTGTGAAAAATCTGAATATAGGATCTCTTTGCCAAGGATCATAAGAAAGCGTTCTTGTTAATGGAGGATGTTTTGGATTTACCAGAAATCTAACAAAAACTCCTGATATTTTCTTGTCTTCTCTCAGTGGAAAAGTCATTTTTTCTATAAATTGTTTATCGCTAAAGGCCATATCAGCATCCATATACATAAAATACTCGCCTTTAGCCTCTCTAAAGCCCTTCATTTTGCTTACCTCAGCATCTTTTATTTTATTGAAAATTACTTTTATGTCTATTCTTTTAGAATAACTTTTTGCTATCTTTACAGTATCATCAGTAGAATAATTATCCACTATTATTACTTCAAAGTTCTTCTTATCATAAGTCTGCTTTGAAATAGATTCAAGACATTCTTTTATATCTCTAGACTCATTGTAAGTAGGAATTACTATGGTAAATTGTTTTGCCATAAATCACGCAAAATATAGATCTTTAAATGTCTTTTTATTGCGTATAAAATGGTTTAATGCTATACTTCTTGGATAAATCATCTTCTTTACATCTGCGGTTATTTTATGGTGGTGCATCTTGTTATGATTTGAAATTAAATAATATATTAGATATGGGAAACTCATCAAAAAAGGTAACCCTCTCTTTATTGGAAATCTAGCTAATGATATTAATTCAAGCATAGTCTTTCCTAATAAAAGCCATAAACGTGCTGGAAAAGGGTTATTTTTCATTAAAGCAAGGTAATGGTTTCTTGAAATAAGATATTCTTTCTTAAAGTTTATTTTCTCTTCTTTCACACTAAAGCTCCCCATATGATAAATAACTGATTTTGGAGAATACCATATTTCTTTTTCTTTGTTATTAGCTCTCCAGCAAAAATCAAGTTCTTCAGCATACATAAAAAATGACTCATCGAACATTCCTAACCTAACAAACTCTTTCCTATCAACAAGAAGAGATACACCGCAACCCCAGAATATTCTTATTTCATCATTATACTGTCCTTTATCTTTTTCAACACTTTCAAAAATTCTACCTCTGCAGAAAGGATATCCATATTTATCAATAAACCCCCCTGCAGCACCCGCATTTTCAAAATGATCTTTTTGATAATAAGATCTTATTTTTGATTGAACTGCTATGCATTTTTTATTTTTTTTTAATGTTTTTAACATTTCAGACTTCCATCCTTTTCCTACAATTGTATCATTGTTAAGAAATATGACATATTTTGACTTTGATTTTTTAGCTAAGTAGTTTGATGCTTCTGCAAAACCCATTCTCTTATCAGTTATATGAATTTTTGCATCAGTATACTTCTTTTTAACAACTTCAATTGAATTATCGGTAGTTTGATTAAAAAGCAAGCTTACATTTGCCATTCTGTCATCTTTATATATAGAATTTAAGCAGTTATCTATTACTTTTTCTCCATTCAAATGGATGATAAGAATTTCTGGTTCTTCCATTATTCTATGATTGTGTGATTTAGTTTTAATATTCTTGGTAGTTTATCATAAGCTCTTACAACGAAGCTGAAAGGCGAATAAATAAGCCTTAATCTCAAAGTTCCAGAAAACATCTTTATCGAAGCTCTTATAGTATCAACTGTTGTGTTCCCATCATCAGCCCATGCTGTTGGAAATTCTAGTATTCTAAGCCCATTTAGCTTACAAAGATATAGTATGTTTATATCAAATGCCCATTGAGTTATGAATATCTTGTTTATTATTTTCTTTAATTCTTCTATTTTAAACAGCTTTGCCCCACATTGAGTGTCACTGTATTTCATGAAGAACATTATTCTTATCAAAAAGTTGTATATTCTGCTTGCAGATCTTCTGAGCATGCCTTGTTTCTTGTAAATTTTAGATTTTTTAGACCATCTATTCCCAATTATACCTGAGTAACCATTAATGTTCTCAACTAAATCATAAAATGCATCGGGAGATGTTGCCAAATCCGCATCTACAAAACCAACCATATCAAATTTTTTAGATAAAAAATGCTTGAAACCCTCAGTTACTGCAAAACCTTTTCCACCCTTCTTAAATTTTATATAACTCACATTCCTTACTTTTTTCATAAAATTCTTTACTATTTGTTCAGTACCATCCTCTGTTTTATTTATAACCACCAAAATTGAATAATTATTATTATCAGTTCTATTCTTTTTAGCAAAATATGGGGAATAACTCTCAAGTTTCTTTTCTATTCTTTTCTCTTCATTATGAGCCGGAATAATTATGCCTATTTTCATTTTCTAAGTAAGATTAGTGAGCCTATAAAGAATATAGCATTAGATATCAAGAATCCTAAAGAGTAATTAATAAGACTTGTACTCATCAAAGTCAAAAGAACAATTTCAATTAATAAAAATAACATAGACCATAAATAATATCTTGTTCTTCCTAATGATAATTTATAATATAATATGGTGCTTGATAAAGAAAGAAGAGTCGTCCCAGCTGAAAGCAACACTGCAGGGATCTTTGCTTCAGGTAACATCTTTCCAGATATTAAGTAAATTATCTGTTCTGTAAAAAATATTATTATTATTAATGCTCCAAAGCATATTATAGAAACTAGAATCATTGCACGTACAAAATTATTTCTTGATGGTTTGTTATTTGCAGAATCTACAGCCGTAATAGGGAATAATACTTTGTTTATAGGCTGTACTGCTATAAATATTATCAAAGCTATTGTAGAAGCTATTGCATAAACTCCTGCATCAAAGTCGCTAAAGATATTTCCTGCAATAAGTATGTCTATATTGATGAATAATATTAGTGCAGATGTTATTAAGAACACGGGTTTGCTATAAGATCTTATTCCTTCGAGAGGAGCATTTTCTGTTTTACTAGACAATACTTTATTTATGAAAATAAGAGATATCCCTAGAGATAACACAAGACTTATTACAACACCCCATACAGCACCAAGAACTCCAAGTCCAATATACACTAAAAAGAATGAAACTCCTATTTTTAGAAAAGCTTCTCCTAACATAGACAATCCAAGTGCTAGAAACCTCTGTTGTCCTTGAAGTATACCTCTAGCTATTGGAACAAAAATTGAAAATATTATAAATATTGATGTAGCGAAAAGAAGAGAATATGCAATGTTAAATAATGGTGATAAAAATATAGATAAAATAAGGAAAATCACAGCAACAACTATAGCTGTAGGAATAATTTCCTTATTTACTCTTAAAAATATACTCTTAAGTTTCCCATTGTTTTGTTTATAGTTAGAAGCGTATTTTACAACGACAGTCTGAACAGATTCCATGAATATTGCCCCTATATACAAAAATGCAAAGACTCTTTTAAGCATTCCAAAATCCTCTATAGGCATTATCCTTGCCATTATTAGATGGTATAGAAAATTAAGTATATTAAAAATACCAACTAAAAATAGAAGCATTAAACTTCCTCTAACAAGTTTGTTCTTGAGATTTATCATGCTAATCTGATTGAGTCAGGATATTCAGTTTCAAGATAGAATTGGTCAACTTCCATATTCCTAGGATATTTGATTTCCCATATCTTAATAGGTCCTCTAAATTCATTAAAATATACAAAATCTCCAACACTTATTCCTTGAGATGTTAATATACTAACTATCGCATCAGATTCGGAATGAACAACCTTGAAGTTATCATTTTCTTCTCCAAAAAGATAATATTTAGCCAAATTATTATGTACAATTTTTGAACTAAGGTAAAGAACTGCCCCTCTAGGCTCAACATCCCCTCCACCAGCTGAATTCTGAACTACTCTCGGATATATGAAAACTCCAGCATCAATACCCTTTCCTGTATCAACAATATTCTCTCCACTTTCAATATAATATCTTATAGGTATCTGGTATGTTTTCTCATTCAAATAGTAGACTCCATAAACCTCAGATATTTGATTATTATCATTATTTACAGATATTACTATAGCAGCAACATACGCTCTTCCTTCAGGGAAGAATAACTCGGTTCCATTCATTACATATCTTATGTCTTGGTCGAGCGCAGTACCTCCAGGATAAACAAATAAAGTAGTGCTCTTTTTTTCAGTAGTCTGAGAATTATCTCTAAGAAGTGTAGGTATCCAACTTCTCCTATCATATGTTTCATCAGATCCTATTGTGGAGAATGCTGAATATTTTCCAATATCTGTCGAATCAATTAAGAAATGGCTAACATTATGGGCATAAAGAAATGCAATTGTCTTCTCAAAGTTAGTTTCAGTTAAAGCGTATCTTCCCATTAAGTGATTCCAATAAGCTATGCTGTTTCCACCATCTAACGCGGTAGCTCTTTCACCCATAGTTTGAACCCAGTAACCATAATCCCACCAATGTCCAAATACTGCACTAGTGTGAGTATTATCTCTAACCCAACCCATAGCTTTTTGCCATTGTTGTGTATACGCTGAAGGAACGTAGCTTGATGCCATAGCTCTGCTATCTAAGAAAAAGTTATAGCCCGCAAATATTAGAAGTAATATTACTAAAACTGCAATAATTATACTTACATATTTTTCCTTATCTCTAAATTTCTCTCTTAATGTATATAATGAACTTGCCCCTAAATATCCCATAGAAATTGACATAGGAATTACAACAATCATTACAAGTCTTATGAAACCTCTTGCAGAAATTAATGACATAAATAAGAAAGAGAAGAATATCAATGCCTCAATCTTAAGAGAATCAAATTTATGCAATTCATTGTTTTTGCTATATTTTGAATAAATACCAATGAAAGATATTAGGAACGCTAAAATTCCCCCACCATAAAATAACAGGCTAATAAAACTCTGCCCATTAAATATAGAGTTAGGAGAATATCTTGTAAATATTACTAAAAATATCATTAACCCAAAGGACGTTGTTAGAATAGCTCTATCTTTTCTTCCTATCTTGGAAAATGATTTCCAAAACATAACGACAGATCCTATAAGGAAAAGCCAGAATGAAACAAATATATTCTTTATACCAGGTCCGAAGTTGCCCATCCACTCAGTCAAATAAGGCTGTCTGTTTTCAGCAACAGTCTGAATAAGTCTTGACGGTGCTGGTTTGACAAAACTTGTGTATATATTGTCCAACCTTCCGATAACAAATTTAGGTCCAATTATTATAAAAGCTAATAAAAATAAAATGGCTAAAAATATTAAAGCCCATACAATTTTTGGAGGCAGCCTGTTTAAATAAGGGATATTTGAAATCTTTTTTTCAATTTTAGGACTATACCAAAATTGGTAAATGCAAACTGCAAACAAAATAGCAATGCTGAGACCCCTATCTAAAGAGGTAAATATTGTATTAAGTTCATATCTATCTGAAAAATAAATCATAATGATTATTGCAGAAGTAATCCAAGCAGAATAACTAATAATTTGCTCTTTTCCAAAGTTGTTGAAAAGGAAAGCAACAAATACAGCAGGAATGATCATAAAGAAAATATAGGCATAAGCCCCCCATATCAGAGCCATAAGACCAGTAGATATTCCAGCCAATAACCCAAAGATTATCCTCTTAGAATTTGAGTTTTTATCCCAAGCTTCCATTAAGAAATAAAATGCCAAAAACATAAAGAAGAAAGCAGACGCCTCTTTCTCAGGAATTCCAGCTATAGTTCGAGGAATAAATATAGGGAGTAAACTAAAAAATAATGTCGAGATTAATGCACCAATACTAGCATAATTCCTATCAAAATAAACTTTAAGTACTTTTCTAGACATTAAGAAGAAAGCAATAGTTGTTAAAGCAAACATGAATACTGGAAATATAACTGCTGATTGTTCCACAGAACCACTTCCAAATATTCCTGCAATCTTGTGGAACCATGCAATCGAATAGTAATGAAGGGGAAAGTCTCCAGTTCCAATGCCCAAAGGGACGTATCTCATATGGTCTATTGCAAACAAACTTCCATTTTCAACTATATATTTAGCATATCTCAAAAAAAGAAAAGGGTCCAAATCAGGACCTAATGTCCAGCCACCTGTTGTGACATCTCTTAAACCTGGCAGGTTTCTAGTTCTTATCCAAACTGCTAAATAAATTACAACAACTAGACAAGCATAAATTAGCCATTTTGATTTATTTTTAGCGAAATTAAAAAGATTTTCTGCACGCTTTGTTATAATTTCTTCAACTTTTAAATCTTGCATAAACTAAAAGGTAAAAACCATTATTTAAAGGTTATTGAATAATCTTAAACTTTACTAAATCAATCTAAATGTTTCCTACAATTATGCAAAATATTGTACCATGATTTATTATCTGACAAGGTAAATATACTTAACCCTGTGTTATGATATGTTTCCATGTTTCCTATTTCTTCATGAGTTTTTCCAGTTATTACTGCTACGATTGATTTATAGAAAGCATTATGTGTTACTATTAATACAGTTTTATTTAGGAATTTTTGGCTTGTTTCTTCTAAAAATTTTTTAGCTCTATTATAAGATTCTTCTCTAGTTTCAGCATCTGCAGGCAATGGGGGTTTATATCCATCTTTAAAACCAGCATATTCTCTACTCTTACCTTCCCATCGACCAAAGTAAGTTTCTCTCAATTTTTTAGTAATAAGAAAAGGAGTTTGCAAATGATGGCTTCTTATTTGTTTTGCCGTTTCAAGAGCTCTTGTAAGGTCACTGCATAATATTAAATCTATTCTCTCATTTTTCAATCTTAAAGCAACTTTTTTTGCTTGCTCAATTCCCTTCTTAGATAATTTCCCAGGTTTATGCCCTTCAATGATATTGGTTGCGTTTGCTAAAGTCTCTCCATGTCTCAGAATAATTACTCTCATAATAATTTATTAAAATTAAGATTTAAAAATGTTTATTTATCAAGCAAATAATAAAGGTGTAATAAATACCTCAAGAAGAGCAGCCAAAAACAGAACTATTATTGCCAATATTATCAAGTTAAGAGAATCCTGTAAGACTTTCCAGAATTTTTCTGTTCCTATTTCTCTTCTTATTACTGCAAAAGAAATCATTCCTCCAGCTAAAGCAGCTACAAAATAAGCTCCTATTTCAGGTAATCCATGTACAAAATACCTCAACATTGCAACTGGTAGATAACTCAAATCAGATCTAGTGAATATTGCTATAGCCGCAGCTATTACGCTCGCATTCCAAGCAAGTATGAAAACAACCCCCGCTCCAAAGAGAAGAGAGAAAATAAGGGTAAATATCAAAACATAAGTATTATTTGCAAAAATCAAAAACATTCTTTCTTTATTTGTAGCAAATGCTGTAGGGCTTGTGTTTGGATCTCTAACCAAAACAGTATTTTTACAATTCTCATCACCAGGTCTATTTATATTACAGAAAGTATCTAATTGCTGTTCTAGAGTTCCAGTAGTTGGTAAAAGTATGTACCAAAATGAGAATCCTATAACAAATCCAACAAACAACCACATAAATGCCCATATTGCTTTTCTATGATCTTTAAGCATTTGGAATGCGCTAGACCCATCTTGAGAAGATCTTGTTTCTTCAATTCTAAACATATAGAACATGAACGGTATTGAAAACATCACTGTGAAAGTAACAACCAATATACCTCCAGTCTGACTCAAAACAGGATCGTTCTTGAATATCCATTCAACAAGCAGAATTGATATGCTAGCGTAAAATGCTCCAACAAAAAACATCTCCCATGGTTTTCTCTCAGCCTTTGCTGGATTAATCAACATCTCAAACATAATTCATCACAAAATGAAAAAATCAACTACCTTTTTATATATGTTGTCTGTATATGTTAATGGATAGATTTGAAAAGATTTGCAATGATATAAAATCAATAAAAATTCAAGGAGCTACCAATGTTGCAAAAGCAGGAGTACAAGCTTATTGCATTCATCCTAACAAAAATTCAATAAAAATTCTATCAAAATTGAGACCAACAGAACCAATGCTATTTAATGCACTAAATATAGTAATAAAATCTTCAGTTGAAAACGTTTTGAATCATTTCGAAAACGCTCAAGAATTTATAAATCATTATTTACAAAAGACAATAAAAAATAATCAGGTAATATTCACCCATTGCCATTCAAACACTCTTGTTCAAGCA
>ERZ1292623.4841-Hain-H51-01um-R1-4841-length-10925-cov-9_pt1 | contig 10925 bp, 9 predicted proteins | sample MGYA00564398_ERZ1292623 | MGnify/ENA primary metagenome ERZ1292623 (study PRJEB36523, sample SAMEA6512633) | groundwater metagenome | collected 2019-01-07 | study: AquaDiva: Metagenomics assemblies of 32 groundwater samples
AGTAACAAGGGAGATTGTTTTAACTCCGTCTACGACTACAACAACTACAACTCCTACGCCAACGCCTGCACCGACAACTGAGCCTGCAACTGGGGAATGCGGGAACGCATATCTAGAGTTTATTGGAAGTGCTCCGCAAGGCAAACAAAGAATTATGATTAAAATTCCAGGAACTGCGAATTCTCCTATATGCGCGAATGGAAATGCTGCTTGTGCTGCTAAGGGATTGAGTTGTAAGAAAATTGAATATAAGACTTCACAGCAAGGCGTGTGGCTTGGAAGCACTAGAGGGTGTGGAGAGGAGTCAAGTTTGTTATCAAAAGTGAATTATTATAGTGCTGTTTGTGATAATGAAAGAGAGGAGGGGGATAGAACTCCTTTAGAACCTGTAACACCTCAACCTTCAACGTGTAGAAATGAATGTACGACATTAGGATCCATAGAATGCTCTGGAGATAATGGCTATAAGCGATGTGTAAATTACAATTCAGACTCGTGTTTGGAGTGGAGTCCTGTTGTTGATTGCTCGGCAGGAGAAACTTGCAAAGAAGGTTATTATTGCCTTAGCGAAGGAGAACCTGCGCCTCCAGAGACAGTTACAAATGCGGCTGGATGTACCGAAACAGACATAGAAAACGATCCGACTGTGGAGGGAACTTGTTGGAATTCTCCTCATCCAGTATCTGGTGAAAGATTTGAAAAACGTGATGCTTGTTATTACAGCAAAATGATTGCGGAGTATTCATGCGCAGATAACGGGCGCTGTGAAGTAGTTGAAAAAGCATGTCCTGAAGGCACAACCTGCGTGGTCGGAGCATGCATTCCAAAAGGAACATCAGAAGGATCTGAGCAATGTAGAAATACTTTAGATTGTAATTATATTGAGAATTTTGCATGCAGCAGAGACAAAGTTTGCGTTAAATGCAAAGGATTTTGGATATTTGAGAATCCAAAAGGATGCAGAAATTTGATAAAAATAGCAAGATCAGATAGTTAATCTAATTTAGTGAAGATAATTTTTATAATCTCGACTAAAATTGTTCCATATTATGTTAAGTACTAATTTCTTGATAATATGCTGCTCTGAAAAGAGAACTATTGGATTTGTTCAAGAAGTAAATTTCGCTCTAAATCTTTGTCTTTTGCAGTCATTCCATGTACGCCAAGCCATGCGCGAGCACCATATTTGATAATTGCTGCATTATAAGCAACATTTGCAGAAACCCCTCTAGAATTAAGTTGTTCTATCACGTAATCAAATGCGCGACTCATTTGACTCAAAGACTTATTGTAAAGAGGGTGATTCGCATGCCTCATTCTGACTACTTCTTTTTGAAATAGGAAATCTGCCGCTTCCAATAACAGTTCTGCTTTATTTTCCTGAGAAGGGTTAGTGTCATATATTTGTACTGCCTCCATGAACTCAGCAAACTCTGTTAGGACTTTTTCATTTCTCCTCCTGTCAAAATACATGGATTGATACTTTTGAGGTCCTTCAAAATCTTCACCGAAAATTCTCATTATAATTCCATCTTTACCAGTTAATTCTCTTGGCTTCCGTGTAGAATAAATAGTTTTTACTGCATCTTCTAAAGAGGACTTCTGGATATATTCTCTTAGACTTTTTTCCTGTTCTAATGTTAAACTAACCATGTTATTATAGATTAGTTTTCACCATCCCACTCAGTATCTAGAATTTCTTCTGGCTCGTTTTCAGAATCCTCAAATGATTCTGAATCAACAGGAATTGCGTCGTTTAAGGGAGGAATATCGGTTTTATTGTCTTGGGCATTACCCGGCATATATTCATTGCTATCTTCAAGTTCTTTTAGGATAACATCTTCAATATCCTCATCAGTAAATAGTGTTGTTGGTGTTCTTATTAGCGGAACCGGATAAAGTTCATGCGTCTGCTTTACGTTGTTTTCTTCATGTTTTTTTGAATGAACTCCATGCGCTTTTTTATTGTCATCTAGATTATCCTCCTTTTTTGCCTGGCGGGATATTTTTTCTAATTCTGCCACTAGCTCGCTGATTTTATTAGCTGCGTCTGCATTGACTGAAATGCTGTCAATTCCTTCTGCGAGCAATATTTTAACCATGTCTTCTCTGCTTCCTGCCTGCCCGCATATGCTTGTTTTAACACCGTATTTTTTGCATGTTCTTATAACGTGCTTAATTGAATTTATGACTGCTGGGTGTGTCTCATCATAAATATTCTGCACTTCCTCGTTGTTTCTGTCTATTGCAAGAGTATATTGAGTTAAGTCGTTTGTTCCAAAGCTTATAAAATCTATTCCCTCTTTGCACAAATCCTCTATTATCTGAACTGCTGCAGGGGTTTCTACCATTATTCCCACTAAAACGTTTTTAGGCATTTCAATATCATTTGCAATTGCTTTGGTTTTTTTAACTTCCTCGACGCTAATAACTTGGGGAGTCATAATTCCAAATTTTTTCTGGGGGAAGGTTAGTGCAACTTTTTTTATTGCGTTTAATTCTGCTTTTAGAATTTCTAGATGCTTCAGGCTAAATCTTATTCCGTGATCTCCCAGCATTGGATTAGATTCTACATGCTGCGGGGCGCCCTCTAAGTTTTGAAATTCATCGCTTCTTATATCAGAGGTTCTAATCCAAACTTCCTCGAAAGACTTTGAGATTGCACTAATTCCATTTACAAGCAAGGCAATATAACTGTGAATTTTTCCTTCGTAAACAAATCTAAGAGGATGTTTTCCACTTGTTGCTATAATTCCTTCCAGTCTTAATAGTCCAACTGCACGCGCCTTTGACAGGGCTGCGCGACTTGCGGCTTGAGGCAAGTCAACAATTACTTTTATTTCTGTTCTTGTTGGAACAATCGGCTTTACCTCTATGAGTTTTGTTTCTCCTTTTCCTTCGTATACGCTTCCTGAATTTCCATCAACTGTTACAATGTCTCCTTCCTTTAGTATCTTTGTTGCGTTTCCTGTTCCAACAACTGCTGGAATTCCCATTTCCCGGGAAACAATTGCTGCGTGGGATGTAATTCCTCCCTCATCTGTTATAATTGCTGATGCTCTTTGCATTGACACCACCATGTCTGGATTTGTCATCTCGGTTACTAAAACATCTCCCTCCTTAACTTTCTCTAAATCTTCCTGCGAATTAACAACTTTAACTACTCCTGAAGCTACGCCCGGACTTGCTCCTAAACCAGAAAGAATAATATTCCCTGAAACTTCCTCTTTCCTTTCCTTGAATATTGTTGTTATCGGCCTTGACTGGACAATATAAATTGATTCAGAATCCAACGCAAACTCTATGTCCTGCGGTTTTTTATAATGCTCTTCAAGCTGTTTTGCGTATTGCGAGAGTCTTTTTATTTCGTAAGAGGTTAGAACCTGCTCTCTGCTTTTTTTATCTTCTAATTTTATTGTTATATTTTTTCCTTCTGAATCTCTTACAAGAGCTATTTTCTTTTCTGAGATCATTGTTTCTAAAATTTCGAAATTTGATATGTCCGGGGAGACTACGTAATGGTCTGGCTTTATTTTCCCAGAAACTATTCCCTCTCCTAATCCCCAAACTGCCTCTATAACTATCGTGTTGTCGCTTCTTGTTGGATTTTTTGAGAACATGACTCCTGATTTTATTGAATTAATCATTTTTTGAACTACAACTGACAAGTAAGCCTTGTCATGGGCAAATCCTTTTTTTGTCCTGTAATAAATTGCCCTTGAAGTGAATAAGGAGGACATACATTTTTTTACTTTCTCCAGCAATTCTTCTGCACCGCGCACATTTAAATATGTGTCCTGCTGTCCAGCAAAACTTGCGTCAGCCAGGTCTTCTGTTGTCGCGGAGCTTCTTACTGCAACAAAAAGTTCGCTGCTGGAAGAGCCTAATAACTCATTAGAGTCAACCTCCTCTGCATTTTTATTTACATTAAGAATTTCGTATGATTCTACAATTGCATCCTTCATTTCCTGGGGCATTTCTTCCTCTTCTATAAGATCTCTAATTTTTTTTGAAACCTTGTTCAAATCTTCTGTGTTGTCTACATTGAGATTTGAGAGAATTTGGATAATTCTCTCCTTGATGCCTACTTTTGTTATGAAATATTCGTAAGATTGTGCTGTAACAACGAATCCTGGAGGAATCGGCATCTTGAGGTTGTACATTTCTGCTAAACTTGCCCCTTTTCCACCTGCTATGGATACATCCTTATTGCTTAGTTCTGAGAACCATTTAATAAATTCAACGCTCTTTTCTTCCATGGATATATCAATCAAAAATCCTTAATAAACATTACTTTCCCTATTTTAGTTTAGGCAATTTTCTCAAAAGTAATTTTTGTTTTGCAAGGCACCTTTGACTTTAATTTTGCCAGGGCATTTTTCGCAATTCTTGCTGCGCGCTCGTTTGCGCATGAGATAAAAATAATTTCTTTTCCTTTGTCTACTAAGGCGGCTCTTCCGATAGTAACACCGAATGAATGCTTCATTCCGCTCGACAAACGGTCAGCTCCTGCTCCTGCTGCTGTTTTGTTTTCTCTTAGTATGTGATGAGGATACACTCTTATTGCAAGATAATATCCTCCTGGTATTTCCTGGTCAAGAATTTTGTTAATTAACATTCTGCATGATTCAAGCGCGTTGTCTCTGATTTGGATTCTCTCCTCTGAGATAAGCCTTACTTGATAAGTATGTTTTTTTTCGTTGTAGCCTTTTACGTCGCCCATTGTGAATTTTACTATCTTGCTTGGCGGGACTGTTTTTATATATGCTCTGTTTTTTACTCCTGACTTTCGAGTATATGGACGGGCTTTCTTTTTTGAGTATGCAGATGCTTTTCTTAGTCCCATTATTTCCTTCTTAGATTATATCCAAAGTTCCCTTGGTATAAAACAATTTCTTCAAGCTCCAAACCTTCAAGGGGGATTGTACCGTTTTTTAATCCATCAATTAATTTTTCTCTTATTATAGTAGTGCGTTGCTGAGAGGGAGCATGCCTGATGTAAAATGTGTCAAAGTGAGGGAGAGAGTCTGGACTGAAGTCCTTGCCGGTATATTTAAAGTAAAATGGTTTTGTTGTTTCAATCATTTTACTTCAACCTCGGTTGTAATTGCCTGCCCAGGAAGACCTTTCTCAAATATAGCCCTCACAAGCCCTTTGTTTCCATGAGCGTCACTTATTTTTCCTTTTATTATCTTTCCAGAAGTGCTTTTCCACTCAACATTTTTCCCAGCCATTTTTTTAGCTTCAACTCTTGAAGTTAAACCTATATCTAAGAGATAATGCCTTTCGTGGATTGTTTTTCTTCCTCTTCTGAATTGGACAACTATTCCTTTCATGTTTATTGCTGGAAAAGAAGGTTTTTAAATTTTAGCAAGTTAGGGACACGGCCTGGTATTTGTTATATCTGGAATATTACAAGTGGCACTAGCAGCACTTCCGGGAACATAGAACGCATCATTACCAAAAGTATTTCCGTTGTAGTTATTAGTGTCAGAGAAAGCATCACAACGAAAGTCTCCAAAAGTATTTGAGCAGACATAATTATTCCGGAAGTTATTATTTATACTATCAGATATCAACTCAATTCCGCCCCGGCGATTTGTTTCTACATTATTGTTTTCTATGAAGTTATCGCTCGCTGTGTCTAGAACTATTCCACTTCCTACAACACTACTATCTGCTCTATTGCCAATGATCTTATTATTATTACAGCCAGTAGAAGATATGAAGTATATCCCTCCGTCTATGCTCGATCTAATCTGGTTGTTTTGAATTATGTTATTATTGCACCCCTCTAAATATATTCCAATTTTGAATCCGAACGTATTGATTACTAGATTTTCTATAGTTATTCCATTAAGGATACCACTAGGGGATGCGCCAACTACTCCGTGCGTTACATATGATGTACTTGTAGGAGGATAGTTTATCATTTTGTTATTTCCATTTAATGTAACACCATCGGCAGTTATTAGAATACATTGGGGAGGTGGGGAAGAGGGATTAAATGTTATGTCTTGTGTTAAAATATATTTCTGATTTGTCCTGTCCAATGTTGCTCCACATGCTGCTATTCCTATCACACATTCTCCTGATAAACAGGTTTCTCCTATCGCTGTATTGCAAGTTGTTGTGCTCCATTCTAAGCAAGTATCTGCGTCGTAATTGCCACAAGTTTGATAGCTTGAAGTTCCAGAGCATTGCTTGGCTCCTGATGGAGCGCAGTCGTCTGTGCAACCAGGACAGCCCTCATCAATTGTCCCGTCGCAATCATCGTCAACTGTATTGCATAGCTCTGTAGCGAAGGGATGAATATTTGCGTCGTTGTCATTGCAATCAACTCCCGCCCTTAGACAATTTAGTGTTATCCCGGTACCATAAAGGTCTCCGTCAAGGTCTGTGCAGAAAGGGACACATGCGTTGGTATCAAAACTAAGACAGTCAAAAGAGCAACCCAGATTCCCTGACGCAAAACCCTGACTTATGCAAGTCTGTCCATTTAAATCGTCATCAGTATTCGCAGAAATGAGGTCTGGTCCAATGTCACACACCTCAACTCCTGTTCTCTGCCCATCACCGCAAACATCTGCGGAAGTAGCCTGACTGACAACGAGCTCATCAATAGTAGTTGTTCCGCTTGAAATTGTTTGTGAAGGATTGCTGACTAAAAATGCCTCAAAGAAATATTCAGGGTCTCCTTGTCCAGATCCGTCATCAATCCATTGTGCTGTCCATACTGCTGAGGGATAAGTTCCTGAAACTGTGCCGGATAAAACATTACTTAATACATCGTCCTCATAAACATTAAACGTGATTGTCTTTCCTGCACAGCTTCCAGTTCCAACAACATTCATATTTACTTGCTGTCCATTAACTGCATTTGGCGTGCTCCACGACGCGGAAGTTAAAGCGCATGGAGAGGGAGGGGCGCAAACACCAACCTGGCACGTTCCTGAAGTGCAGGAAGTTCCGTCCGGCTGGTCGGCATAAACGCAGACTCCTGAAGCACATAATGCTGTCTGACACTCTATTGCTGTGCAGTCTGAACTTTGAGTGCAGGAAGGCTGAGATTGCATATTTACTTGCAATTGGAAAACATCTGCGGGATAGCGAGAGGAGACTATCTTGCCTTTGCTGTCTTTTTTGCAGGAATAAACTGAGAGCTTCTTGATAGAAGCAAATGTGGATGTGGCTTGCAATTGTATTCTTTCTAATTCCTTTATTGATATCTCCCTAATAAATGATTCAGTGTTTTTATTATTGTCTTCTATCACTATAATAACGCATTTTGCTTCTTGCTCTCCTCCGGGGCGGCGCTCTAGAACAAAATTAATATCTTGTTGAGCGAGAGAGGGCGTCTTTATTTTATAGTTTAATCTTATTAATTCTGTTTCTATTTGAATTGTCTCTGAAGAATCTGCTATAAAATATCTCAAAAATGCCCAAATTATTACGATTGCTGCAAGAACAAGGAGGATGATTAGAACAACTACTAAAACTCCGCTAACCCCTTTTTTGTTCATTTAGATAATTAGATTAAGTGATTTAAAAGACTTTAGATTGAGATTGTGAACTCTCCGAATTCTTTTTTTAGGATTTCTATTACTTCTGAGGACAACTGGTGTGTTTTTTCCAATTTTGTTTCTGATAATGCCTTCGCAAGCTCTTCTTTTGTTGAGAGCGATATTTTTCCATCTTTTATTTTCTTTATGCTTTCTGGATTTTCTGAAACAAAAATGCCTTCTTCTGTTGGTATTATGTCTGCTTTTTTTCCGTCAAAGGATATTCTAATTATTCCTTTTTTGATTTCTGAAAGCTCTTTCCTTTGCAAGTACTCAGTTAGAGAAGCCATTAAATCAGATGCGTCCCGATTCAAGCGATGCATTTCTCCCTGAGTTATTTTTTTATTTGCTGTTCTTTTTATTTTAGCAATTTCTTTTGCAATGTTCAATATCCTTTCAGGAAGTTTTCCTTTCTTTATCATTTCTGCCTCTAAATCTTTAATCAGGGCTTCCTGTCCTTTGTTTCCGAAAATGTTTTTCATTATCGCAAATGTTTCATTATATATCTTATCTGCCTGATGCTCGCGCATCTTTTGCTCTAATTTCTCGCGAAGTTCCTTCATCTTCTTCGAATACTCCCTTGATTCCTCCAAAAGAGAGTCTATCTCTTTTCCAGGTATCTCTTTTAATTTTCCATGCTCATAATCTTTGTATAGCTTGACGACTTTCTCAAGTGTTGAAAGCTCTTTGTGGCTCATTACTTTTTCTCTGTCTACTAGAACTTCTTTTACTTCTGAAACAATTGTCTTTGGAACTGGAGGAGCACTACCTGCGAGCATCATCATTGCCTGTGTTGGAGTTACAACACCGAAATAAATATCAACCATTGCGTCCATTAGTCTGCGTTTGACAATTTCTTCTGTTCTCTCCCCTTCTTTCATATACAAGTCAATTGCTTCAGGACTTGGCTTGATTCTCCCCATTTGCAGCAATCTTTTCCAGGGAATAAATGTTCCCTTGTCATACAATGGAACGCCATCGCGAATAAAAGTAAACATAACTGGCTGAGCATCTTTAACAGACTGCCAGAAGTCTGTGAGCAAATATACCTGGACATTCAAAATATTTTTAACGCCCGCGAGAAGTGTTGCCTCTTTAACAAATTCATAAATTATTTTTCCTCTTAGTTTTTCCAATAGTTCAATCCTTGACATTCTTTTTACGTCTGTATCATCTATTATAACAAAAGTATCTACGTCGCTTGTTTTGTCTGCTGTTCCGCGGACAAGACTGCCTCCGATGGCGTAAGTGGCAACATACTGGACTCGCCCTGTGTTGAGCCAGTTTAGAACTAAAGTTTTGTGAATGTTCGCAACTCTCAAAGCACCAAGAAATCCATCATCATGTAAGGGGAAACTCGCTGATATTGCATCTATAAATTCGTATTTTGAGTCTAAACCATAATTCCATAAATCAACTTCTGCTGTTTTAATATGCACCCAGATATTTTCTCCTGAATCTTTTGCTAATTTTATAATCTCTGTTTTTATTTTTGCAAGATTTTTGTATTGGTCTTCTGGAATTATTACAATTAAATGAATCGGCTTTGTGTCTGAAATCTCTTTAGGAAGATTTTCATCCTCCTCGAATAAAGGATTTGACTGCGCAGGAAGAATTCCAATTGATTTTGTGAATGAAAACTGCTTTACAACTTTCTTCTTAAAATCCTCAAGTTTTTCTTTTATTTTTTTAGTGTCTTGATTCTGCGCCGGTGGCTGTTGTGAGTTTGATTTGTTATTGAATTCATATTTCTTGTTATATTCTATATTTCCTGCAAGGGTATCGTGCTTCTTCTTTTCCATAATAAAATGTGAAAAATATCATATTTAAAAGTATGCTTTTGAGTCTTTATTTTTAGATGCATAAAACTATTCTATTCTTCTCTCCAAGCATAATGAGAACTCGATTGGCTCAGCAAGCTCCTCTCTAGACTCCCTTAAACATGATACTATAACTGCATAATTCCCGTCCCAAGGAAGAGTGTTGCTTTTTCCTTCATGGTTTTTATTGCCATCTGAATAGCCTCCACCAATCCACCTGGTGCCTTCTAACTTGTCAATTAGAATGCTTGTCTTATCTTTTTCTCTGCCTGACAGCTTTTCAAGCATCCACGATATTCTATCACCGCGTTCGCCTTCTATGATATATAAACAATCATCTAGGTAGCTGTACAAAGTTCCAGATACATTGGCGCGGGCTTTAATGAAACGTGGCGCCTGTGTATATCTCATGCCGCCTCCGCGCTTTTTCTCAGCAGTTATATCATTGGCTAGGTCCTCCTCCAGTTCGTGAAGTGCAAACGAGCCAGCTAATGGCAGAACATATTCAATACATCCGCCTATAAATCCAATTCCAAGAGCTGCTCCGCCCGCATAGTTGAATAAAGAGCGCCTTGTCATCTGTTCGTTCATCATTGCGCTGAGAAACCATGAGTTTATAAATATTCATCCTCTTTTTTGTTCATGCTGAAAAGGGGAGTGCGGAGAGAATATTTGTCTGAGTTTGTCTACGGCGGAATTGACGGGGCTGTTACGACTTTTGCAGTTGTTTCAGGCGCAATGGGTGCGTCTTTAACCTCAACAGTAATATTAATCCTCGGTTTCGCAAACTTATTCGCCGATGGTTTTTCTATGGCTGTTTCAAATTATTTATCAACAAGCTCTCAAAGGGAGTTGAATTTAAGGCATAAACATGCACACCCGCATGAAGAAAAAAGTCCAAAGAGAACAGCAATTGCAACCTTCATTTCATTTTTAGCAATAGGGATTATTCCATTAATATCTTTTGTTTTGTCGCCAGTATCTCAAACAATAAATTCAAATAAATTTGTATTATCTTTTGTCTTAACAGGAATAGCTCTTCTGATAGTCGGCGCTGTAAAAGGAAAGGTAATTGGAAAGCATTATCTAAAATCTTCATTTGAAACTTTGGCTATAGGTGGAGTTGCTGCCCTAATTGCTTTTTTAGTCGGTTATTTGTTAAAAGGATTGGCTGGCTAAATTTTAAACTTTTGGTAAGATTATAAATTATCAGTAAATCCGTTTTGAAAATAAATGCATCTATTGTATTTTTTTGGATGCAGGCACCACAATTGCAGAGAATAAAAGTCGCAGACCATTCTTCTTTCCTCCCAGATATTCGTATTTTCTCCAAGCCCATTTGCCCAATAAGCTCCTCTTTCGTCCATTCTTATATGCGGGCATCTTGATTCTTCTTTTGAGCTTATAAATAAATCTTTTACTAATTTGTCGCTGTTCATATTGCGCTATGCGCTCTAAAGGATTATAAATGTTCGTGTAAACAAATAGACCAAAAGGGTTAGCTTTTTAACTAGCTGGTTGTTTTTTGGATGATTATGTCCAA
>ERZ1292623.4842-Hain-H51-01um-R1-4842-length-10925-cov-7_pt1 | contig 10925 bp, 9 predicted proteins | sample MGYA00564398_ERZ1292623 | MGnify/ENA primary metagenome ERZ1292623 (study PRJEB36523, sample SAMEA6512633) | groundwater metagenome | collected 2019-01-07 | study: AquaDiva: Metagenomics assemblies of 32 groundwater samples
TTATCGATTATCTCAAAGATCTAAACGAGCAATACCATCTGCGCATACTGGAAGATCCTTTGCACGAAGACGACTGGCGGGGCTGGAGTATCCTCACCTCGACTCTCGGAGGTCAAACTTCTATTGTCGGGGACGACCTCCTGGTTACAAATCCCCAAAGGGTCAAAAAAGCTATTGCAGAAAAAGCCTGCAATGCTATTTTGGTCAAGCCCAACCAAATCGGTACTATCAGCGAAACTATTGCTGTGATTCACCAGTCCCGGGCCGCAGGATGGAAAATCATCGTCTCCCATAGATCCGGTGAAACCAACGACGATTTTATCGCCGACTTTGCTGTCGGAGTGGGCGCCGACTACACTAAATTTGGAGCCCCGGATCGCGGCGAACGCGTGGCTAAATACAATAGATTGCTAGCAATTGAGACAGAAATATTACAGCACGTCTCTTCTTGAAGAATGATAAGCGTTAATAATTAAACCTGCAAACAGTAAGACCAGGAGTAATGCTGAAAATCCCACAGAGAAGAATTTTATTCCATAATCCTTCAAAATTGAACCAATAGGTATACCAAGAAAAGCAAATGGCAATCTGCTCAGTAATTCATAAGTTGATATTGTGGTCGCACGTATATCAGAACTGGAATTCCGGTTTAGCGAATCCATAATTGCAGACTTCTTAATAGGGCTATAAAACCATCTTATGAGAAATAGAAAGGTCCATACATAAACATTAGTCCAAAGTGAGAAAATGTAGTTCAAGACGAGAAATAGGACACCCAGGATTATTAAAAACTCAAGCTTAATTCTTTTTACCATGTATTCATATAAGAACCCAGAAGGAATAGAAATAACAAGGGCAGTAGTAAAAAGGATACCTATTCCTATAGCGTTATACCCCCAATCTACGACAGCGACATCATCAAGTATTTCGTAGGCGACTGTCGAAAAACTGCCCAAAAGAAGAAGTAATAATGTTAACTTAATAAATTTTGCATTAAAGAGATTTGTAAAGCCTTTACCAGTTTGAGCCACAAAGTTCTTTAAAGAAAAAATAATAGTATCAACTTTAGGTTCAGTCACAAAAAGGGTAAATAATACTCCAAGTAACTTAGCCATCCCTGTTAACAAGAATGGGAGCCCTCCCCAGAATTGAAACAAAAACCCACCGCTTATCGTAGCTATAGCAGTGGAAACACTTAAAAAAACATTTGATCTGCTTAGAACAGAAGGATATTTATTCTCCTCCTTTTTTTCAACAAGGGAGTCATACATAAATGCGTCTATGGTTCCTGAATAGAAACTTTGACCAAGAGCAATCACTATATATACCAATATGAATTGAGTAAAATTAGTAGAGAAACTCATTAGAATCTCGCCGGTGGCGCTAAGTAAGAGTGCAATGATTAACGTTCGTCTTTTTCCTACCAGATCCGAGAAAGCTCCGGTTGGAATTTCCGACAAAATTCTCGTGACCATGCCGGCTAACTGAAGTATGGTTGCTTGGCGTATATCAATAAACCTGTATACAAACAGTAACCACGGAGCATACCAGAAGAAAGCATTGTTTAAAGCTATTATCCAATAACCCAATCTTATATTTCTAATTTTCATAAACGACAAGTGTAATTCTAGTGATACAATTAATATAATGTCAAATCGGCCTAAACCTGTAGTCTTAGCCATTCTGGACGGTTGGGGCATCGCTCCACCGGGTCCGGGCAACGCCGTTGACGCCGCCCCCACTCCCAACCTGACCTCTCTAAAGAACGCTTTTGTGCATACTCAGCTCATTGCCCACGGTGAATCCGTAGGTCTACCCAAAAGTGAACCCGGCAACACCGAAACCGGGCATTTAAACATTGGTGCCGGCCGCATTGTTTACCAGGATTTGCCCCGTATCAACATGTCCGTCGCCGACGGTACCTTTTTTCAAAATCCCAGTTTAATCGCCGCCCTCAACCACGCCAAGCAAAATCATTCCCGTCTGCATTTACTGGGCCTTGTGGGTGGCGGAGGGGTACATTCCGATTTAGCCCACTTATTTGCTCTCCTGCGCCTCTGTCACGAACAACAAATCCCCACTGTCTATCTGCATCTATTCACCGATGGCCGGGATTCTCCTCCCAGCGCCGCCATGACCTATATTAACCAAATTAAATCCGTCATCCAAAGAGAGTCCGTCGGAAAAATAGCCTCCGTCATGGGCCGCTTCTATGCCATGGATCGGGATTTTCGCTGGGACAGAACCGCTAAAGCTTACTTTTGTTTAACCGAGGGGATTGGTAAAAAAGCCGACTCGGTAGAATCCGTGATTTCCGAATCATATTCTGCCAACAAAACGGATGAATTTATTGAACCCACTCTAATTATTCCCGAAGCGATTATTAAATCCAACGACGCCGTGATTTTTTATAATTTTCGTATCGATCGTCCCCGCCAGCTAACAAAAGCTTTTGTTCTCCCCAATTTCGAAGAAACTGCCAACATTACCGGCTTCGATCCTTACGCTGTCCGCTACGCTCACAAACACGTCGAAGATACTCGCGATCGGTCTAAACCCTTCACCCGCCCGACCCAACTTACCAATCTCTTCTTTGTCACCATGACCGAATATGAAAAAAATCTCCCCGTCAATATTGCCTTTCCTCCGCTCATGGTCGACAATCCCTTAGGTCAAGTAATCTCCTCCTCAAACCTGCGCCAGCTCCGCATATCCGAATCAGAAAAAGAGCGCTTTGTTACTTACTATTTCAACGGCCAACGGGAAGATGTCTTCCCCGGAGAAGATCGTCTCATTATTCCTTCCCCCAAAGTATCTACTTACGATATCAGGCCGGAAATGTCCGCCCGGGAGGTAACGCAAAACGTACTCAAACACATTTCAGGCGGGGTATATGATCTCATTATTATCAACTATGCCAACCCAGACATGGTCGGTCATACCGGCAATTTAAATGCTACTGTCAAAGCCTGCGGAGTAGTGGATGAATGCATCGGTCTTCTTTCCGCAGCCGTTCTTTCCGTAGGCGGAGTTTTAATCATCACAGCAGATCACGGCAACGCTGAAGAAATGATCAATCGCGCCACAAACAGTATCGATACTGAACACAACGCCAATCCAGTGCCGTTCATCATTATTGGCGAATCTTTTCGCACCGCCACCCAAGTTTCTCAGGGTATATTAGCCGACGTGGCTCCCACTATTCTCTCACTCTTGAAAATTCCGGCCCCTTCGGCAATGACCGGCCGTAATTTACTAAGATCGTAATTTCTCCTTTATATACTCCGTCATCTTCACCTATATATTCATAAATTTTTGTCAACTCCCGGGCTACGATAATTTGCGCGTCAGGATACCTTTGTTTTATTTCATTAAGTGTTTTTTCGGCTCTTGCGGGTGACTCATAAATAATGGTAGTCATATTAGGCAAAATTTCAAATTTATTTCTCCAAAATCCCAAAAACATAAATTTATCTGTCGGTAATCCTGCGGCTGATAAAGCCGCTGTTGCCGCCGAGGCCCCTGGAATCGGCACCACTTTAAATCCTGCCTGCCTGGCCGCTCGCACCACTTTATATCCTGGATCAGAAATTAAAGGTGTTCCTGAGTCTGATACCAGCGCCACGTCGCCATGAGCCAAGTAACTAAGTAACAAACTAACAACTTTCACCTCATTCCAGTCCCGGACAGAAATATATTTTTTGCCCGATCCTCCCAAAATTTTAATCAGCTGACCAGTCCTCCTGGTATCTTCACATGCAATTACAGAAGTTTCCAATAATATCCGTTTGGCTCTCATCGTAATATCTTCCAGGTTGCCAATAGGAGTTGCGACTATGTATAATATCCCCACTATGCTTGATTATATCTTAACTCTCCTCAAACCCGAAGTTTTTATTACCTCCCTTGGCCCTTGGGCCTTAGCTGGCATCACTGCCATTATTTTTGCCGAATCCGGTCTATTTTTCGGCTTTTTTCTTCCGGGAGATTCATTACTTTTTACCGCCGGTCTTTTGGCCTCTCAGGGTTATATTCCCTTTGTGCCCTTGCTCCTTTGGACCTTTGTCGCGGCTATCCTTGGCGACAATGTCGGTTACTGGTTCGGTCACCAAGTCGGTCCCAAAATATTTGCTAGAGAGGATTCTAAATTTTTTAAAAAACATCATTTACTGGCCGCCCAGGAATTTTATCAAAAACATGGTCCCAAAACTATCGTCCTGGCCCGTTTTGTACCCTTTATCCGCACTTTTGCTCCCATCGTGGCCGGTGCCGCCCAAATGCATTATTCCACATTCATGACCTATAATTTACTAGGTGGATTTTTGTGGACTATCGGCCTTTCCTCGCTGGGATACTTCTTAGGCAATATTCCCTTCATCCACGCGAATTACGAGATCGTTATCCTGCTCATCATTTTTGGTTCCATCGTCCCCATCGCTCTCCACTTTCTCAAGGATTTTAAATCGAAAGCACTAACCCCACAGAGCTAAAGATCATTTTACTCATCCCTTTCCGTCATAGGCCGCCCACAATTATCCCCCCAATACCGAGGGGGGACAGGAAAACCTACATCAATTAGTATCCTCATGACCCTTTTGGGCCCAAGCCCCAGTCTAGCACTCGCTGCAGCAAGAGAAAGAAAATGATCAGGCCCATACATCAAATCACACAATTCATCCATCATCTCTCTGTCATATTCAATTCGTTTAGGCATATGATCTAGCGTCTAATTGGTAACATGGTATCGGCGGATCACGCCCACGCACCGGCCCTGGATGTGGACGTTTTGCACAAAAATTGGGGACATGGCAGAATTGGCTGGTTCCAGCCTGATTCTAGTTGCTTCCTTGAAATATCTCTTTAAAGTGGCGAACCCATTGTCCAGAAGAGCTACGACGACTTCACCATTACTCACTACCTCTGTCTGTTCAATCACCACATAATCCCGATCCAATATTCCCGCCTCAATCATTGAATCGCCTTTAACCTGCAGTACAAAGGCCCGTTTTCTAGAGGAAACCATCTCTGGCGAAACAGCCAGCGTGGCATTTGGATCAGTATAAGGTTCGATAGGAGATCCTGCGGCAATAAACCCCAACACGGGCAGTTCCACAGCCGGAGTTACGGCTGTCCTTTGCGCCATATCCTTGTCCACAATTTCAATACCCCGCACCGATCCGTCTCGCCTTTTGATCACTCCCTTTTTTTGCATGGTGGCCAAATGTTCATGTACCGTAGCCAAAGACGACACCCCCAACGCCTGGGCGATTTCTTGTAAAGTAGGGGAGTACCCATTTCTTTGGATATACTGGTTTACAAAGTCCAAGATTTGTCTTTGCCTCTTGTAGAGAGTGATGGGCATGCATATAATATAATCCGAACAAATCCCAAATGTCAAGGGGCAACCTATTTAGATGGTTGCCCCGCACCCTCCTAACATCGCTCCGTGAGCCGTGTACGAATAGTACATAAAGGCAAACGGCAAGATGAGGAGGGAAGAGTACCATTTATGTTTAAACTCAAAAGTTCATATCAGCCTACAGGCGATCAGCCCCAGGCCATCCAAAAGCTAACGGCGAGCGGCCAACGGCATCAAGTCTTAATGGGAGTAACTGGAAGTGGCAAAACTTTTACCATAGCCAACGTCATCCAAAAGCTGCAAAAACCCACTTTAGTTATCTCACACAATAAAACCCTGGCCGCTCAGCTGTACCAGGAATTTCGGGACTATTTTCCAGGGCATGCCGTCTCCTATTTTGTCTCTTATTATGATTATTACCAGCCGGAAGCATACATCCCTCAATCAGATACTTATATCGAAAAAGAAACAGATATTAATGAAGAAATAGATAAATTAAGGCTGGCAGCAACCACTAATTTACTGACTCGCCGCGACGTAATTGTTATTGCTTCTGTTTCTTGTATTTACAATTTGGGTTCTCCGGTTGAGTATTCCAAATCAATAATAGAATTAAAAACAAGCACCAGTTTCCCTCGCAAATCTTTATTACTGCGTCTTAACGATCTGCAATATTCGCGCTCAGATTATCAGTTTGTCAGAGGAACTTATCGGATTCGCGGTGATATTCTGGATATTTATCCAGCCTATGAAGATACGGGATACAGAATACAGATGGCAGGCGACACAATAGAAAAAATTCAGAAATTTGATCCAATCACTGGCATTTCTATGAACCATGAACTATCGGCTTATGTCCTGTATGCTGCCAAACATTTCCAAGCAAACAAAGATAATCTCAAAGAATCTTTTGATCAGATTCGGGAAGATTTAAACAAACAAGTTCATTTATTCAAATCACAAAATAAGCCTTTAGAGGCTCACCGTATAAACCAACGAGTCAACTATGACCTGGAAATGATTCAAGAACTGGGATATGTCAGCGGCATCGAAAATTATTCACGGTATTTTGATGGCCGCAAGCCCGGAGATGCACCATTTTCCTTACTCGATTATTTTCCTAAAGATTATTTGACTATTATAGATGAATCACACATTTCTGTCCCGCAAATCCGCGGAATGTACAACGGTGATCGCGCTCGCAAACAGACTCTTATTGATTTTGGATTTAGATTACCTTCGGCTCTGGACAATAGACCTTTAAAGTTTGATGAGTTTATGAGACGGATTGGTCAGACAGTTTATGTTTCAGCGACACCCAACGACTGGGAAATATCAATATCCCAAAACAAAGTTGTGGAACAACTTATCCGTCCAACCGGTCTGGTAGATCCGGTCGTCTCAATACATCCGACTTCAAATCAAATCGAAGATCTAATTTCCGCTATCAAGCTTCGAATTTCAAAACATCAAAGAGTATTGGTGACAACCTTGACCAAAAGAATGGCCGAAGATCTATCAAATTATCTACAGGAACAAGAATTCAAAGTCCATTATTTGCATTCCGATCTTAATACTTTGGAGCGATTAGATATTTTGGATGATTTGCGCAGTGGCAAGTATGATGTGGTCGTGGGAATAAATTTGTTACGGGAAGGCTTAGACTTGCCCGAGGTCTCATTAGTAGCAATTCTAGATGCGGATAAAGAAGGTTTCTTGAGATCGCGCACTTCACTCATTCAGACAATGGGCCGGGCCTCCCGTCACGAGGACGGAGCCGTTATTATGTATGCCGACAAAATTACTGATTCCATGAAAAATGCCATAGATGAAGTGACCAGGCGTCGTGCGGCCCAAGTCGAATACAATCATAAACATCAGATCATCCCTCAATCTATTTCCAAGCCAATCCGCGAAAAAATGGTGGAACATGTGGAAAAACAAGTCATAGCTCTTGATCCCAAACAAATTCTCAAATCTAAAAATATTTTGGATGCTTCAGATGTCGATATGGCCAAGGTTAATCAATTAGTTCCCGAAGACCGCAGTAAATTAATCAAATTGATGTCCCGGCAGATGAACACCGCCGCCAAAGCCCTCGAATTTGAATTAGCCGCCAAGATTAGAGACAGGATCAACGATATTCGGTTGGCGGGATGACCACACCTCAGTATCATGCGACCGACCATTCAATCCTTTTTGCCCAAAATATTCAAGGGAATGAAGATATTTTATAATATAAGCAACTAGAAAAGAAGGATGCTCTTTTACCAAATATTTACCAATAATCAAACCATCTCCCGCACCTATATGGCAAGCTAAACAATAAACATCAGCCCTCTCTAATAACTTCATCGGTAACATATTATCACACATGTCAATTATATAAAATAGCTATTGAACAAAACCCGAAACACCATTATACTTAAATGTTATGGATTTTATACGGATAAAAGGCGCCCGGGAACATAATCTCAAGAACATTGATATTGATATTCCCAAAAACCAACTGGTAGTATTTACCGGTCTGTCCGGCTCCGGCAAGTCCTCTCTGGCTTTCGACACTATCTATGCCGAAGGCCAACGCCGTTATGTCGAGAGTTTATCTAGCTATGCTAGACAATTTCTAGGGATCATGGCCAAGCCAGACGTGGATCAGATCGAAGGCCTATCTCCGGCCATATCTATCGACCAAAAATCTACCTCTCATAATCCCAGATCGACCGTGGGTACGGTCACAGAAATCTATGATTACTTGCGCCTGTTGTTTGCCCGTATCGGCCATCCCCATTGTCCCAAATGTGGCCACGAAATTGCTCATCTTTCATCACAGCAAATAGTCGAATTAATATTGGAGTTAGCAGCCCAGGAGTTAGGAGTTAGCAAGCAAGTTAGAATCGTAGTTTTGTCACCGGTCATTCGGGACCGCAAAGGTGAATTTATAGATCTATTTTCAACACTTCGCCAAAAAGGTTATACCAAAGTCCGTTTAGATAACCGGATTATTGCCTTAGACGAAGATCTGGTTATTTTAAAAAACAATAAACACAAGATAGACGTAGTTATAGACAGATTGGTGTTCGATAAAAAAACTGACATCAAATCTAGACTTTTCGAGGCCGTTGAAGCAAGTTTAAAATTATCGGATGGATTATGTGTGATGGGAATTGTCAAAGACAAATCATTTAATTTTCCTGACCGGCCCAAAGACATCGAAGATCATCTATATTCCGAAAGATTTGCCTGCCCAGTTTGCAATATTTCTTTGCCCGAAATAGAACCTCGGCTTTTTTCTTTCAATTCTCCCCACGGAGCCTGTGCTACTTGTGCAGGTCTTGGTATCCAGCAAAAAATCGATTCAGATAGTATTTTAAACCCCAGGCTAACCATTTCCGAAGGCGGAATTTTACCCTATGCCAACACTTTTGCTTATGACGGTTGGTTTGCCAAAAAGATTGCGTCACTTGGAATTAATCTCAAAACTCCAATTGGGCAACTTTCTAAAAAAGAAAGAAAGTTATTACTTTGGGGTGGAAATAACTTTGAAGGATTTACAAATAATCTTGAGCGCCGCTACAAAGAAACGCAGTCGGATTTTGTGCGGACTGAAATCGAGAAATATATGCGCCGGGAAATTTGCCCATCATGTACCGGCAAGCGCCTCAAGCCCGAAGCTCTTGGAGTCACCATAAACAAAAAAACTATTGTCGATGTGGTCCGGGAACCAATCTTAAGTAACTTAAGCATCTTAGGCAATCTAAGTAACTTAAGTGAGCGGGAAAAAACAATTTCTAAGCCTATTCTCAAAGAAATTGGCGATCGGTTAGGGTTTCTAACCTCAGTAGGACTTGGGTATTTAACACTTGACCGCAGCGCCAATACTTTGTCTGGAGGAGAAGCCCAGCGCATTAGATTGGCTTCACAAATAGGTTCGGGTCTGTCCGGAGTCTTGTATGTTTTGGATGAACCATCAATAGGCTTGCACCAGCGGGATAATCAGAAATTAATTGACACGCTCAAACATTTACGCGATTTAGGCAACTCGGTAATCGTGGTCGAACACGATGCGGACATGATGCGCCAATCTGATTGGCTCGTAGATTTTGGACCGGGAGCTGGCGAAATGGGAGGAAGAGTTGTCTCAGATGGGACTCCAAAGACGGTCATGCAAGACAAAAATTCCTTGACCGGCAAATACCTGTCCGGAGAAAAGAAAATAGAAGTTATTTCTGAGCACTTTTCTCTGCTCGCAGAGCGCGACGAAGTCGGCACTGAGTACTTAGAAATCAGGGGTGTTACCCAAAACAATCTCAAAAATATTAATGTCAAGTTCCCTTTGGGGAAATTAGTTAGTATCAGCGGAGTTTCCGGATCAGGAAAATCTACATTGCTTATTGATGTTTTGTATCATGCTCTCGCTCGGCACTTCAATCCAGAACACCGGGAAAAGCCTGGAGCTTTCAAAGAGATTTTGGGTCTAGAAAATATAAATAAAGTGGTGATGGTAGACCAATCGCCAATCGGACGTACTCCGCGTTCAAACCCCGCCACTTATACGGGTCTATTCACTCATATTAGAGATTTATTTGCTCAGGTATCCGAAGCTCGGGTTAGAGGCTATGGAATTGGCAGATTTTCATTTAATGTCAAAGGCGGACGCTGTGAAGCCTGCCTTGGAGAAGGCCAAATCAAGATTGAAATGCAATTTCTGCCCGATGTTTATGTCAATTGTGAAGTCTGCGCTGGCAAACGTTACAATTCTGAAACCTTAGAAGTAATTTATAAAGGAAAAAATATATATGAGATATTATGCATGACAGTTGATGAAGCTCTAGAATTCTTTAGGTTCTTGCCACCCGTTCGCGAAAAATTACAAACATTGGTAGATGTAGGTTTAGGATACATCAGGCTTGGCCAACAAGCCCCAACTTTGTCTGGTGGAGAAGCCCAACGGGTAAAATTATCTTCAGAATTATCAAAACGAGCCACAGGTAAGACTTTTTATATTTTAGATGAACCCACGACTGGATTGCATTTTGCCGATCTGCAAAAACTGCTTGTTGTCTTGCGCCGGTTAACTGATTCTGGCAATTCTGTCGTCGTAATAGAACACAATTTAGATGTGCTAAAAAATTCTGATTGGATTATCGACCTGGGGCCTGAAGGAGGGGACAAAGGGGGTTTCGTGATAGCCTGCGGAGTACCCGCCCAACTAGTTAAAAATACCAAGTCTTATACAGCTTTGTCTCTCAAACAGATTCTACCAACCTGATTAAGGGACCAAAGTAAAATTCTTTCCAGCCCTTGTTAATCTTGTCTCTTTCATCATCCGGCACCTCTTCTTGCAACATATCCACATAAGTTCTGCCGTTTTCCCAATTCAGAGTAATTGTCACGAGTGAAGGGTGTTTCCACTTGTCCGTGTACCACTCCTGGGCCAGTCTTTTGTTTTTTTTAATTTCCGTATTTTTTCCCCAAATATCCCCTCCCCATAACTTAAACTTATAACCCACTGTCGGTCTCATATTTGCCGGCCCCGCCCCCCAGGCGGCAATCACTTTTGGAT
>ERZ1292623.3936-Hain-H51-01um-R1-3936-length-12431-cov-5_pt2 | contig 10923 bp, 12 predicted proteins | sample MGYA00564398_ERZ1292623 | MGnify/ENA primary metagenome ERZ1292623 (study PRJEB36523, sample SAMEA6512633) | groundwater metagenome | collected 2019-01-07 | study: AquaDiva: Metagenomics assemblies of 32 groundwater samples
AGCCGACAGCCGGCGTTAGCCCGGAGCTACCGGCTTTAATTGCAATTATCTCTGGTGGTCATAGCGAGCTCGTTCTAATGGAAAGTCATCTTCATTACAAACACATTGGAGCAACTCGTGACGACGCTGCTGGCGAAGCTTTCGATAAAGTCGCTCGCCTGCTTGGTCTGCCCTATCCGGGAGGACCGGCAATCGATCACCTAGCCAGAGAAGGTAATGCAGATGCCTACAAGCTTCCTATTTCCTTACCTGAGCACGGTAACTTAGAGTTTTCTTTTAGTGGCTTGAAGGCGGCGGTGGCGGGACTCGTTCAGAGACTTCCCAGCCCCATCCCACGTCATATTAAAGCTGATGTCGCCGCTAGTTTTCAAAAAACAGTTGCGGATACAATCGCTAAAAAAACGGTTTGGGCATTAGAAAAGAATCCTGAAGTTAAGTCTGTTTGTTTGGTCGGTGGAGTTGCCGCGAACGTTCATCTGCGAGTTCGGCTGGAACAGGCGATCCATATTTTCAATCCGGAAATTAAGTTTTTTGTGCCCGAATTCAAGTACTGCACCGACAACGCCGCGATGGTCGGCGCCGCGGCAGTCTTTCATGCGCTGTACGGTAAACCAACACCATGGCAAGATTTGATGGCAGACCCAAATTTAACACTTTAACCTACAATTGAGTCACCGATGGGTGTACAATAGCTTCAATGGAGGCTGAATCTACCAACTACACCACTGTTATAAACCGAGAGAAGCGACTTGGGTCCGGGGTGGTTTGTTATACAGCTTATGTGCCGGTTTTGGGGATTGCCACCGAAGCCGATACCGCTGTTAAAGCCAAGAGGGCGATTGAGGAACTGGTTAATTTTCATCTTGAATCGCTCGCCGAAGAAGGCATTGAGGTACCGATCGAGAGTCCCAGTTCATTAGTAACAACCTTCCGAGCTCAAATTCCAGTCGGTGCGAAGATTAGTCGCTAACCGATGGGTCGGCTAGGTCAGATTAGGCCAGAAGAATTATCAAAGTTCTTCCAGCAAATGGGTTTTGCAATTTCCCGACAGTCCGGTAGTCATCAGCGTCTTAAACATCACGATGGTCGGGGAATTACGATCGCCATTCACAACCAGCCAGTCGCCCCGGGAACTTTAGGGGCAATCCTTCGTCAAGCCGAGTTAACCCAAGATCAATTTCAAAAACTGTGGAGCCAAAGATAATGCCTAAAGAAATCCCGACTCGTTACGACCACACCAAAGAGCCGGATATTTACGCCCGGTGGGAAGCCGGAGGCGCGTTCGTGCCATCGGGCAAGGGTGAGCCGTACTCGATTGTCATTCCGCCGCCTAACGTCACTGGCGACCTACACCTAGGACATGCTCTGACTTATGGCATACAGGACACTATCGCCCGTCACCAAAGACGGCTGGGCAAAGATGTATTGGTTTTGCCTGGCATGGATCACGCCGCTATTGCCGTCCAGGCCTTAGTGGAAAAGAAAATTCAAAAAGAAAAGGGGTTGAGTCGTAGCCAGATTGGTAGAGAGAAGTTTCTAGAAGAAGTCTGGGAGTGGATAAGGCACTATATGCCACGGATGGAAACTTCGTTAAAAAGATTCGGACTTTCTGCTGACTGGAGCCGGTTTCGCTTCACCATGGACGAGCACTCAAAGCTTGCTGTTCGTACAGCATTTGTTCGTCTCTATGAAAAAGGTCTCATCTACAAATCTGAGTTTATTATTAACTGGGATCCGAAGATGCAGACGACCATTTCTGATGACGAGATCGAGTATATCGAGGAAGCCACATCTTTTTATACATTTAAGTTCGGTCCCTTTGAGATTAGTACCGCCAGACCAGAAACTAAATTTGGTGATAAATACATCGTCATGCACCCTCGAGATAAGCGTTATGCCAAATATAAAGAAGGCGATACTTTTGAGTGTGAATGGATTAACGGCAAGATTACCGCAACGATAATTAAAGACGAGGCGGTTGATCCGGAATTTGGTACCGGGGTAATGACAATTACTCCCTGGCATGATAAGACCGATTTTGAAATTGCTACCCGTCATAAATTAGATAAAATTCAGGTCATTGATCAGTTTGGTAAGTTACTGCCAATAGCTGGTGAGTTTGCCGGAAGAAAGATTGACGAAGCCAGAAAAGATATTGCCCAGAAGCTAAAAGACAAAGGGTTGCTCGTTAAAGTCGACGAGAGCTATCGTCACCGTGTTGCTGTGAGCTACCGGGGTGGTGGTAAAATTGAGCCACAAATTCTACCGCAATGGTTTATGAAGGCGACGGCCGTTAAGGAGGCTGCGATCAAAGCCGTTAAGTCTGGGGAAATTAAATTCACTCCGAAGAATTTAGAGAAACTTTACTTCCACTGGTTAAAGAATTTGCATGATTGGTGTATCTCTCGTCAGCTCTGGTGGGGTCATGAGATCCCTGTTTGGTACTGTGTCGGCACAGATAAAGGACGGTGCCTCCCTGAATGCAGAGAGCCGATTGTTTCAATAGAGCCGCCAAAAAGCTGTCCTCACTGTGGAAGTCGTGACCTAGAACAAGATCCCGACGTATTAGACACCTGGTTCTCGTCGGGTCTTTGGCCGTTCTCTACGCTTGGGTGGCCAAACGAGGAGGCGCCAGATCTCAAGCGTTACTTTCCAACTAGCTTCCTTGAAACAGCTCCTGAGATTATATTTTTCTGGGTAGCTCGGATGATTATGCTAAGCGAAGCGCTGACGGGCCAGGTGCCGTTTCGGCATGTTTACTTCCATGGCTTCGTGCTTGACGCCAAGGGCGAGAAGATGAGCAAGAGCAAGGGTAACGTGATGGACCCGATGGTTATGATAGATAAATACGGCTCTGATGCTCTTCGGATGAGCTTACTCGGTGGCAACTCCCCTGGTACACCACAGCGCTACTCCGAACAGAAAATTATTAAATACCGTAACTTTGCTACTAAGGTTTGGAACGCAAGTCGCTACGTCGCCGAAGCGACGGCAAATCAGCTATCAGCTGTCAGCAATCAGCCCAAGAATGCCGCTTTCGAGTCGCAAGACGAGAATTCAGAGCGCAGCGCCGATAGCCGAAAACCGAAAGCCGAAAGCTGGGTGCTACCAAGCATCCTCGACCATACCGAGGAAAAGTTTTTTGAAAAGTTAGCTAAACTAGAGGCTAAAAATGAGAAGAATTTCACTGATCTCAAGCTATCTGTAGCTTTAGAGGAATTGTATGAGTTCTTTTGGCATGACTTTGCTGATCAGTTCTTGGAATACGAAAAGACTGTCATTCGAGAATCTGATAATAAAGTTCGAGCTAAGCAAGCTAAGTCTTGTTTGTTAGTTGCCCTGAAGCGTCAGCTCACTATTCTTTCGGACTTCGCTCCATTCCTTGTTGAAAGTATCAACAAAGAGATGCTCTCATGACGGGGAGATTCTGGTTTTATTTAGGGGCGCTTGTGATTGTTGCCGGACTGTATTCGTGGCGGACAGCAACGGTTAACGCCATCAGAAATGAGGTGGCAAAAATCGACCAGGCCGGCCAGCAAGAACGGGTTGGGGGTATGAAGCGCTATGTTGCTAAACAAACCGACGAACGAAAGCTAGTCGGCTTAGCAAAGAGATTAAAAAATTCTGATAATGAAATTCTTCGAATTATTATCGATAAGGCGTACGAGCTTAACCCAGGGTCACGTGATATTACCCTGCTTGCTAGCTCGTTCCATCCAGAGCTTAAAGACAGAGTTCCCGAACTAGATCCGCTATACAAAAAATAGTCTTAATTGTTGCGCGGATGGTATTGACAATAATATAATGATTAGGTAAGGTTTGTATATACAAATGAAATCAAAAATTATTAATATCTCTCTTCCCGAACCACTCCTCAAAGAAATAGACAAGTCGGCAGTCAGGGAGGCTCGAACTCGAAGCGACTTCTTCCGTCAAGCAGCCCGAAGTTATCTTTCGAATCGGGCCGAACTTGATATGCTTTATAAATACGGTTGGGCGCGAGCTAAGAAGCTGGGCATCAAGACCGAGGAGGACGTCGCTAAACTGGTCTCTGAATTCCGTGCCGGCAGGTAGATGAAGGTAGTGCTTGACACGAACATTCTCGTGTCGGCCTTCGCCATTGGCGGTAAACCTGCCCTAATACTTGATTTGGTTGTAGACGGAGAGGTTGAGGGCGCAACTTCAGAGCGACTAATTGGCGAGCTTACAAGGATTCTTGGTGATAAGTTAGGGTTCGATAGTCGGCAGCTCGATGAGATTGGAAGTATTATTCGTACCACATTCACTGTTCTGGAATCGCCTGTAAATCCTCCCGCAATCTCCCGCGACCCAGACGACGACCATGTCCTGGAAGTTGCTAAAGTGGCTTTGGCCGATTTCATTGTCTCAGGCGATAAGGATCTGCTTGTTCTTGGCAAATATCTAGACATTCCGATCGTGACTTCAGCAGTCTTCCTGGAGAGATATTCGAGAAACGACGGATAGGAAAACACGGAGAGATTATTGGTTAGAACCAATAATCCGCCCGGGAAACTCGCGGTAGTTTGGATGGCGCCTTATGCGGTATACCGTATAAGGCGCCTGGGGTGTCTCGGTTGTTTTTTGTAGTTATGGCGGTTCTGTTGCGTGGTTGATAGACAAGCCCTACTATTAGATTATGAAGTTTGGGAGGGTGTTGGTAGCAACTGCCCTGGTTGCGGTGTTAGCGCAAGCTTTTTCAACTGGGTAGCTATTGACATTTTTTAAAACTGACATATATTATAAATGTCATGAGTGATTTACTTTTACGAACAAAAATGGGTAAGGACGGGCGGATAGTGATACCGGCCAAGGCAAGGGCGGCACTCGGCTATAAAGCTGGGACAGTTTTTAACATAGGCATAAAAAATCGCCGACTAGTGATTGAGGATGCCCTAAGTACTTTCGAGCGACTAAGCCAGGAACTGAAACATATGCACTGGAAGCTCGGTCAGAAAATGGTCAGCGAAGAGCTTATAGAAGAGCGACGCGAAGAAGCAAGACGCGAAGGTGTCTAATGTTCCTCTTGGACGCTTCGGCAGTGTTGACACACCTGCTGAACGAGGAGGGTAAGCCGGAAGTTTCAAACTATTTGAGGCGAGACCCTGCCATCAGCACCGTCAACCTAGCGGAAGTTGTTCTGCGCCTCCAGCGGGATCAGCTTACTCTGCCCTCAACGATTGACGACTTATTGGCTGGGGGTGGAATGAAGGTGCTACCTTTTCTACGACGGGAGTTGAGGGTTCTAGCTGATCTGAAAGTACCAGCAACATTTGGCTTATCGCTTGGTGACAAAGTTTGTCTAGCCACAGCGGTAGCGCATCACTGCCCGGTCGTCACTGCCGATCGGTCGTGGACAAAATTAAAACTGCCAGTTGAGGTTATCTGTATCCGCTAACCAGTTGGGAGCAGGGGCAGATTATTACATATATGTAATAATCTGCCCCTGGAGGATTTAGAAAGTTTTAGAGATCCAGTTTAAGGCATTTGGTTGTTGTTGCACCGTTGCTAGGGAATCATTAGTATAAAAATATGAAGTTTGGGAGGGTGTTGGTTACAACCGCCCTGGTTGCGGTGTTAGCAAGCAGTGTTTTTTCTGGGTGGCTGACGAGCTCTCTGACTTCGCTCAAACCCCCCGGTGCCCGAGCTACCAGCAGTACCTGCCCGCTCCTTACTGACGCCCCCGACAACAACCGCCAGACCGCCAGCTATATTCGCGATACCATTCTAGCCGGTGTTGAGCCACGGGACAAATTTGATTTTTTCGAGGGCACCAATGTCGCACATGCTTCCCCTCCGATCAGCTGCCCACCAACAGCCCGACTAGAATTTCCCAATGCTAGTGGCGGCAATAATCGTCTGTCTTTTGTTTTTAGCGCTCTGGTTCAGACCGACAGCAACTACTTATTTTGGTTCAAGTCAGCACAAACGGGCAATATGCCCCAGCTCCTGTACAACGGCAGTACTTGGCTCTCCTTCCAAGATCTTTGGCTGATTGTTGATACTGATGGGCAGTATGAACTGGTTCTAGCCAGCGCCCCGAGCGCAACCCAAGACGAGGTGATTATCGGGACGACTCACGCTGTCGTCGTCAATAGTATTCTCGCTAACCTAGCTGACTTCAACAAATACATCTACTCTAGAGTCTTTAATGTCTGTGCCTCAGATACCGAATGTGCACAAAGACAGATTACTAAGGTCATCGATCGACCGGATAGTAGCCCGTACACGGCTAGCGGCAACAAGGCGCCGCTATTCGCGGCGGCGACTAAACAAAATCACTTTGCAACAGACGTCGACAACAAGCCAGTCAATACCGATGCCTGGTTGGATTATTGGGGAGCTACCTATCAAGACTCTGGAGGTAGTGGCGGAATATTCAGTGCTCAGCCTGGCCCATGTTCTTCGATCAACACGGTTGTTCAAGTGCTTACAGGTGGGGTTAGTAGAATAATAGCTCAGTTTATCAACTGTGTTGTCGTCGACTGGGCTAAAGATCTAAACGAATGGCTTTACAATAGTGGTGGCTACAAGAGCGGTGGCTCGTCCCCATTTGGGGCCGTCGCCTGCATCTCGTCTGTGCCATCTGGCTTTATCGGTCGAGCACACGCCCAAGACACTGACCCCTGCCCCGAGTCCTCAACAGCAGGTTTAGGATCTTTTGAGACCGAGCTAAAGAACAAAACGGGATCGATTCTCAAGATATGGGAGATATCAATGAGCATCATTGATGTCATCGTGATCTTGGCTCTACTGGCAATTGCTTTTGCCAACATTCTTCATATCAACATCAATGTTTACGCCGCTAAGAAAGCTCTACCGGGTCTAATCATTGGCATAATTCTCGCTAACTCCAGTATCTTGCTCATCAGGTTTCTGGCTGATGTTTGTGCCGCTCTTTCAACTTGGGCGGCAAGCATTGGTGGCAATGGCGGCATTACCAGCCTAATCCTCATTTATTTCCCCGCAGCCATCGGCAAGGCAATTGTTTTCTCTATTCCCACCGGGGCTGGGTTAATCCTTTTGCTGCTTTCTCCGATCCTAATGATCTACTATTTATTCCTAATCGTCGCCTTTATCTTCGCTCTTTTTAAGCGGATTATCATTCTCTACTTCCTAGTGATGGTGGCACCACTAGCCTTTGTTGCTTATGGCGTCCCTACCTTTCAGCAGTACTTTACTAAGTGGTGGGACGCGTTCCTGCGTTATCTGTTTCTCTTTCCAATCATCCTCTTTGGCATGGCAATGACTGTTATCCTAGCCGGCACCCTCGGTATCGCCAACATAACTTATGCTTGGACCGGGCCGAGCTTTGTGTCCCTAATGATGGTGTTTGTGGCAGGAACTATGGTCCTGAAGTTACCAAAGCTTGTTACAAAGGGAGCAATTGATGCCGGAGCAATGTTCAAGAAAGCCATCGGCGCCGCTCCGGGGATTATGTCCGCTGGCGGAGCGATTCACGGATGGAACGCTAATCGTAAAATCGCGGGGATGCAGAGAGAGCACGATGCTATCGGAATCAACCCAGCGGGACAGGTGAGGAAGGCTAACTTAGCGCGCGATTTGACTGCAACAAAAAACCGGAGAAAGATAGTCCAGGGACGCTGGGGTACTGCTCGTGGCTATGCCAACATTTTCGGTCGGCCCGAGGAGACCGCGAAAACTTGGTGGGAAGCACGAACCAACGAAGGAAAGGCGAAGGACATGCTTGAGAGCTCAAAGCTTACCGTCGGCAAAAGATTTAATATTGCCGACACCGTTATGGGCCCGGACACAGCCTACAAGGCTCAGCTAGCAAGAATCCGTAAGGATATGAACGAACAGAACATTAACTCTCCCGACCAGATCAATAAATTTGCAAGCGAGTCTCCACTAAAGACAAAGAAAATTCTGGAAGAGATCTGGGACTACAAAAAGGGTCTCGCTCCTGCTAAGCAGATGGAGCTGATGACAGACTTTGGGCAGGCCGTAACCGCCGAGAAGTTCGACGAGATCCTGACTAATAACCCCGCTCTTGCCGCTCAGCTACAAGGGGCGGGAATTACAAACATGGCTTCCGTTGAGAAGGGTGGAGTTTCGGTAATAATCGCCCGACAGTTAAGTCGGTCCGGACATCCGGGAACACAGGACTTGGCCAGAAGACTGTTAGACTTAGACCGAATGGCGCCGTACGGCGTGGCAACACCAGGCAACGGGTCGCAAGGCGGGGGTGGCCCTACCCCATCGGGCAATGCTGGGCCGGGCGGCGGTCCTAGTAGCGGCGGTGGAGGGGGAGACGGTAACCCATCCTACGTACGTGGTGCTATGGCTGCAGACTGGGCGGCTTCTATAAAAGAGGAGGCCGCAAAAACATTCAAGGACACTTTTGCGCAATTAACCAAACAGTATAGCGAAGCCTCCGAAGAACTAGATATCGCAACGGGTCAGGATCAAATAGATCAAACCCAAGTGAGTCTCATTCGCGAGAAACTTGACTCCCTCCATGGAGAGTCTCTTAAAGCCCTGGGGGAGACGATAACGGACGAGGCAAAGGAAATGCTGAAGGTGAGAGGGGGGATCGGAAGCATGAGCCAGGATACCGTTCGACGAATGGTCGAAGATACCTCGGCTGCAATGGACATGGGCATCCATGCTGGCAACGCATTTCAGGAAGACCTGCGTCAGAACCTTCAACAAACGGTAGCGGCGGCCCACAATGTCTCCGTCGAAGCAGAAAGTATTGACCGGGAAGTGGCCAAGCAGTATGACGCTGGCGATTACAATGATGTTATTAGTCAAAGAGGTGAAGCACAGATCGATGCCTTAGTTAATAAATTTGGTACGCAAATTGATCGGTTGGTTAAGGCGAGCGGTCGAGAACCAAGCCAAGCCCTTAATCGCCAACTCATCCAAACACTGGCCAATTCAATCAATGCTCCCGGTGGTAAGAGCTTGTTGGGTGGATTAAAGTCCTCCTTTAGCACTTTTGGTAGCACTATCGTAAAACAACTTGGATTAAATCAAATCGGCACTAATAATTCTATCGCCACTCGAATTGCTCGGGCCGAGAAAATGGCTACGTCAACAGGGAGTGTCCAAAATGTCACTAACGTCAAAGTCGAGAACACTAATCCCACGGTTGTCTCCCCGCCAAATCGGTCTCCGTCCCCCTCGGTTGCACCAGCGCCTGAGCAGAATCAGCATGGCCCAACCGCTCCTGTAACCCCACTAAACGATGCTTCACCACCAGAACAAGGTCCTTCACCTACTAAATAGATGAGCGAGGTGATGTCCCCAGAACCGGCCGAGACCCGGGAGACCGAGCCATTTAATATTATCTACGAGCTTTGTCAGGAGCGAGGGCTCACCCTATCACTCGAAAATCTAGCCACGCTGATCCCGTCTATAAGCTACGAGAACCTTAAAGACCACCACGTCGGCAAGCAAAATGGTATTGAACCGCTTTTTTTGGTTGATGGCGGTGGGATTCTAATAGACAATCGCTTTCGAGCCCTACCTCCCGAAGCCCAGAAATATGGCCTCTCTCACGAGTTGGGGCATTTAATTGATAGCTATTTGCGACAATTTCGTCCCGACCTGGCAGGACGGCTAACTACCGTTATTGAGAGCCTAACGCCAGAGATGGTTTCCCGTTATGCAGATCATATCAATAAGCAAGAGAATAATAACAAATCGAAAATTTCAGGCGAAATGACCGCCGAACTGATAGCACAGTATATGAATAGCGACGGGACTTTTCTCGGCATGGTAAATGCTCGGCTACTTCAAGAGCGTCGCTGGGCCGAAGAATCCGGACAAAGTTCCGCCGAGGAAGCACAAGATGAAGCTGAGATTGCAATGATAAGTCAGTTTCTTAGTGGAGAAAACCCAGACATTTCAGAACTGGCAGAAAGATTTCCAAGTTTTGCTAACTACTTTCGTGCTTACCAAGAACTTAATTCTATACTACTTAACCCCGAAACCTTCATGCCTCTTAATGACCTCCTAACAGAAGGATTTGTCTTCGACGACTACTTAGTTGATTACGACGAGATGCTTTCGGGTTATGAACCTGAAATAGCTCCCGTCAGAGCTCCTAAATCCTCTGTGCCCGAGAAGTCGTTATTCGCTCAGTTATTTGATTTTTCTGCTGTATTTGGAGGTAAAAGTGAGTAGCTGGCTAGATAGAGTTGGTTTTCGCAGGGTATCAAAAGAGAGCGAGCAACACCTGAATGCCCTCGCTACTGAGACCATTTTTAATCGTGTCGCGGTAAAGCTAGAAGCGATGATTCCGGCAGAAGACGGAGATGCTCTCCAGGATTTATTTGAAGACGGTGACTATGGATCGATATCGACATTCCTCGCACAAAGAGGATTAGATCTAGATGAACTAATCGATGACGAGACGAGTGCCTACTTGGAGGAAATGGTTGAGGGTGGAAAGATACTAGAAGGAAGAAATGGTTGAGGGTGGACCAGGGGGCTTCGACCCAGAGGCCGAAACTAGTAGGGAAAGAGACTTAATTAATTTGTTCTCGCAAGTCCGAGCCCTAAAAGTGTGTTTTGCCGTTGGCCTGAACGATGGGCGTTTCGAAGTGAAGGGCATCAATAACACATGGGGAATTACTGAAGTGGGTCCGAAGGGTGTTGTGGTATCAGATAGTAGTCGCGGCTTCGAACTAAACTACTCCCTCGATGACTTCCTCCGAATACAGCGTGAGGCGATTAGATACTATACCGAGCCTAGTCATCTGGTAACCCCTGACGATCGCCTGGCACCATCATATTTGGAGAATCTTGCTATCATGCTTGATGTCGGGCGAGAGTCCGGTGATGACCCAGGTGAGGGTGCCGCTACCAAGACACCTCGCGAGCCGGGGCCGACTGGAAATGCTCCCAATCCCGACTCACCCTTTCCCGACAACC
>ERZ1292623.4844-Hain-H51-01um-R1-4844-length-10922-cov-4_pt1 | contig 10922 bp, 8 predicted proteins | sample MGYA00564398_ERZ1292623 | MGnify/ENA primary metagenome ERZ1292623 (study PRJEB36523, sample SAMEA6512633) | groundwater metagenome | collected 2019-01-07 | study: AquaDiva: Metagenomics assemblies of 32 groundwater samples
TTTCTCGCAAATAATATCCTTATAACGGATTCTGCGGTACTTTCCACAATAACATTCATAATCCTTTTCTGGTCCAAATATCTTTTCATCAAAAAGACCTCCTCGTTCACTCCTGCCGGTACGATAATTTATCGTCTCGGGCTTTGTTACTTCACCATAAGACCACTCCTTTATCTGCTCCGGTGAAGCAAGTCTGAGCGCAATACTATCAAAATCAGTTGTGTTTAAAGTTTTCATATATTTTCTATTTATTCTTAATTATCTTTTGATACAGATTTTCTAAGATCGACATCCAGCGCCAAACCCCGCAGATAATTCAAGAGCACATTGAACGAAGCTGGGGAATTCGGCGGTCGAATAGTTTCATTTTTGATAATAGAATCAAATGTCGCAGATCTGCCCAGAATATCATCTGATTTGATCGTCAACATTTCACGCAGAGTATAAGCCGCTCCATAACCTTCAAGCGCCCAGACTTCCATTTCTCCAAACCTCTGCCCCCCACCTTGCGCTTTTCCTCCCAGGGGCTGTTGAGTAATAAGTGAATAAGGTCCGATCGAACGCATGTGAATTTTATCTTCTACCATGTGATGCAACTTCAACATATACATATATCCAACCGCCACATCTTTTTCGAAAGCTTCACCCGTGCGTCCATCAAAGAGTCTCACCTTGCCAGACTCTGGAAGTCCCGCTTTTTTCAATTCTTCTTTTATCTCTTCGTGTTTAGCACCAAGAAATGGCGGAACAATCGCCTGATAGCCGAGACTGTTTGCGGCCATGCCCAGATGCATTTCTAAAATTTGCCCCAGATTCATACGGGAAGGAACACCGAGCGGTGAAAGTATAATGTCAACCGGTGTGCCATCTGCCATATAGGGCATGTCCTCTTCCGGAAGAATCGTTGAAATAACTCCTTTGTTTCCATGTCGTCCGGATAATTTATCTCCGACCGAAATATTTCTAATTTGCGCAACTTCGATAACAATTTTTTTTATTATTCCTGCTTCAAGTGTATGCCCCAAGTCACGAGAAAAAATCTTAACACCAATGATGCGTCCACGTTTGCCATGCTCCATGCGCAGAGATGTGTCTTTCACGTCACGCGCTTTCTCCGCAAAAATAGAACGGAGGAGTCTTTCTTCTGGAGTAAGTTCAGTCTCACCCTTGGGAGTAATTTTGCCAACCAAAATATCGTTTTCCCTCACCTCTGCGCCGATTCTAACGACACCATCTTCATCTAAATCTTTTAATTTTAATTCTCCAACGTTTGGTATATCACGGGTAGTAATCTCGGGTCCTAATTTTGTATCACGCACAACAGCGGTAAATTCTTCAACATAAACAGAGGTAAACTTACTATTCTTGGCCAATCTTTCAGAAACTATTATCGCATCTTCATAAGTTGACCCAGACCAAGAAAGAAAAGCCATAAAAATATTTTGACCTAGGGAAATCTGCCCGCCCGTAGTACTGCTCGTATCCGCCAATACATCACCTTTTTTTATTTTATCGCCAATATTTACGGAAGGTCGCTGATGAAACACGGCAAAGTTATTGTTCCGCATAAAATTAACTAGATCATAGGTCTTTTCCGTTTTTCCTGAAACAATAATTTTCTTTGCGTCTAGATAAGATACAACGCCATCCTCCTCTGCCAACACTAACCGTCCAGAATCCTTCGAAGCTAATTCTTCCATGCCCGTAGCAACGAGAGGGACCTCTGGTAAAACGCAAGGCACAGCTTGCTTCTGCATGTTTGATCCCATCAGAGCGCGGTTTGCATTATTGTGCTCTAAAAACGGAATCATCGAAGTCGCAATGGAGAAAGCTTGATTGGTGGCAACATCAATAAAATCAACTTCACTCGCAGACACCATGCCCGGTTCTGTCTTCACCCTTGCTTCAACCTTTTCTTTGCTTATTTTTCCATTTTCATCATAAGAAATACCGGCATGCGCAATGTTGTATTTTTCTTCTTCTAACGCATTCAAATAAACTACCTCTCCGGTCAGCTTGCCATTCTTAACCTTGATGTATGGAGTCTCAATAATTCCAAATTCATTTATTTTGGCATAAGTGGAAAGATGCAAAATAAGTCCGATGTTCGGACCCTCGGGAGTGTGAATTGGGCAAACTCTTCCATAGTGCGAAGGGTGCACGTCACGAACTTCAAGACCAGCGCGTTCACGGGTAAGCCCTCCAGGACCAAGCGCCGAGAGCTGTCTGATATGTTCTGTCTCAACCAAAACATTTTCTTGATTCATAAACTGCGAAAGTTGGTTGGTTGTAAAAAATTCTTTGATGCGAGCTTGCAGTGGACGCTGGTTAATGATGGCGATAGGCATTGCTGTATCAACATCAATAATGGACATTCGATCTTGAATATTCCTCTTTATCTGCATCATTCCAGTGCGCACTTTTTGTTGCAATATTTCCCCAACAAATCGAACTCGTCTTTGACCAAGGTGATCAATGTCATCGCTTTTAGCCCCCACAGTATTGTTCAAAGTAATAATATGCATGATCACCGTTGCCAAATCTTCTTTCGAAATGGTTCGGCGAAGCAGCGCTTTTTCATCCATCGGTTTATTGAAACGTTGATTGAATCTAAAACGACCAACCGGAGAAAGATCGTATCGTTCAGGAGTAAAAAGAGAATCAATGAATTCTTTAGCGTTATCTGCCGTCGCCATGTCTCCATCTCGAAGACGTTTATAAACTTCTATGTACGCATCATTGATATTCTTTAGCCCGTCTTTGGCTAAACAATTTTTTATTGTTTCTTGAAAATTAGAATTTAATTCAGATTTATCATTAAATGCTTTCAGAATCGTCTCATCCGTTTCATAACCCATTGCCCGCAAGAGCGCAGTGGCGAGGAATTTCCTCTTCTTGTCTATTCGTATATAAATGGCTCCGTCGGATTCTGATTCTATTTCAATCCATACACCCCGGGCTGGAATAATTTTCGCCCCGAAATATTTATTGCCTTTGCTTTCAGATTCTGTAAAGAAAACTCCGAAACTTCGCGCCAGCTGTGGCACGATGACCCTCTCTACCCCGTTAATGATGAAAGTCCCATGTGGAGTCATGAGAGGAAAATCAGACAAGAAAATTTCCTGCTCTTTTACTGTGCCGAGAATTTTATTTGTTAATTTTACCCGCGCTTTTAGTTGTCCCTGATAAGATAATTTGTTTATTTTCGCATTATTTTCATCTTGTTTAGAGGGAGACAAGGAAAAGGAAGTGAACTCGAGCTGAAATTTCTTGGCAGAGTAATCACTAATGGGTGAAAATTCTTTTAGAACTTCACCGACGCCGGTTTCAACCAACCATTTAAAGCTCTTTAGTTGAGCTTCAATTAAATTAGGAAACTCCACCAGAGGTTTCTTGTACCTCCCGAAATATTTCTTCGGACGAGAATTTTTTGCTTGCATGCGATTTAGTCCAAACAGAAAAAAAGAAATCGAAGAAAAACATACAAAAAATGCTTTTCTTCAGCTTCTTTATAATCTATTTAGAATGATTAAGCTAAAACCTTGTAATTACACACCAAGATTGCATCCGATACTCAATCAATGAATCAAAATTCAGACTACTCTATTTCCTATTTTTTGTCAAATTTTTCTGTGAATTGTGTGGTTGGGTGTGGATAACTTTGACTTGCATTTAATTTGTACATTTTGTACAATATAGTCATGAATATAAAAACACTTTCTACAACACAAGTCAGAAAAGATATCAGTGATCTAGTAAATATCGTTTCCAGAAGTCGTAAGCCCATCGTCATTGGACGAAGAAATATCCCGGAAGTGGTGCTTATTCCCTTCCCGACATTTTGGAATGGTAAACTTTCTGAAATAACAAACATCAATGCATATTCCAAAAGTTTTGATTTTCTGAAAGACGAACCTGAGGTTTATTCTATAAAAGATATAAAAAATAAGTATGCATAAAATCGGGGATGTAGTCCTGGCTCCTTTTCCATTTACAGATCTTTCGGGAAACAAAGTTCGCCCAGCTCTAATACTGGGAGCGCAACGGGGTGGCGATGATGTTACTGTTTGTTTTATTTCTTCTAATTTAGATAAAAAAATTCACAAATTTGATATTTTAATAGATCATAAAGAAAAAATATTTACAAAAACCGGGTTAAAATTAAAATCAGTTATTAAAGTTATAAAAATTGCCACCTTGGATAAAGCAGTAATACTTGGGAAAATCGGAGAATTAAATAGCAAGACTATTGATAAAGTAAGAAAAGTTTTAAAAATTTACTTAGATTTTTAGTCTTCTCTTTTTACAAAATTTTCTACAAATTCTACTATCTCAAGCATATACTTAAGATAGTAGAATAATGGTTGGTTATTTTTTCTTGGAGTTTTTCCAGTTTTCAATGAGTTTATGATTACCTGAAAGTAAGACTTTCGGCACTTTGTAATTTTTACCTTTCCCTAGATTAGCTTTGCTAATCGAGCGACCGTTTTTATCAAAACGGTTTAGCCATTTTAAAACTTCCGGACGGGTGTAGACCTCGGAGGTTGACACACGCTCTTCTTCCAGAGATTCGTACTTTCCTAAAATTCCTGGAATTTGACGAGAAATGGAATCTATTAAAACCATCGCCGGAAGCTCGCCACCAGTCAATACATAATCCCCTATTGAGATTTCTTCTGCTTTGAGAATTTTTTGCACTCTGGCATCGATGCCTTCATATCTTCCGGAAATTAAAATAATATTCGCATATTTCTGTTTAACTAACTTTTTTGCATAATTGGTATCAAATTTTTTACCAGAGGGAGAAAATAAAATTATTTTAACCTTGCCCTTCGCTATGCTCAGCGCTTTCGCCACTGCTTTAAGCAGTGGCTCGGCTTTCATCACCATCCCAGGACCCCCGCCATAGGGCTTGTCATCTACTGGTCTATAATTATTCTTTGGCGCTTTTATAAAGTCTCTGGGGTTGAAGAATTTTATAGAAATTTTTTTATCCTTGATCGCCCGCCCGATGATAGATTCTTTCAGATAAGAATCGAACATTTCGGGGAAAATTGTGATTATATGAAAACGCATGAATAATTTATAGCACAGATTCGGCTGAAATGAAAAACGCCCTGAGAATAATTCTCAGAGGCGATTTACGATAAGAGAAAAAAATTGGGGTACCCCCGCCGTGATTACCTTCTAGAAGTTAGCATTCACGACGGGGGTCCTTTTATTCTTCTTCTCCTTTCTCCCGGTTTTCAACCGGGGGCTTTTTTTCTTCCTCCATCATCGGCTTCGCCGACGAAGGCGGAGCTCCTGGGGATATTCTCAGTCCCCAGGATTGGGCGAGGAGCCTACTCGGCTCGTTCGCCCGACAAACCATATTGGACATATGGTTTATCTCCTTTCACATATTTTATACCACTTTTATTTAAAAAAGTAAATCAAAAAACCCGGAGTAATCCGGGTTTTTTGATGATCTAGTGATAAATTATATCCCCTTCAAGTCTTCCATCGCTTCATCCACCGTCTTTAGCGAGCTTGGAGCCCTGCCTATGCCACTGCCGGTATTGTGACTCATAGAACCCATAGAATGCGAAGAATCCCCTTGAGTCCTCATGCCTCCTTCGGGCTCGTTGATTTTCAAATTCACTCGAGCATTATTCTTCATGCCGATAATGCGAAGGAGAGTGCGAATGGCTTTCGCCGTGTTGCCCATTCTTCCGATGATCTTACCCATATCCGCAGGATTGACGGTCAGCGTTATTAACACCCCCATTTCGTCCACTGTGCGATCGATTTTGATGTCGTTCGGATTATCTACCAACGCCTTCACAACATATTCCAGAAACACCTTGTCTGCTTCTTCCATGTTCTTTTTATAATTTTATCTTTATAATCTTGCAGTGTTCGACTTCCCTTACTGCGTTCTCTGTATTATACAAAACCCGCCTGCTGATAGGCAAGCTATTTTTTCGCTTTCAAATCTTTTCTCTTGACTGTTGGTTTTTTCTTGGGCAAGACATTCACCTTTTTACCCTCGATAACTTTGTCATGCACTAGGAAGTTGCGCATAGTGTCAGAGAGCTTTGCGCCTTTGCTCATCCAATATTTGATCCTGTCATTCTGAAAGTTTTTGTTGAATTTCTTTTCACTCGCTTTTGGATTGTAGGTGCCTAAAATTTCTAAGAATTTTCCGCTTTTGGTGCTGTTTTTAGAATTAGTCAGAACCACCCGAAAAGATGGGTCATTTTTTCTGCCTATTCTTTGAAGTCTTATTTTTAACATCGTAAAAGGAGTCTAACACAAATATAGCAAAAGGCAAATTTAGCGACCTCCTCTTTTTCCTTGATTCCCCCTATTAGAAGGATTTTGTCGTCTGTCGGGCTGTTTGTAACCATCAACTCTTGCAGGGCCAGTGTTTACACCATGACCCCCCCCATGTCTCACATTTCCAGGATGACCTCTACCTCTCACACCCCCGGGATAACCCCCAACAAAAGACGGGCCACTCCTCCAGCCACCACCGTAATATCTACCACCATAACCATAGTTGTCAACGATAATTTGGGGTCGGTTTGCGTTTGCTTCAGCTTTTTTAACATCAGCATTTTCATCAATCCCATGTTTTACTAATCCCGCCCCACTTTTTGTAGCTTGAAATGTTTCTGTTATATTTCCTTTTCCGTCATCTATTGTTTCTTTTTTATAAGCTACTGTTTTTTTTGTATCAATTCCACTAAAAAAATCTTGATCGCCAGCTGTTTTTGTATGTGGGGCAACAATATTATTTGGATTTTTTGCTTCATCAGCAACATGCAAAGCTTGGGCTAATTCTACATCTACTTGAGCCAGGGCTATGGTTAGTTTATTTTTTAATTCTGCTTGTTTGTTTGGATTTTTTTCTTTCTTAATTTCAGCATTAAACTGGGCTGTAACTAAAGCTTTTTGAGCTAAAAATTGCTCTCTAAGTGTTGCCTCGCTCGCTTGTGCGCCTTCGGGAGTCAGCATTGCGCCAGCCAAAGCGACTCCACGAGCTAATTTCCCAACCCCTTTTCCAATTTTTTCCATTCCCATAATATTTATTAATTAGTTTTTAATAATTTATTTACTTTAATGCACTATCAGTATGACGCACTAAAATTCTATTGTCAATATCAATTCTGTGTTATATTTACTGGATGAAACACCCAAGCAAACTCCAAGGCATTATTTCCATATCCTCCAAGGGTACGGGTTATGTAGCTATTGGCGAAGAAAAGAATAAAGGTCGGGATCCGGAAATTGATTTCCAACACTTAAATACAGCGCTTCACGGAGACATAGTAGAGATACTCCTCCACCCCAAATACAAGCACGGAGGCGTTGCCTCCGTGCGACAAACTGCTGAAGTAACAAAGATAATTGCTCGCTCAAAAACAAAATTTGTGGGAGTGTTGGAGACAGAGAATTTGGAGGCCTTGCCTCCCCTTGGAGGCAAGGCCTCCAAATTGCTTTTCCTCAAACCAGACGATACTAAAATGTACACAGACATTTTAGTTCCGGAAAAGATGCTACACGGCGCAAAAACTGGACAAAAAGTTTTCGTCGAAATAGTGTCTTGGCATGACCCTCGCAAGGCGCCCGAGGGACGTGTGTTAAAAATTCTAGGCCAACCCGGAAACAATGATGTAGAAATGTATTCGATCGCCACAGAAAAAGGTTTTAGTCCTGACCTGCCAGAAAAAGTAGAGAAGGAAGCAAGTGAGATAAGTAAACACGGAATTTCACCCGCCGACCTACGAGGCCGACGAGATTTTAGGAAAATTTTAACTTTCACCATTGATCCGGAAGATGCCAAGGATTTCGACGATGCAATATCATTCCGCATTCTCGGGAATGAGATCTATGAAGTAGGTATCCACATTGCTGATGTTTCGCACTATGTTAGAGTCGGTAGCGCTCTCGATCATGAAGCACAGGAACGTGGAACTTCAGTTTATTTGGTTGACAGAACTATACCCATGCTCCCAGAAATCCTGTCAAATGATTTATGCAGTCTAGTCCCTCATAAAGATCGCCTCACTATGAGCGCTGTCTTTGTTATTGATAAAAACAGTAATGTAAAAGCAGAATGGTACGGACGCACCATTATTCATTCTAGAAAAAGATTTACCTATGAAGAAGCAGAGAGATCTATCAAAAAACCCGTTTCCCCTTTTCACAAAGAACTTTCAATCCTAAATAATTTAGCTAAAAAACTAACCAAAGAAAGATTTGCCGAGGGGGCAATATCGCTTGATCAAGAAGAAGTAAAATTCATACTGGATAAAAATGGAGTACCAACAAAGGTAGAAAAGAAAGAACGTGGAGACTCTAATAAGTTGATTGAAGAATTTATGCTCTTAGCCAATAAAAAGGTGGCAAGAATATTGTCTCCCAAAAATAAAGATGAAAAAGATGACAGGGTGTCGATTTATCGTATACATGATTTGCCAAGTAAAGAAAAGATGGCTGATTTGGCATTTTTCTTGCGTAGTCTCGGGCACAAAGTGTCCCTTCATAATGGCATAATTCCAAACCATGAAATAAATAAATTATTGGAAAGTTTGGCGGGCAGGAGTAAGGCAGATACAGTACACCGAGCAGTAATAAAATCTATGGCAAAGGCAGTCTATTCCACAAAAAATATCGGACACTATGGACTGGCCTTTCCGTATTACACTCATTTTACTTCTCCCATCAGACGTTACCCGGACATAATAGTACACAGACTCCTTGCCAACCATCTTTCTGGCAAGAAAATCGGTAGGGAAAAATTGCACGAATACGAGAAAATTGCACGAACATCTTCAGAACAGGAGAAACACGCCTCCGACGCAGAACGATCTTCAATAAAATACAAACAAGTAGAATACATGAGTAGCCGTAAAGGAGAAAAATTTCATGGAATAATCAGCGGAGTTACAGAGTGGGGCATCTATGTGGAAGAAGTTGAAACAAAATGTGAAGGCATGGTAAGGGTTAGAGACATGAATGATGATTATTATATTCTTAATGAGAAAAATCTAGAATTAGTCGGACAAAAAAAGAAAAATAAATATCGTCTAGGTGATCGAGTGAAGATCAAGGTTAAGGGGGTTGATTTAGAGCGTAAAACAATAGATTATATTTTAATATGAAGAAAAGAATTGGCATTTTTGCTGTTTTTGTTGTCTCGGCAGGATTTTTCCTTGTACCGTTTTTTTTAAAATATATTAATTATGAAAAATTATTCATAAAACAAGACGACAACCTGCTGTCGGCGCAATCCGTAACCACAGAAGAGCCACAAAAATATTTCTACACCAATAAAGACTCTGATTTAAACGGGGGGCCGAAAGTCTCTGCCCTGGCCTATCTAGTCGGAGACTTGGATACAGGCGAGGTAATATTGGCAAAAAATCAGGATGAAAAGTTGCCTCTCGCTTCGGTTTCTAAACTCATGACCGCATATGTCGCCAAAGAAATAGCAAAGGAAGACGATACTGCCGAAGTAAGTAAAGAAGCGCTCAAAACCTCTGGTCGAAACGGTGGCTTGCGGAGAGGAGAAAAAATAAAAATTCTAGACTTGATCTATCCGCTTCTTTTAGAATCAAGTAACGATGCGGCAGAGATCATTGCAGAGCACTTTGAGCGAGATCTTTTTATAAAAAAGATGAACCAAAAAGCGGAAAATCTAAAAATGTCTAGAACAATCTACGAAGATCCCAGCGGGCTTTCTATAAACAACCAATCAACCGCCTCCGACATGTTTAAACTTGTGGGATATATTAAAAAAACAAATCCAGAATTACTGGAAATTACAACCAAACGATCTTTCTCCAACCAAAAACACAGCTGGTCCAACATTAGCCAATTTTTGAAAAAAGAGGGGTATATTGGCGGGAAAAGCGGATATACTGATTCTGCTAAACAAACTGGCGTTTCGCTCTTCTCTCTCCCCCTTGGGGATAAAGAAAAATTAACGGGCAATCGTCCCGTTGCCATAACTATTCTAAAAAGCGCTGACCGAATAAAGGATGTCGAAAACATTTTAAATTATTTAAAAAAATATGTTTATTACGGCGGAACGCTGGATGCCAACACTGACTGGGTAGCAGAGAAAGTGGGTGCGCCGGATATTCGAGAGCCGGATTTTGTGACTCTCGCTTTCTTGGGAGACATGATGCTCGACCGTGGTGTAAAAAATTCAGTGATAAAAAATTTCAACAATGACTACTCAACGCTTTTTGAAAAATTAGAAACACTTAAAGATTCAGACATCGTTTTTGCCAACTTGGAAGGAACCGCCTCCGATCAGGGTGCCGATTTAGGTAATTTATATTCTTTCCATATGGATCCGGCAGTGGTTCCTGCCATCTCGGGCGCTGGCATCGACATCCTGTCTATAGCTAACAACCATGTCGGAGACTGGGGACGCCTTGCCTATATTGATACCATGGAAAATTTAAAAGAAAACGAAATTCTCTACACTGGGGGAGGACTAAATAGTCTGGAAGCTGAAACACCCAAGATTATAGAAAAATATGGAATAAAAATCGGCTTCCTTGGTTTCTCCGATGTCGGACCCAACTGGATGAAAGCTGGCGCTGATCAAGCGGGATTACTTCTAGCGAGCAATCCACGTTTTGATGAAATAATAAAAAACGCAAGCGAACAAGTTGACTTCTTGATTGTATCTTTCCACTTTGGCGACGAATATAAAACAAAGCATAACGAAAGACAAGAAGAGCTGGCTCATAGAGCAGTGGACAACGGCGCCAAGCTCATAATTGGACACCATCCGCATGTCATCGAAGACACGGAAATTTATAGTCCAAAAGATTGCACTCAAAGTTCATGCGTGGGCTTCATCGCTTACTCGCTTGGAAATTTTATTTTTGATCAGACCTTCAGCGCAGAAACAATGCAAG
>ERZ1292623.4845-Hain-H51-01um-R1-4845-length-10920-cov-10_pt1 | contig 10920 bp, 9 predicted proteins | sample MGYA00564398_ERZ1292623 | MGnify/ENA primary metagenome ERZ1292623 (study PRJEB36523, sample SAMEA6512633) | groundwater metagenome | collected 2019-01-07 | study: AquaDiva: Metagenomics assemblies of 32 groundwater samples
ATTATTTCAACGGAATAATAGATGAAGTAAGTATCAGAGGAAATTAAAGTTATTTTATAGGGATGAAATATGGATAAAAAACATGCTTTGCTGCTGGCGTTTCTGATTACCACACTTATTGCCGGGAATTACTTTTTCTTTGTTGAGGCTGGTGTTTCACGCGAGAGTGTTGAGATTACGCGTGTGCTTGACGGCGATACCGTTGAGCTTGACGATGGCAGGAAGGTCAGACTTGCTAATATAAACACACCTGAAAAAGGACTTGCTTATTCTGAACTTGCCAGAAATTATCTTGAAGAGTTCGTTGGCAAAAATCTGGAGATGGAAAATCTTGGCGGAGACAAATATGGAAGAACTCTTGGAAGATTATATTTTGATGATAAATATATTAATCTAGAAATAGTCCGACAGGGGTTTGCGCATACATATCTTGTTTTTGAAGACGAGGAGCGCGAGTTTGCACGTGCAGAGGAATACGCGCACGATAGAGAGTTGGGAATTTGGGAAAGTCCGGAATATGCGGATTGTATAAGCGCCACAATCAATAAATATGATGAATATGTCGTAGTTTATGATTCGTGTGACCTTGATTTAAAAGAATGGACGATAAAAGATGAGAGCACGAAAACCTATCGAATTGACGAAGATGCTGGAAGCGAGCTCACAATTTACTCTGGAGAAGGCGAGGACTCCACGAATGTGCGATACTGGGGGAAAAAGAAGATTTGGAATGATGACAAAGACAGGATTTTCATCCGCGATTCTAGCGGCCTGCTTGTTTTTTATGATTCTTATTCCTGAAGTTTTTGCTTTGCGCATAAATGAATTTGAGTCAAACCCTCCTGGAACTGACTCTGGCGCTGAATGGGTTGAGCTGTATTCTGAAGAATCTGTTAATTTGGATGGATATATTTTAGAAAATGGTGATAAGAGCTATAACTTGAGCGGGACTTTTGTGGGATATCTGACAATTATTTTTCCCGGCTCATGGCTTGTTAATAAAAACGAAACTGTTTTGCTTAAACAGGTGAATAATATTATCAGCCAGGCTGGGCCGTTTAACGATCTAAAGAATAACGAAAAGACTTGGTCTTTCTGCGACGAATGGAGATTTATTTCTGGGACTCAAAATGCTGTTAATGCCTGCGACGGGGGAACGCAATTATCTGTTCAGGAGCCTGAAAATGATACTAATGAGAACAGTGGATTAAGTTATCTGACTAATGAAGATAGTGGCGGCTCTGAAAGTGTCTTGCCGACTGTGCAGGAAGATTTACCAAATGTTGTCGCTGGTGATACTAATATTGCTGATAATAAACCAAAAAAGATTACTTTGAATAGTCCAAAACAAGAGTATGAAAAAACTGTTGTTACAAAAACTTACAAAACCCGTGTCGGCGTGATTTACGCGTTCCTAGGGATTTGTGTTTTTCTTGTTGTGCTAATTGCATGGAGGAAATTATAACTGACAACTTAAAATAGTTGCCTCGCTTATTATTGATGGGCATATTTCATTTGTGAGATATATTTTATTTCCTGCTTGCAAGTTGCTGTTTTCCAAAAAGATTGTTTTTGTTCCTGAATCTTGAAAAATACAGGTGCTGCATTCTCCACCACAAGATGTTTTGAAATTGTTTTGACCTGTGAGAATTATTTTATCTATATTGTCTGCTTCCGGCTTGTCTATTATTACTTCTATTTTTCCTTCGGAGTTTATGCACGCGTTTGATATTCGCGTTTGTAGCTGAACACAGTCAACTATTGGTGAAAGCTGATTTTCAAAATTATTTGACAAGTCCGATACATAAGACCAAACTGAAGTTAGAGCTATTATGCTCAAGGCTATAATTGATGCTATTTGCACTATTTCTGAAACCCCTTTTCTGTTTAGACTACGCATGCTGTTGCTCCTGCTTGTTCTAAAGATATTGTTGCAATTTCGTTTCCATTCAAAATGATTGTTGCCGTTTGGCCAGTAGTTGTTCTTTCTAAATAAAGAGTTGTAATATCTGAAATGAACTGCTCACCGCTTATTACTTCTTCCGTGCTCATGTCTTGAGAATCAGTAAATACTGTTTCTGGATAGCATAGCTCTTCACCGTTTGATTTAATGCATATTTCTCCGGCGCCTGCGTTGTTGGGTGCACAGCCTTGAAGCAATTCGCTTGATAATTTCGCGTTGTTCTCTGTTACGTCAATTGCTACGACATTTTTGTTTTTGCATTCGGTGTATTCAAATATTTGGCTGCCAGTTATTAATGGTTCTGATGGTTTGTCTTTTTCTAATAATTTATTTAGTAAATATATATTGTATTGCCCGTAATTGCTTGTTGCCAGTGTCCGCATAACGCCATTATTAATTGAGCGATAGAGATTTGTTTTTGAGCATTCTATATTGCATGAATCTATTGGAGCGCTGAATTTGTCGCACGATGAGACGCAGTTCTTCGCATTTCTTGGCAAACTGGCTATGACATATTCTTCCGCTAAGTTGCCATATGTGTGGCCAAACTCGTGAATTATTACAGTGTCTTCATGATTTTTGTTTATGCTTATGACATTTGTGAACGCAGAGCTTCTTATATTAATAGGGTAATCTTTCACGACGATTATGTAATCATTAGGACAGCTACGCGCAGCCTCAAGATTTTCTTTTGTGTTGCACAAAATTGCTATTCCTTTATAGTCTTCGCAAGTTGGTTCGTATTCCGAAGGTGGAATGAAGAATACGTTAAAATAATCTTTATTTTCGCTGTAAGGGGGCGTGTTCAAAATTGTGTCACTGAATCTTTTAGTGTCTTCTTCTGACGCGAGAAATAGCAAGTCAATTCGGTCTTCTCCGTTGTAGATTAATGAGCGGCATGTTTCTAATTCTTCCGACTCGGTTTCTGCTGATACTGAACTTTGTCTGATATTTAAATATGTAAATAATAAAATTATTAATACGAGTGAAGAGATTATTATGGTGTAGGCGGTTTTCTGCAATTCCATAAGTTTTTCAGGGTTTGTGGGCTTAAATAGGTTTTTGGCGTGCGGAACATTTAAAACGGCTTCAAACTTTTTGTTAATATGGAACAAATATCTGCGAAGTTTATTGTTGAAATTCTTGGCAGGCCCCCAGAGCATTTAGCCACTACGCTTGATGAATTGATTACTAAACTTGGATCTGAAAAGGGCATACAGATTGTTAATAAGACAATTAATAAGCCGAAACCGACTGAGAAAGCTGAAAATCTTTGGACTGCTTTTGCCGATGTTGAGTTGAAGTTTGAGACGCTGCCGCATTTTTTCAACGCGATAATAATGTATATGCCGGCACATGTTGAAGTCTTTGACCCTGAAACTTTGAAATTCAATACTTTTGAATTAAATGAGCTGGCTAATTTTATTATTTCGCGACTGCATAATTATGATGCCATAGCCAAGAGACTCATTAGCGAAAGAGAAATACTTGTTAACAAATTGGAATATTTGCGCAAAGGTGGGAAAATTGAGGATGTGTTTGGCAAGCCACAAGAGCAGGCTAAATCTGTTGTGAAAAATCAAAAGATACCTAAGACTAAACAGAGCAAGATAAAGAGCAAGGCGAAGAAGAGATAATTAAGTTAATCTAAATAATTTGATTACTAATAATGGTATAATTATTTCTTTTCTAATTTTGAAGGAAATCCTGGCGGGAGCTGAATTTTATTTTCTGGCGGCGATGTGGGCGCAAATCTTGATGGTGGCGCTGTTAAACTTTTAGGTTTTGGAATTGATGATTTTTTGTATCGCAGATAAATTATGACTAGAATTATGATGATTACTCCTATGCTGACATATCCTATCCAACCGAAGCCGCCTGATTCTTCTATTTCGCATGTGCCCGTACAGCACGAGCCGTCGAGAGATTGAATAGGTTCTGTTGAGCAGGTTTCTGAAGCTGTGCAAAATTTACCACTGATTTCTGAACAGTAATACTGTGGAGAGGTGTCATTAATTTGAACGGTTTGATTTGCATTTGTTGTAAATGAAATATTTACTGGAATGCTTTTGTTGTAGCTACCTACTTGAACTACTATCTGTGTTGATATTGGAGAGCCACTTAATCTATTTAGAGAAATGTTAAAATTTTGAGAAGCGTTAGGCAAGATTGTGCTTACTAAATAAGGAGTTATATTTAGGAGATTTGTGTTGTAAGATAAAATTAAATTTTCCAATATAGTTTCACCGGTGTTAAGAATGTAGAAAGAGTAGGAAGTTTGATTGTTTTCTAAAGCTATTGCGCGAATCGCTGGAGGAACGATTTGAATACTAATATTATTATTTTGGATTGTTTGATTTGGTGTTGATGTGTCTATAACTTGTATGGGAAGTGTATAACGGCCAACTGTCGCCTGATAAATTCCTGGAGTGACGCTTGATGTTGAGAGAGTTATCGTATTTGTTCCTGGCTGGAGTGTGAATGCCTGCTCCTGCGGAAAATTTAGGTTTATCGTCGTCGGCTGGTCTAAGTTTAGAATTGAATTTAGAATTAAAGTATCGCCGACTATTGCGAAGCCAGGGCTTATACTATAGTCTACTATATTTCCTGCAACTGAAAAAGACTGGTTAAAATCAATTGTTGTGACGATGCCGTTGACTGTTGTCGCAATATTGTTTATGAGTAGAGAATAATTATTTTGCTGAACTGGAAGCTGTGCGTAAATATAATAATCTACACCTATGCGCTTGACGTCGTATATTGCTGCTATCGCGACATGGGCTCTTTTGAAGATAACATTATTCGGAGTGATTGGCTGCAAAACATTGCCTTGGATTTTTATAATCATTGTTTCGCCTGGCTGGTATGTCTGCGCAATATTGGTCGTTATTGCCTGGACGAACGGCAATAGTATAAGCAATGTCAGAAATATCAAAACCTTTCTCATGCATAACTTAATGCTTTTAGTTATATAAACATTTTTAGTATGGCTGGAGCGGAATGTTAATAAATGCTGAAATTATATTTTTTTATGGCTGGCACGACTGGATTTGCTGATTTTGTTGATGGTACGAATGTTAGTCTGCCCGAGATTAAAATTAATTCGAGCGAGATTTTCGCGAATGCATGGCAGTCTTTACCGCCGGAAGTTTGGCAGAGAGTTTATCTGCTAATGGATATTGGAAAGTGGGTTTTGATTGCTATTTTAGTTTATATAATCATAAAAATCATTTTCCAAATTATGAAAATAAGCGATAGTGCAAATATTGCGGCGATTGCTGTCAACACGAAAAATATAAATGCGAAACTTGACTCTTTGATTCATAAAAAAGAGAAAAAAGAAGATAAAGAATGATTAAATTCCTATTTCTATTTTCCAGTTCATTGGGATAAATGTTAAATTGATAGAGTGAGTAAATTTATTTTTCTTTTTCCATTCTGATATTTTTTGTTTGATACTGTCAAATAAATTTTGTTCATCTTTTATTTTGTGTGCGCTCATTTGAACAAAAATTTCTATTGATGATATACCAACTTTAATCTGTGAACTATTGGCATATACTGGAACATCTTCTATTTTTGTTGCATCTTGAACTATATTTCTAACTCCATTGGATAAGTTTTCAATATCTTGTTTTTTGACTTTTTCATTATCAAATTCAATTGTAACAATGGGCATGTATTTGAAGTAAGTTTTAAGTTTATTAATGTAATCATTTACTCATTTCTTTGAGCTTGCGCATTGTTTCTTCCATTTCAGCGTCGGAGCTGGAAATTCCCGGTCTGCGCTGCGGCGTGGCTCCCTGACCCGGAATAAATCTCGGAGGAGCGCCGCGCATCATCGGAATTGGCCCGCGAGCTGGAAGAAATGGCGGTCTGCCTCCTGGAGGGAAGCCCGGTCTTGAAGATAATCCTGAAGAGCTTTGAGATTTATAGAATGCCAGCTTTAACTTATTGCGCATTAGTATTCCAACTATGATTAGCACAATTAATGTGGCTAGAATTATTATCCAAAGTGTCCAATTTATGCTGCCATCATCGGTTGTTGATTTGGGTTTGCAACAGATGTTGTTTGTGTCGTCGCAGGTTTCTGAAACTTGTTCTTCGTTGTCATTGCATGAAGTATAGCAGCTTCCTCCTGCCTGTTCACACGCGTCCGCCTGCGACAGTGGACTGCAAGTTCCCAAACAGCATGAGCCGTCACTTGAAGAAGCTGTTGTTCCTGAACATGACTCGCTGGCTTGACAAATTTGCCCGTTTTGCTCTGCACAAGTTTGCGCTGTTGGTTCTTTTGAACAGCAAACGCCAGAAGAACAGTCATATTCTTCAAATACGCTTCCGCCCAAGTCATTACAAACAAATATCGTCGTGCAAGTGTATCCTCTGTCATCACAATCTTGAGATGGACCTGGTTCGGGACCTGAGCCAGGCGTAGCTGAACGAGGCCAACCGGCATAAAGTAAGAAGCCCGTGTCACGAATGTTGTTATTATTCCAGCAACCTTCTGCTGTGGGAATAATTTCAAAATATTCTTTTGAACTGTCCGCTTCTGTAGCACTTGAACCTTGAAGAGCGAGAAGGGCTAATGCGGAATCATAATATCTATTGTAAGGTGTGTTTGGCGCCTGCCAGTATTTGCTTTGCTGCTGCGACTGAACCAGCTGTGAATATTGGTCTTGTCCGTTAGTTAATTTGTAAAGGAACCCGCTCGGTAAAAATCTCTGATTTGACTCTCCCAGCGCGAGAAGATAGGGTAAATAATCACTGACGTCGTTGTTTGCATTGTCTAAAGCAAGCGCAGCCCATAAAGTTCCTTCGTAATCGCAGCTATTTGTCGTTGAAAAACATTTTGAGTTTATATTTTCCTGTGTTGTTCCAAGAGCTGCTGCGGAATGTGCTGTCGGCGACACGAAAATAGTTGAAGAGCCAGAGCGCTGATACAAAGTTGTGGTTATAAAATCCTGGTCGCAAGAAACTGTAAAGTTTTGATCTATGCAATTGTTGCTTACGCGAAGCCAGAAACTACTTGCCGCGATTGTTAAACAGCTTCCAGGATTTCCGGATAAAGTCATGTCGTCGTTTACATTTATTGGTCTTTGTTCATTTCCGTAAGAGACTGTGCATTGAGAAGCGACATGATTTTGGATGTCAATTTCTAAATACCATGTTAAGTCTGTTGCAGTTTTTCGGTTTGATTTTAGCCACGTTTCTATCGTGTCTGTATTTTTGTTTATTCTATCGTAAGCTAAAAGGACTTGAGCTGTGTCTTTTATCTGACTTGATGATTCTGCCCAGTGGTTTCCGCCGACGGCTTTACCTTCAATTACTGAAACCAGTTTTGAATTTGAACCGAGAGCAAGCGTTCCGAAGACAGCTTCCTGAAGGGAAATAGTATTTTGCACTTTATTGTCCACTTGAGTCTTTAGACATTGGTAAGCTTTGTCGATGACGTTACCTGAAGTCTGCGCAGGAGGATTGTTTTGATTGGAGTTGTTTGAAGAATTTGACTGGGCGATAACACTAGCTGTTAGGAATAAGAATAAAATTAATACTGACCACTTTTTGAACATGACTTTATATAAGTTATAGTGTTTATAAAGATTCTCAAGAATTACACGCATTATTCTGAATATGCATCTATTAAATGCTGATTATCTTTGTAATTCCTAATACACTATTTACTGTATAAAGCTGTATATTGCTGTAAGAAGGAATATTTATATATTAGTTAAATTCTGTTTGTGAATGACTAAGAAAAAGGTGACTTTGAATATTGATTCAAAGGTTTATAACTCTTTCAAAGAATACTGCGAGAAAAGGGCGATAGTCTTGTCAAAAAAAATTGAGATAGTAATGGATGATCTGCTTAAAACTGCCAAGAAAATAAAATTGATGCTGTTGTTTTTAGTGCTTGCCATTTCTTTTGCGGCTGGAGCTATTTTCCAAGATATTAATTCCAGTGATTTCGGGAACGGGACTTTTTACCGTACTTTTTACAATTCTTCAGGATTTGTTCAACTAAATATTTCTCAAGGTTTTTCTTCTGGAAACTTTTCAAGTAGAATTTTTGATTCTGGGGGAAACTCTACATGGCATAATATCTCATGGGTATCGGAAGTTTGCTATAGATGTGAACTGCCCAATAATAGTGCTTTTGAGTCTGGGGGTTTTATAAGAGCTGCAAATATGTCAGGGAATGTCCTTCTTACGCATTTTAATGAAGGCAGCGGCGCAAATAGTTTTATTGATAGCTCGGGCAATGGAAATATTGGTGTGTGCGTCGGGGTCAATTGTCCTGCTGCGGGTGTTGCTGGGAAATTTAGTAATTCAGTTGACTTTGAGACTAGCACTTCAAATGAGGATTATGTCAATTTCAGCAATCCTGCAGAATTGAATAATTACGGAAACAAATTAAGCATGGAAGCTTGGATAAAATTGGAATCTATTTCAGAAGACCCGACGATTATTGATAAGAGTTTAAGCCAGTTTTCGTTATTTATAGACACAACTACAAACAAACTTAAAGCCTATGTTGTCGCGAGTTCCAGCCAAAGTATTTTGGGGAATTCACAATTTGTGGTGGGCAATTGGTATCATGTTGCGTTAGTCTATAATGGGGTAGATATGCGGTTGTACACTAACGGAATTTTAGACAGCACTCCTATAAGCCAGAGTGGAAATGTTGCCACAACTAACAAAGATCTTTTAGTGGGCTCGGGCTGGAGCGGGAGCGATCCTCTGGCTTTTCCATTTGATGGAATTATTGACGAGGTTGCAATTTACAACAGGTCTTTGAGCGCGCAGGAAGTGAAAGACCATTACTTGCGTGGGATTTTAGAATTAAACTTGAGCGCGCGAAGCTGTGATGATTCCTCATGCAACGGCGAGAATTTTGTTGTATTCAATAATACTTCGCCGCAAAATTTAACAACTGCTATGAATCGTTATTTCCAGTATATCTTTAGTTTCCTGACTGAGAATAATACTTATACTCCTTACTTGTTCAATACAACAATAGATTACACTCCTGTGTTAAACGCTGTTCCGATGATTCACGCCGCATATACTGTTGTCAACAGTACTGCAAAGACGCCGGTTTTTGGCGAGAATTTCTTTGTGCAAGCAAATGTTTCTAACCCTGAGAATAATACTGTTAATGTTGGGTTTACAATAATTGCCCCGAATGGAACAAGAGTTTTAGATAATGTTTTGGGCTCTTCATTTAGTATTGGAAATTATAGTATTTGGAATTCAACAAATTATACTGTGAATGATTATGGATATTGGAACTGGTCTGTCCTTGCATCTGATGGAACAAACTCAAGCCAGCAAAACGGGAGCTTCAGGATTTTGAGCGACTTGTCAATATTTCCGGCTGAATATGTTATTACGCCTGATCCGAAAAATCAGACGCTGAGCTGGAATTTGTCGATGTATCATAATTCTTTGGAAAATTATAATTTTACTTTTAGTTATAATTTGAATACTACTTTCTTTAATTTAAGTTTTGCCAATAGCAATGCGATTTTGAGCAAGGCAAATTATAATGACACTAATTTGTTTAAGAATCAAATTAATATAAATATTTCGAATAATGTTATCGAAGGAGTGATGTACGAAGGAAATATAACTATACAACGGACTCTTGATGGAAAGAATTACACTGTGCCTTTGAAAATTGGAATCAATCCGCCGAGTGGAGATGCTGACGCTTTGAACACTTCATCATTGAGTGTCTGCGCTGCAGGAAGCTGTGACGTTGACACAACGATGGAAAATGACGAAAGCAAGAGCTTTACGTGGACGATAAAAAATACAGGTAATTTCACCTTAACAAATTGCCAGCCGATAATTTCCGGATTTGACATATCTGGATTTGGTAGCTTTAACTTAAATAATTTTGACTTGGCGATTTTGCAAAGCAAGGATTTGATTTTAACAGTGACCCAGCCACCAATAAATTCGTATTATGGAAAACTTGGAGTTACCTGCCAGGCTACTGTTCTTGGTTTTAATGATTCGCTCGGCGCCGACAGTGAAAATGTCCCTAGCTTGAGATTGATAGTTACTGCCGATAGTGGAGGAAGTGCCCCGCAAGGTGGCTCGTCGCCGGGCGGCGGAAGTGGAGGCGGAAGTACAACTGGGTTGGTGATTAAAGACACTTACGAACTTGAAGCAGGTGCGTTGGAAAAACTGGAAATAGGCAGAGGTGAGAGCGAAACGATTGCGCTTGTTGTCAAAAATAAAGGAAATAGATTTTTGAATGCGTGTTTTCTTTCTGCGGAAGGGGGCGTGTCGTCATGGATTTCTACTAATCAGATAGAGTCTTTGAGCCCCGGACAAGAAGCGAGTTATATATTTACAGTTAATGCGCCGATTGACGCTGAAAGGGGCGATTACTCAACGGACTTGAATATAAAATGCAAAGAGACTTTGCTGATTAAGACTTACTCTATTTCGGTAGTTGGAGGCGAGTTTGAGCTTATTCTCTTGAGTTCTAAAAGAATTGGCACGAAATTAAAAGTAACTTATGCTGTTGAGAATTTTGGAAGTGAGAGAAAAGATATTTCTATCCACTATCGACTTGTGAATGATAAAGGCGATGCTGCGGCAGAAGGAGACGCTGGGGCTGTTTCTATTGAGGCGAGCAGCCGAATAGATTATAACTTTGAGTTTGAACTGCCAAAAAATTCAATTGGTGATTACAAACTTTTTGTTGAGGCGAGCGATGGATTTGATACAAATAGGTATGAACAAAATGTTAGACTGACTTCGCGCGGAGTAACTGGACTAGCGATTTCAGACACTAATTTCAAGACGATTTCATGGTTCGGAATTATTTTGCTGTTCAGTTTTGGAATTTATTTAGTAGTTAAAATGATAAGACAGCAGATGGTTTTGAGGCGCGAGGGACAGAGTGCGGAAAGGCATTTCATCAAGATTGATTTGAACGAATA
>ERZ1292623.4846-Hain-H51-01um-R1-4846-length-10920-cov-5_pt1 | contig 10920 bp, 10 predicted proteins | sample MGYA00564398_ERZ1292623 | MGnify/ENA primary metagenome ERZ1292623 (study PRJEB36523, sample SAMEA6512633) | groundwater metagenome | collected 2019-01-07 | study: AquaDiva: Metagenomics assemblies of 32 groundwater samples
GTTCGTATGTAGTGTAGAAAAAACCAGGTGGCCAGTCAAGGCCGCATGCAGCGCGATGTCCGCCGTTTCCATGTCTCTGATCTCGCCGACCATAATAATATTCGGGTCTTGGCGTAAAATAGAACGCAGGCCCGACGAAAACGTGTAGTGCGCTTCCGGGTGCACTTGGCTTTGTGAAATGCCGTCGATGTGATACTCAATGGGGTCTTCGATGGTGATGACCTTAATCGCCGGGTTATTTATTTTTTTGACGAATGCGTAGAGCGTCGTCGTTTTTCCCGATCCGGTCGGTCCCGTCACCAAAATAAGGCCGTTCGGCTTTTTGAGTTCTTGGGCGATCACCGCAAGGTCATGCGGCAAAAAACCGATGTCTTCAAGGGACAGGGAAATCGCCTTGGGGTTCAAAATACGCATAACCAGCGACTCGCCGTTGGGGCCGGGGAGCACCGACGTGCGCACCTCAATGGATGTTTCGCTTGACACAATGGAGAATCGCCCATCTTGGGGGGCATCGCGCAGGTTGAGCTTCATTTTGGAGAGCAGCTTGATGCGGTTGGCAAGCAGCGCATACATCGTCGTATCAAGCGTCGCGATCTCCTGGAGAACCCCGTCGATGCGAAACCGGATGGCCGCGTTGTTCTCCTGCGGCTCGATGTGTACGTCGGAGCTTTCAAGACTCAACGACCCCGCAATCAGAAGCTCAAGCACCGCCGTCGCGTTTTTGAGCGCGGCGCGCAGGTAAATGTCCTTGAAGTCGTCTACCACATGGATCTCTTTCTGGAGCTTTTCCAGATTTTCCGGCGTGATCTCAATACTCCCCGACACGTCCGCTTTTTCGTCCGGCAGCAAGTTGTAGAATGTCCACGCGTGCGCAAGACTCCGCGCCGAAACCAAGAAGAGGTCGATGATAAACCCTTTGTTCTTTAAGTTCTCTATCGTGAGCATGGTGTGCGGGTCTTTCGGGTTTTTGACGGCAATCTTCATGCTTTGCCCCGACTTGTGGATGACCGCGAGGTTTGAACGTCTGGCGGCCTCTTGGTCAATGACCGCGAGCGCTTCCACGCCGACCGCTTGGCTTGAAAGGTCAAGATAGGGAATACCAACGCGATTGGCCATGCGCTGTGCCGCTTCCTCCTCCTCTTTTTTTCGGAGTTCCTCAAACTTGTCCTGCCGCTTTTTTTCTTCAAATGTTTTCTCAAGCATAGGTCAGCCAATTTTTGTACCGCGCAATTTCTCCATGCACGGTTTTTTGGTATGTCTCGCGCACGTGCCGCGTCACCGCACCCTCTTTCCCGGTGCCTATTGTTGCTGTATTAATGCGCCCAATGGCGTTCACTTCGGCCGCCGTTCCCGTAAAGAACGCTTCGTTATATGTTCGCACGTCCCGGGGTTTTATGACAGCTTCTTTTACCGAAAACCCGAGGTCGCGCGCGATGCGCATCACGGAGTCACGAGTGATGCCGGGCAAAATGGTGCCGAACTTCGGCGTTACCACAGTCTTTCCCTTTACAAAAAATATATTTTCTCCGGGACCCTCCGCGACGTTTCCATCCGCATCCAGTAGGAGCGCCTCGTCGTATCCGGCGCGGCGCGCTTCGCTCGTGGCAAGAATAGAGTTGGCGTAATGCCCGGAAATTTTTGCTTCCATCACGCTTGATTTCGGGTGAATGCGCACGAACCGCGATATTTTTACGGAAACAACATCTTTCGCGAGATATTTTCCCCACGGCCAGCAGGCAATGGCCGCATGCAAAGGTGCACCAAAAGGGAGCAGCCCCATCTTTTCACCGTACCAGAATATCGGGCGGATGTATCCGGCGGGCAGTGTATTCTTTTTCACGAGCGCCACGGTTGCCGCGATGACCTGCTTTTGGGTGTATGGCACCTTCATCCCCAGCGTTGCGGCAGAAAAAAAGAGCCGCTTGATATGGTCGTTCAGCCGGAACACCGCCGGACCCCGGGCGGTTTTGTAGAACCGGATGCCTTCAAACGCCGCGCTGCCGTAGTGCAAGCTGTGCGTCAACAGTGGCACCGTCGCTTTCGCCAGCGGCACCATTTTTCCATCCATCCACGCGTACGATTTCATGCCGATACTATATCACTTTCCTCATAAAATGGAAATTTTTCAGGCGCACGACCAAAGAAGTTTACATTGTGAACACAGGAGCGTTTTGGTATGATAGAGGCGTTCCCATTCCATGCCACCCCTGCTCAGACAATACTCCGCAGACGAAATATTGAAGCTCTTGAAAACAAAAAAGAGCGATTTTTGGGTTGCCGAAGGCCGCAAGCGCTCGCTCGCGCTGTTCCACAACGCAGCCGAGCGCGTGCCCGCATACAAGGACTTTTTGAAAAAGCACAATATCAAGGACCACACCAAGATCAAAATCTGGGACGATTTCCAGTCCATCCCCGTCGTGGACAAGAAAAACTATCTTCGCCAGTACCCGCTTGAAAAATTGTGTTGGGACGGCACGCTCAAAAAGCCGATGGTATTTACCGCCACCTCCGGTTCCACCGGTGAGCCGTTCTATTTCCCCCGCGACGAACGGTTGGACCGGCAGTCCGCCATCATGCATGAAATGTTCTTGCAAAGCAGCGGGCTGAACGCGAAAAAATCAACACTGGTCATCGTGTGTTTCGGGATGGGGGTATGGATCGGCGGGCTCATCACCTATCAGGCGTTCCGGGCGCTCTGGGAGCGCGGCTACCCAATAACCCTTATCACGCCGGGTGTGAACAAAAAGGAGATTTTTGATGCCCTCAAGCATATCGGCAAGAAATACGACCAGCTCATTTTATGCGGTTACCCTCCATTTATTAAAGATGTGATTGACGACGGCAAAGCCAATGGCATTCGCTGGAAAGGTTTTGACATACGCATCGTGTTTGCCGCAGAAGCATTCTCGGAACAATTCCGGCAGTATATTTTGGAAGAAACAGGTATTGAAGAAGAATACACGAGAATAACCAACATTTATGGGACGGCGGATCTCGGTACCATGGCGCAGGAAACGCCGATAAGTGTGTTTACACGCAGGGCCGCTTTACACCGGGAGTCGTTGTTTGAAAGTTTGTTCAATAGCATTAAGCGCACGCCGACCCTTGCCCAATTCAACCCGCTGTTCATCAACTTTGAAGCGGTGAACGGGAATATCCTATGCACGGGGGACAACGTGTTGCCGCTGGTGCGGTACGCCATCGGCGACCACGGCGGGGTTGCCGAGTATAACGAAGTTGCGCAGAAACTGGAGTGGCACCGCGTGCCGGTAAAAAAAGAAACCCATCGGCTCGGTATCAGCAACACCGTGTCGGAACTGCCGTTCGTGTACGTGTACGAGCGCGCCGATCTTTCCACAAAACTGTATGGCGCGATTATTTATCCCGAGCATATAAAAACAGCGGTACAGCACCAAACTGCGAAGAAAATTTTGACCGGGAAATTTACGGTACTCACCCAGCACGACGAACAGCAAAACCAATATCTTGAAATTCATCTTGAACGCAAACCGCGCGTGAAAACCGATGGGCAAAGTATAAAAGAAGCCATCAGTAAACTTATTACGAAGCACCTGTTGCAAAAAAACTCTGAATACAAATATCTTTCGTCAAGCATCCCTGACAAAGTAAAACCCCGCATCACCTTTTGGGACTACGAACACCCCCTGCATTTTAAGCCCGGTGGCAAACAAAAATGGGTCAAGAAGTAGAACGGTTCCTTACAGAGAAAAGCAAAGTCGGCGCGGAGCCAAAGCCGCTTGTTTTAGACTTACACAAAGAGTCAGACCAAACGAAACTCAAAAAACTTATCGCCGAGAACAAAATCCAGCACGTCGCCGACGACTACGAAGAACAACTCCGAGAATACTTCCAGGTGCAAAACCCGGCGATAGTCTACGCGCCGAATTTTGAAGATGAGTTTCAAAAACACCTGGTGGGATTAAAAGCGGAAGCGCCGCTCTGGCAGCAGGGAAGGTGGGTATATTTCCCCTGGATCTCTACGCTTGCGCATATTTTGGAAGACGAAGCATTCCAGCTGGTGAGAACCGCGCGCAACCGAAACCTTATTACCCAAGAAGAGCAGGAAAAATTCTACAACGCTACCATCGGTATCGCAGGCCTAAGCGTCGGGAACAGCGTAGTACTTGCCATCGTTTTACAAGGGGGTGCCAAACGCATCAAACTTGCCGACCACGACCGGCTTGCGCTCACCAACACCAACCGTATCCGCTCCGGCGTGGATAACCTCGGCGTTTTAAAAGTAGAGATGACGGCGCGGCAAATTTATTTATTGAATCCCTACGCCGAAGTTGAGTTGTACCCGGAAGGGCTCACCAAAGAAAATATTTCCAATTTTTTTGAAGGCCTTGATATCGTGGTGGATGAGTTGGACAACCTTGCTATAAAGTATTGTATCCGCGAGCAGGCGCGAAAACATCGCATTGCCGTGGTGATGGGTGCAGATAATGGGGATAATGCAGTTATAGATGTTGAGCGGTACGATGAAAACCCAGCACAAGAGTTTTTTCATAATAGGATGGGGGAGGTAACGTATGAAGGACTTGCCGGGTTGGATAAGTTTGGAATTGGTAAGAAAATTGCCCAACACATAGGTGTTGAAACAGTTACCGAAGCGGCGCTTTCGTCATTCTTACAGATTGGCAAGACCGTCGTGTCTTGGCCGCAGCTGGGCGGTGCCGCGTTGTTAAACGGCTGTGCCATTGCCTACTGTGTGCGGAAGATTCTGAACAAGCAGCCTCTTGAATCAAACCGCGCACTTATTTCAATGGACGAAATGCTTGACCCAAACTACAACAAACCGGAAGAAGTACAGCGCCGGAGTAACGCCGCAGCAGAGTTCAGAAAGGTTTTTGGTCTTTAACAAATGCAGGAAACCATTCAAAAAATCCTTGAAGTTGTCGTTCACGCCCCCTCGGGGGAGAACGCCCAGCCGTGGCGGTTTGTGGCGAGAGGGGACAAAATCTCCATTTTCAACATTCCCGAGCGCGATCAGTCGCTGTACAACTACAACCAGCTCGGGTCGTTGGTCGCACATGGCACGCTGCTTGAAAACATTGTTGTTGCTGCAACGGCACATGGGTATGTGGCGCAACCACAGCTTTTCCCTAATAAGGAAGACAAAAATCTCGTTGCAGTCGTTGAACTTCAAGAAACCAGTGGTGTTGCTGACACACTGTACCCGTACATCGAAAAGCGTTGTACGAACCGGAAACCATATAAAAAGAATATGCCGTTGAGCGCGGAGCAAAAAAGCGAACTTACCAAAGCGCAAGAAGCCGGTAGTGGAAAAGTGCAGTTTGTGGAAGACAAAGCGTCGGTAAAAACACTTGCGCGCGCAGGTAGTATGAACGAGCGTGTGATGTTCGACAACGAGTTCCTCCATAATTTTTTCATTACGCATGTGATGTGGACGAAAGAGGAGGATGACAAAAAACGCCTTGGGTTTTACATCAAGACGCTGGAGATGCCGCCACCCGCCGAGTTTATGATGCGTCTGTTCTTACGGCGGTGGTCCATTATGCGCCGGCTTAATAAGCTTGGCATGGCAAACGTGATAGCAAAAATGAATGCGGGAGTATATGCATCGTCTTCTGCGATCGGCGCGGTGGTTATGTCGGGCAGTCGGTTGGAAGATTTTGTGAACGCCGGAAGGATTATGCAGCGCGTGTGGCTGACCGCGACAAAACTCGGTCTAAGCGTCCAGCCGCTGACGGGTGTACTCTTTTTTATGCAAGGCATCCGGGTTGGCAAGGTGGAGCATTTTTCGCCGCGCCACCTTGAACTCATTAAAAGTGCGCACCAGGATATTTATCATACCTTTGGAGTAAGCGGCAGTAACTCTATCGCCATGATGTTCCGTATCGGGTACGGTGGTGCGCCGACCGCGCGCGCGACAAAGCTGCCGCCGGAGGTAAAATTTGCCGAGTAGTTAATTGAAGAGAATATAGGTTATCTCTAACCCATTGTCTTCAAAGTACCTTTGGTAATGGATTGTGAAGCTGCCAAACTCTTTTTTAAGTGATTTTTCTGTTTGATTTTTCCCCACAGAGATATTTTTTAGGTGGGCAGAATAGTGAGTTCCTTTTAAAAGTACGGGGGTTACCAACACGAACACACCACCTTGAGCCAGTAGTTTATGAAGCGAGTTCAAAAACTGCTTTTTGTTTTTTAGAAAAGCATAGGTTAGTTTACAAATGACCAAATCAAACCTTTTATTAAATTTAAGAGTGTGAGTTTTCTCCAAATCGTGAACTGTAAATTGCGCGCGCGCCGAAACTCCTTTTTCAGAAGCGAGTTTTTTTGCTTCATGGATTGCAACCCGTGAAAAGTCAACACCAGTCACATCCATCTTTCTTTGAGCAAGGCTTATCACAACTCCACCTCTCCCACACCCAAGGTCAAGTACAGTTTTTATACCTTTTCCTTTCCGTTTCTTTTTCAGGAGCGCCAAGAGTTCCGATAAGTAAAGCTCATTCATCGGAGTAAAGGATCTGCCGTTTTTATAAACTATATCCCAGTTGTTCATGTCTAAAATATTAAGGGGGAGATATCTCTATCTCCCCCCTGTTTAACCATCACGATCCACCATCTGTGCAATAGTCGTCACCGCTGCAAGCAGAGCTGCATGCGACAACTTCTACTGAGGGCCACATCACCCGGTCAATGGATGAAAAGGTTGTGGTGGCAAGCTCCAACATCGCGGCTCTTGACTTGATGTTGGGGCGTTCTGTCGGGTTATGATGTATAAACCTCCCGATGTAACGCTCACAGAAGTTTTTGTAGTCTTTTGTGTGAAGGATGAAGTGATGCCACATTCCATCCAATTTTGTTGAAGGAGAGCATTCGTCGGGGAGCATGCCGCAGACAATGATGAACTTTTTTGTTTCCTCGAAGTGATGTTGCGCAGCTTCCAAAGGTACCTCATTTCTTCGAGCAAAACGTTCAACAAGAACAGGATTTTGGTAGTTCATTGCGCCATCAAAATCCCTAATCTGGCGCTTTGGTGGTGTTAAAACGGCTGAGTCCATACAGCCCCCTTTCATTTTTATGATGGTTAGTAATGTACTACTAATTGTACTTCATGTATACTATTTACCTTTCGTCTTGTCAACCCGCCGTGCCTCTTTTGGTCTGTTATGCTAAAATCAAGATAATCTATGAAATTTTCGAACTATTGAAAAAGAAATGAGTAAACCATTCACCATGCAAGCGCAATGCTGTCAGATTTAGAAAAGGCAAAACTACTTTTCGAAAAAGGAAATTTTAAAGCTGCAACGAAGGGGGCTTTAGTGCTGTGGCGTCAAGAAAAAACAGAAGAATTAGCGAACTTCCTCGGCCTTCTATCTGACCAGCAGGCGATGGTAGAGAAAAAGGAAACAGAAAGAAGAAAGTGGCGGAGAGAATCAGAGTGGTATCACAAAACGGCGCTCAAGATCAATCCGAAATCCTATGAGGCATACGTTGGATTGGGTAGATTATTTATGCACAGAAATAAACTCACAAAAGCAATTTACTACTATCGAAAAGCTCTTTATATCAATCCGAATTTCCACCATGCCCAAAATGGATTGGGCAACGTATATCAAAGAATAAACCGCCCTTCCCTAGCCATGAGGTGGTATAAGAAAGCACTGGAGAAAGCACCGCAAAGGTCTATTGTCATGGCGAACATATCACGTTTACAAGCGCGACAAGGAGAAAAAAATTCTGCAAAGAGTAGCGCAGCAAGGGCGCTCATACTACTTAAAAGAGAGAAGAGGGAACGATCGTGGTTAACGGTAGATCTAGAAAGTGAACTCAAAAAGATAAAGAAAACAGGCCTAGTGGGGTTCTAGGCCTGTTCGTCACCTGCTAACTGAATAAGGTGGTCAGCAATGGCTTTTGCGATGGGCAAGCCGGTTAATATCTCAATCCATCCCCATTGGCCGTTATGGTTAATTTCAAAAAACACGTATTCGCCGTCCTTGGTCAGAGCCATATCTACAGCCCCAAATCGTAATCCAAGTTGTTGAACAAGGAGGGTAACTTTCGTCACAACCTCGTCAGGTAGAACATGTGGCATATGCGGGAGAAATTCTTTTAAGAACATTTGTTTTCTCCAATCTACCAACGTAGACTTGTCGAGTTGGGAATTGATGGCACAAGCAAAAACATTTGTTCCAATCACAGTAATCCGCACATCAACATCTTTCTCAACGTTTTCCTGAAAGAATACAGGACAGTAGCGAACCTTTTCAATGTCGCGACTTGCTGTTTCTTCAGGCACGGGCGAAGTATACAAGATTGCTTGTGATCCCTCAGCTCCACCAAAAAACCCTGTCCGTAGGGCTTTGACGATAACGTCCTTTTCTGTGCCGCAGAATCTCATTGCGTCTTCAGGAGAGTTAGATACAATTGATGCAGGAACCTTCAACCCTATACGTTTGGCGGTTTCCATTTGAAACAGTTTGTTGTACCTAACCTTTTCCTCTGGTAACACTGGGTTCATCCATAAGTGTTGTGGCAACAGAGTGAGAAACGATTCCATGACGTAGTAACACTCCTGCTGAGTCCATGAGGCTAAGTCCGAGTTAGAAATAGCAGGGTTTATGAGTGGTTGGCAGATTCTTCTGTTCCACACCGCCCCAATGTCTTTGATCGAGATACTTTCATTCCGGAAACGAATCACTCCTTCCACACGTTCATTATCAAGGAGAACAGTTAAGTCAACTTCCGCAGGGAATCGTTTCGTGTCTAAAACCGAAAACGGAGCCCCAGTGTTTTGTAAATGTTTAGTAACCATCTGTATTGATTCATCTCGCACCTCATCACCAAGAATCAGAATGGTTTTCATAACATCTCCTTTAAAACAAACGGGACGGAAGGGGGATTCCTTCCGTCCCTTGGTTATTGTTCAGTCATCATCACTCGATGGAAATGGGTCGTACGTGATAGTTTCTCCGCCGGTGTTCTGGTGTTGTACCATAAAGCCTTTCGGTATACGAACCCGAAACAAAGCTTGAAACGGGACTACCTCCTCTTTCGTTTTCTGCGTAGATTCATTTACCTTACTGTCCATACTTTATCACCCCCTTTTTTGTTAAAGTACCGCTAGATTGGTGTTTACACTACTATCATGATCTGCTCGCGCATGTCAAGCCGCCGTGCCTCTTTTGGTCTGTTATGCTAAAATCAAGATAATCTATGAAATTTTTTGAAGTGTTTCAAAACAAAAAATGAAAAGCAGGTTATTTTTCCCCAAACGTATTCCCGAGCCCAAGATGATGGGAGAGGTCGAAATGCGGGCGTTTGAGAAACTTTCCGAACAGAACTATAAACGTTGGCTCATCCCATTAGTGGATGATGTTTTGGTAAAAGGCGGGGGCGGGAATACCTCAATTCTAGATGTTGGTTGCGGCCCTGGTTTGCTGGCAAAGGAGTTTGCGCTTCGTTCGCAAAAGTTTTTCGTGACAGGAGTGGATGTTTCACGAGCTGCCGTACGTATGGCAAAAAAAAACAGCAAGGGGTTGCTGAACACTTCTTTCACAGTTGGAAATGTTAACAAACTGCCGTTTCGGGACGGTTCTTTTGATGTGATAGTATGTAAGGACACACTCCACCATTTCAACGATCCGCACCGAGCGCTCAAGGAGATGCTACGTGTTACTAAAGGGGATGGTATGGTATATATCCAAGATCTCCGGAGAGATGTGCCGTGGTACCTCTTGAAGCGAGTCGTTCCTCCAAAAAACGTAGTTGAAAAGCTGATCTATTACTCTACCAGGGCAGCGTATACAAAGGGTGAGGTAAAAAAGCTGCTGGAAGCATTCCCGGTTAAGAACTTGAATGTAAAAACGCGGATTGTTACTCGCGAGGTTAGAGAACGCTATAAGCGGCACGGGATTGATATGGCGAAACTCCGGGAAGCGTTTGTTTCACGGTATGTTACAACGGTGAGAAAACAAAGCTAAATGGATTCTTTTTATAACATTACACTTCTTTCCGTTGGGCTTGCAGTTGCTGCTGTCGGGGTCTTGGGTTTTGTTATCTTCTTTAACAATACCAAGAGCATTACCAACCGGACGTTCTTATTCCTTTCCCTTGTGACAATCATTTGGGGTGTTTCCAACTATGCAAACTCCACCTTTCGTTCAGAGAATATTGATCTGATTTTACTGGTATTAAGAGCACATCTCTTTGTTTCACTGTGGTACGCACTTTCTTTATTTCAGCTTTTCTATGTGTTTCCCAGCGGAAAAGTTAAATTCCCTGCGTGGTATAAGTTTTTTCTTGTTCCACTGGTTATTGTTGTTGCCATCCTCACCCTTTCCCCACTTGTCTTTACCCAAATAACGGAGCTGCCGCCGATTGGACAAGTACCGAACCCCGAAAGAGGCCCCGGTATTATTTTATTTGCGGCACTCGCAGCGTTTTTAGCTGGCGGAGGGATTTACTTTCTCTTTAGAAAAATGTTGAAAGCGACCGGAACGGAAAAAACACAGTTTAAATACATCTTTCTCGGTGTTTTTATTACGTTCCCTCTGATGATCGTCTTTAACATGATTCTCCCGGTTTTCTTCAACCAACTGCAGTTTATTCCACTCGGCGCCATCGCCACCCTTCCATTTGTTGCATTCACCGCGTATGCGATTATGCGGCATGGGTTGCTGAACGTGAAAGTGGTGGCGACGGAAATTTTGGTATTCGTGCTTGCAGTTGCGGTGCTCTTGGAAACGATATTTGCTCGGGGAGCCGAAATTCTTCTTGACGCAAGTATTTTTATTTTAGTGCTCGCGTTCGGAATACTGCTTATCCGCAGTGTGCGTAAAGAAATTGAACAGCGTGAGAAACTGGAGATACTCAGCAAAGAGTTGGGGGCTGCCAACGAGCGGTTGAAAGAGCTGGATGACTTGAAAACCG
>ERZ1292623.4847-Hain-H51-01um-R1-4847-length-10920-cov-5_pt1 | contig 10920 bp, 12 predicted proteins | sample MGYA00564398_ERZ1292623 | MGnify/ENA primary metagenome ERZ1292623 (study PRJEB36523, sample SAMEA6512633) | groundwater metagenome | collected 2019-01-07 | study: AquaDiva: Metagenomics assemblies of 32 groundwater samples
TCGGCGGTTACTTTGGCGCCGGCGATAAAAGGCATGCCGATTGTCGTGTCCGAGCCGTTGTCCACCAAAAGCACATCGTTAAAAACAACTTTATCCCCGACATTGAAAGCGGCGTAGCCGTCCTTGCCGAGCGGGCCTTTTATCTTCTCAATCTTTAATGTCAGGCCTTCAGTAACGACATATTGCTTGCCGCCGGTCTGGATTATCGCGAATTCTTTGGTGTTTTTAGCCATGTAAAAACGCCCTCGGGGCGTACAAAAGATACTAGCGTAAAAACCCTATTTATGCAAGAACTACTCGTCAAACGACGGCTTTTCTATAAGCGGTGTTTCGAGCCCGGCCGAGGCTCCGGTTATTTTGTAGACATCCTTGTCTATCTTTTTAAACTCTTTGCCGGAGGACATATATTTGTTGACCGCGGTTGAGAGCGCGTTGCCTAAGCCCACATGATGCTCCTCATACACCTTGAGATGCTTAGCCAACTCCCCCACCCACTTTTGAATTTCCTTGGCCTTCTCCTCTATCTCCATCCCGCGCAGACCCTGCAAGACGGTCTGTAAGTAGGCCAAAAACGACGTCGGCGAAACGATAATGACCTTGTACTTTGCGGCGGCGCGCTGTATCAGGTTTTCCTCCTCGTCTTTAAGCGCACCGACCGAGTTCATCAAAAGGTCGTAATAAATGGCTTCGTGCGGAATAAACATAAAGGCAAAGTCCATCGTGCCCTCGGCCGGTAAAATATATTTGGATGTTTCGACGATGCGGTTTTTGAGGTCATTTACAAACACTTTCTCCAACCGCGCCTTCTCGGTGGGCTCTTTTTCCACCACCAGACGGTTGTAGTTATCGAGGCTGAACTTTGAGTCAATGGGGATTATTTTGTCTTTAACAAACACCACGGCGTCGACAATGTCCCCGCCTGCAAAGGTGTACTGCATTTGGTAGCTGCCCGGCGGCATAACGTTTTTGAGCAAAGTCTCAAGATAGTACTCGCCCAGTATCCCGCGCTGTTTCGGGTTTTTAAGAATGTCCTGCAGAGACTGCAGCTGGTCGGCAAACGAAACCACCTGGCGGTTGGTCTCGTCGAGCTTGGTCAGGCCTTCGGTCACGTCTTTGATAAGCTTGGCCGACTCGCCCAGCTGGGTGCGCACCGAGTCGTGCATTTGTTTGGATGACTCCGCCACGCGGGTGTCCAAAGTGCGCGCCAAATCTTGTATAGAGTTTTGCAGCAGCATCAGTCCTTGTGTGTCCTGCGGCGTTTGGCTCTCTCCGCGCTTATAGAGCAAATAGATAGTGGCGAGATTGCCGACCACCAAAACAATCAAAATAATCACTAGCCAATCCATAGACGCATTCTACATGCGTAAATCACAAGCTCCAAGCATCAAATTTCAAACTTGTGATTTGAGATTTGTTATTTCCTGCAGTATACTGCAGGGTGTGACACAACTAGAACTCAAAGAGGCTATTAAAACGGCAATGAAGGCGCGCGAGACGGTCAAGCTCAACGTCCTGCGTGGGATTTCGGCGATGGTAACGAACGACCTCGTGGCCAAAGGCCGTGGGCCGGACGGAGAGATTACTGCCGACGAAATGCTCGCCATCATCGTCCGCGCATCCAAACAGCGCAAAGACTCTATCGAGCAGTTCGAAGCAGGCGGCCGCCCCGAGCTGGCAGTGGCAGAAAAGGAGGAGCTCGCGATTATCCAGACGCTCCTGCCCGCCCAGATGTCGCAGGATGAAATTGTTGCGGCAGCCAAAGCTAAGGCCGCCGAACTCGGAGTTGTTGACAAAACCGGCGCCAACAAGCTTATGGGCATGCTGATGAAGGACCTCAAAGGCCGCGCCGACGGCAACGCTGTTAAAGCGGTGGTTGACAATCTCTTCGCTTAGGAGTATAGTATAAGGCAGAGGGTCTCTGGTGACAGTTTGTAGCGTGGCCCTCACCATACACATCACTGGAGAAAAAGAAATGGACCAGCCTTTCGTAAGCGGCACACGGCCGTACAGCGAACAAGAGCGCGAACGCGACCAAGCGGACGCGCAAAGGGCGGCGAGTCTGCAGGCAAATCGCCGCAAGGCGACTCCTAGCGGACAGAGCTACAACAAGCCAAGGACTCCGGCTCATAGCCGCGCTACCAACCGCATGGTCGGGAGCGAATAATGGACGCTCAAAACGGGTCCGTCGACGAGCTCCTGCGCTACATGCGGGTCGCCGACGAAGAGGAGCTCGATACACTCGAGCGGGAGTTCGCGGGGGCGTTCAAAATCGGCCCATCGGGCCGGTACGGATGCCGTTTATTGGCACGGGGAGAAGTATTCGAGTTTAAGTTGGGCAGGTTGCCCGATGGAACAGAAAACTTCTTCGTCACCAAAGACGGCATAGCCTTCGACCAGGAGGAGGAGCAGTACAGCCGCCGTTTCTACCAGCTGGTCCGGCATCGCGCGGCGGAGTACATCGGCGGCATCCGCGCCGGCCACAGCGAGTACAATACGCGGTACAACAAACCGCGCAGAAAGAAATTGTGAGTTACGGGCGGGGACTAGTCCCCGCCCTTTTTTATTTCTGTGACCCTACCGGGAATCGAACCCGGATTTAAAGCTTGAGAAGCTTTCGTCCTAACCGTTAGACGATAGGGCCGTACCGCAATACCTTACAACATTTTTATCTCTTCTTCCACTCAGCATCCTGTCGCACCAACAACTCTCCTGCGCGCTCAGGTTCGGCCATCAACTCCTCCACCACGCGCTCCATGCGCATGGATTGGGAGCCTTTTACCAAAATGCAATCCCCTTCTTTAATCAAATTTTGGAGCTCGGCTCCAGCTTTGCCAGAATCTTCAAACTGCAAAATATTTTTATCGGGCATCCCGTTGTCGAGCGCGGCGGAGGCGATGTCGCGCGCCCGAAAGCCGACAGTAACTAAAAAGTCCGCGCGCTTGGCGGCCTGCTCCCCTATTTTGCGGTGCTCTTCGGTAGAGTGCCGGCCGAGCTCGAGCATGTCCCCAAGCGCCGCTATCTTCCGGCCTTTGGTGTTTATCATCCCCAGTGTGTCGAGCGCCGCAATAGCCGCCGCAGGTGATGAGTTGTACGAATCATCGATAATCAGGGTATTTTTAATCCCGCGCACCAGGCGCATCCGCCCCGGCGGCGGTTCATAGCTCTCCAAAGCCCCAGCGATGTCGCCGAGAGGCTTGTTTAGAGCGCACCCAACGGCGGCTGCGGCAAGCACCGGCAAAAACGCGTGCGCGCCCACGGCACCGGCGACCTGTAGCGGTACAGAAGTGCCGCTGTAAGTAATTTCGGCGGTCATGCCGATTGGCCAAGAGTCCTTCCCCGATTCTTCCATAAGCGCCACGTGCTCGCCGCGCACGTCCGCACCCTGGGCGAACCCAAAGGTAATAATGCGCGCGTCCGGCGCGGGCAGACGGTGCTGCAAGTTTAGCGTCCGCGTGTCGTCTGCAAACAGCGCCAATACTCCACCGGGCTTAACCGCATCGATAATCGCGGCCTTTTCTTCTATCACCGCTTCCGGCGAGTCAAAAAACTCCACATGCACCGGCATCTCCGGCAGGAGCGTAATAACCGCAATATCAACCGGCAGCCATTTGGCCAGCGAGCGGATGTCGCCGGGGCGGTCGGCGCCGACCTCGAGCACCAGCCACTCCGGGTACTGCACATTGAACATAAGCATAAAAATACCGTCAATGATATTTTGCAGCCAGCGGAAGGGGTTGCTCCAAGCGTTGGGCACTCCGAGTACCGTAAGCGGCAGCCCCACCTCGCTGTTAAAGCTCTTTTGAGACTTGCGCACGCGCGCGCCTTTGGCGAGGACAGAGTAAATTGCATCCTTGGCGGAGGTCTTCCCCACGCTGCCCGTGACCGCGACAATCATAGGCTTGTATTTGCGCAAAACCGCCCGCGCCTCCAGCGTGATAATCCAAACAACTGTTTTTTTAAATACTTTTTTCATCTGTCAGGAGGGATGTTGTAATAATTTATCAGAAACTTAACCAACGCGCCAAACGGCATCGCCCATGTCTGGCTGGAGAAGGAGGCTCCGGTGGGCTCTATGGCGAAGAGAAATACGACGAACTTCGGCGCAAAGCTGGGGAAGTAGCCGAAAAAGCTGTGCAGATACCGGTCCGCATAATAGCCCCCGTTAACCGGATCCGCAATTTGGGCGGTGCCGGTTTTGGCGGCAATACTATAATGCTCCATTTTGAGCTTGCCGTCGGCCAGCGTGGTGTCGACAACGGCAGTGAGCATGCGGCTGACGGCGGTAGAGGTCTCGGGCTTCAGTATCTGCTCCCCCTCGCCCCAGCTGAGCGTGCGCGTCACCCCGGTGTCATACTTGACCGCGCGCACCAAGTGCGGAGTAACCAGCACTCCGCCGTTGCCTAAAGACGCCAGAGCGCGCACCATCCCGACCGGCGTCAGCGCAATCCCCTGTCCGAACGCGGCGGTGGCGTACTCGACCTGCCGGGGCGATGCCAGGTTCTGCACGAGCCCATGTATCTCGCCAGGCAAATCTATTCCTGTTTCAACTCCAAACTTATATTTATTCAAAAAATATTCGCGGAATACCACCGGCCCCATTTTTGTCGCGACATACGCGGAGCCGACGTTGAGCGACTGGCTCAAAATCTCCTGCATCGGTATGACGCCGCGCGCCTTGGCGTCGAAGTTGCAGATTTTTTTCTGTTCTAAAGTAATACAGCCGGTATCGTTGTAGGTGCTCGCTTCGGTGATAGTGCCGGAGTCGAGCCCTGCGGCGATAGTCAGAGGCTTCATGATCGATCCCATTTCGTACACGCTCTCGTTTTGCGGATTTTTAAATATCCCTAGATTTGTCTGCTCATTAAAGCGGTTGAGGTCGAACGACGGCGAGACTGCTATCGCAACTATCTCGCCGTTTGACGGGTCCATAACAATTCCGCCGGAGAGCGCGGGATGCCAAGATGCAGCGTACGAAGCCAAAGTGCGCTCGAGTTCAGACTGGACCGACGGTTCGATGGTTGTGATTATGTCGCCTTCTCCTCCGTCGGTCGGCGCGCCCGCAAATCCGCTGAAGAGTTCGACAAAAAAGTTCGAGTAGGAGTCTGCACCGCCGCGCGCAAGCGTCTGCTCATAGTAGCGCTCGAGTCCGTAGCGGCCCTTCTGCTCGTTGTCGTTGTTGTACGCGACAAAGCCGAGCGTCTGCGCCGCAAGGCCGCCGCCTGGATAATAACGCTGATGCTCGGTGGTTGTTCCTATGTCGCGGAGAGTCGCCGCGGTAAGCAAAGTGCCGTCCTTGCCGCTAAAGTAGATTGTCCCGCGGTTTAAGAGCGGGTTTTTGAGCTCAACCGATTGCGCGTCGGCGCGGCGGGCGTATTCGTCACCATGGATAACCTGCAAAAAATACAGCTTCCCGATTATAACGAGTGCGCAGATGAGGCACAGAGCCGTTATCACGCGTACGCGCGCTATAAACCGAGCATTCATCATATATCTATATTACCGCAAGGCGGGCGCGGCTAAAGTAAGCGATCCTGTGCCGGCATATACAGTCGCTACGGCCGCGGGCGCCACAAATCCCAATGAGGCGGCGCGCTCAGGGCTGAGCGATTTGGTTTCGGTCAAAAATTGATTCTCCAGCGAACTGACGGCCAAGCTTATGCTGCGAACCTCCTTTTCCGCGGAGGTGCGCGCCGCCGTATGCGCCACAGCGCCAAGCAGTAGAGCCCCATAAAGGAACACCGATATGCCGACAATACCGGCTAATGCGGCTATAATCCGCGGTGTGTAGGTGTTGTAAATAGCCAATGTTTTCATATTCTTTCTATTGCGCGCAATTTTGCGCTGCGGCTTGCCGGGTTCGATTTAACTTCGCCGGCGGATGGAGTAAGCGGCTTTTTATAAAGCAATTTTCCGGATCCTTCTTTCGCAAGCGCGGCAAAATAACGTTTGACGATGCGATCCTCGATAGAATGAAATGTAATAACCGCAATCCTTCCGCCGGGAGTTAGCTTCTCCCATGCCGCGGAGAGCCCTTGTTTTAATGCGCCGAGCTCGTCATTGACCGCGATGCGCAGCGCTTGAAATGTTTTTGTAGCCGGGTTGATCCGGCCGCGCCGGTACGCTGCGGGGACAGCGTCGCGCACCGCCTCAACCAGTTCGCGCGTGGTTTCAAACGGCTGTACTTTGCGCCTTGCGGCAATTGCTTTGGCAATCCTTCGCGCGTAGCGCTCCTCGCCGTAGCCGAACAAAACATCGGCAAGTGTTTCCTCGCTCCACTCATTAAGCGCCTCCGCGGCGGTAAAGCCCGAACGCGGCTTTACCGCGTAGCTCATGTTGAGCGGCTCGTCGTACATAAAAGAAAACCCGCGGCCGGAAGAGAGCTGCGTCATATTCCATCCCAAATCAAACAAAACTTTATCTGCCTTTTGCGCACCGAGTACTTTTCCTAAATCAGCAAAATTGGCTTCTATGACTCCCGCGGCAGGGTCTGCATCTAGAGCAATCAGTTTTATTTTTGCCTCTTTTTTAAGCGCGGAGCTGTGTCCTCCCCGGCCGTAGGTTGCATCCACGACCACCTCGCCGTCTTTAACCGCAAGCGCGGAGAGCACTTCCCCTATCATGACGCTCACGTGAGCTTGCTTCTGTTCGCGAGCATCCCCGCCCTCCTCTCGACGGGAGCGAAGCTGCACACGAACAGGAGTAAACTTGCGTGTCATTGCAGTCGGCATATATCAAAGAATTCCGAGGTCGCCCAGCGTCTGCGCCATTTGGTCTGCGCCCTTTTCTATCCTGCGCTTGTATGCACCCCAAGTCTTTTCGTCCCAGATCTCGACCCGGTCTGAAACTCCGGCCAGTATCACCTGCGACTTAAGGCCGGCAAACTCTTTCAAAAAATCCGGGATCAGTATTCTGCCGGCGCCGTCCACCTCTGTCTCGACCGCGCCCGCAAGCAGGAAGCGGCTCATGCCGCGCGTGTCCGCCTGCCCGACAGGAAGGCCGGAAACCTTCTCGGCGATTTTTTCCCACGCCTTTTGCGGAAACATAAACAAGCAGGCATCGAGCCCGCGCGTGATTACCACATTGCGGCCCACCTCCTTGCGGAATTTGCTCGGGAGGCTGATCCTCTTTTTGCCGTCGAGCGTATGTAGGTATTCTCCAATCAGCATGTTTTTTCAAGGTATCCCACTTAATCCCACTAAGCCCTAGTTTATCTCACTTTGTCCCACTAAACATACACAAGTTATCCCCATGCGCATGGAGGCCACAAAAATCTCCGCTAGACTAGGGTATATGGTCAAAAAACTCTTCCGTGGCTGGTATCCAGTAAACCCGATCGGGCGTGTTGTAACCGCTACCTACGTCTGCGTACCAGCCTACGTGGTGGTGGCACAGACATTGGGCGTCTTCCCCCAAAGCCTGAACATTCCTCTCATCAGCGGCATGTCGGTCGTTATGGTCTGCGCGGCCGTCTCTAGGCGCTACAAGCAGCCTCTTTTTAGAAAGAAAAAAACAGGCGAAGACGGCTTTACACTCGTAGAGCTCCTGGTGGTCATTTCTCTCATAGGCATTTTAACTACCCTCGTATTTCCGTTTGTAAGTAGCGCGCGCAAAGCGGCCTACTATACGCGGGCCAAAGCAGAACTGCGCAACGTCGCGGTGGCGGTCGAGCGATACTCGATAGACATCGGCGGATATCCTGCTGATGTAAACCGAAATCTTCCGCCGGGGCTGGAAACATATCTCGCGCCGGGCCAGTGGCCCTCGGCGCCGTGGCCGGGGAGCGTATACGACTGGGATAACTGGGCGCCTGGAGATTTAAGCTACCCTCCTAACACGCAGACCTACCAGATAAGCATCCGGTTTTGCACTGCGCCCGGTGTATGCACCTTCCCCAGCGAGCCGTGGGCGGCAAACTTCGACTACTACAGCGCCGCATACTATTGCATATCAGGCTCCTGCCGCTCGCACAGCAGCAAGCCGCCCACCCACCCAAGCTATTGCATAAATTGCTAGGCTGCCGCTTCCTGCAGGCGTTTGAGTACAAACTCTCTTTGGAGTACCGATAGGAACCAGCCTGCTTTGGGGCCCATTGGCTTATCGAGGAACGAAAGATAAATCGCGGAGAAGAGTTCCGCTGGAGATATCGGCTCGCTTTCTTTAAGCCCGTGCAGAAAGTGATGCAGGTCTTCTCCCAACAGCATTGTATCCGACTCTTCTATATATTTTAGTATTGCATGCAAGGCCTTTTTCTGTACCGGAGAAAAGTTCTTGGCCGAATCAGGCAACGCGTCGTGCAGTTTAAATACAAACTTTTCGGGAGCATACTCGGCAAGCCATCTGCGGGCGTACTCCGCGCGCTCCTGCAGCTCGGCCGCTTCAGCCTCCGGAAATTCTTTTTCTAAATCCAAATGCGGCATCTGCACGACAAACGCCACCTGCGAGAACCTCGGCAAGCGAAGTCCGACTTCACTACCAGCGAAGTCGGACTTCGCTTTTTTCGGATGGATTAGCTCAAAAAGCCTTGCGTAATCATCATTTTTAACCGTCTGGTAGCCAAGCGCGAGCTTGTCGTACTGGTCGTAGAGCACGGGAATAGTGTCCCCTTCGGGGTCGAAGTTTACCTGCTGATTTATCTCCTTGCCTAAGAGCGCAAGGCGGAATATTTTGGCGGGGACAAGCGAGGCGATTTCTTTAGCGCTGCTGCCGCGCCCTTTGGACGAAGACATTTTTTTGCCGCCGACCAAAAAGAACTCATACGGCACGTCAAACGGCGGCTCATAGTTGAAAACTTCTTTGGAAATATGGTTGCCGACATCGCGGGAACCGCCCTTTGTCGAGTGGTCTTTGCCGGCGCCTTCTACCATAACGCCGTTTACCTTCCATTTGGCGGGCCACTCAACCTTCCATAAAAGCTTGGCTTTGCCTCCAAACGGCGATACGCGGCCTTTATAGTCGCACCCATTGGTATAGGGCGCTTTATCCGTGCGGCAGTGCACCTGCACGGTCTCGCCATCGAACTCGGACGCCTCGGTGGTCGCCACCTTGTTGCACTGCGGACAAACCACGGCGATAGGCAGCCACTCATCCTCCTTTTGCGACCCAGATACCTCTTTATATATACGAACGATATCTTTGGAGTGCTCGATAGCTTCGCGTATAACGCCGTCCATTTTGCCGCTTAAGTACAGCTCGCTTCCCCAATAAAGCTCGGGGGTAAAACCGGCTCCTTCTATTACCGCCCTAAACTCATTGCCAAAATACTCGGCAAAGTTTTTTGCCGACGGCTCGGGCGAAGGCACGTCGCGGAGCATCATACCCAAATACTTTTCAAACTTTTCACGCGGCAAATACTCCGGAATGCTGTCGAACACATCAAAGTCGTTGAGCTCGTATTTAAAAGTATTTGTAACTCCCCTATCAGCCAGCGCATCATGCACCGCGCCGTGTATGGCAACCCCGCGCATGCTGCCGACATGCACGCGCCCGCTTACGGTTTTTTCATCGCGAATAAGTACCGGCGCTTGTTTGCCGAACTTCTTTTCTATCTCCTCCGCAATCTTGTCTGCCCAGAACATGGGCTTATTCTACCTTAAGAATCTTATACTTCTGCGTGCCGCGGGGGGTGTGGAAGGAAAATTCGTCCCCTTTCTTTTTGCCGAGCAATGCGGCGCCCAGAGGCGAATGATAGGAAACCTTGCCAGCCATGATGTCGGCCTCCTCCGCTCCGACTATCGTGTATGAGTGTTTTTCATCGGCGCCGATTTTCTGCACCGACACGGTCGCGCCCATGCCGACCGTGTCGGACTTGGAGCCGCGGACGATTTTCGCGTTCTTTAGTATGCCCTCCAGCTTGCCGATGCGCTCCTCTACCGCGGCCTGCATCTCGCGGGCCTCCTGATACTCGGCATTTTCGGACAAGTCGCCGAGAGAGCGGGCGTACTCGAGCTGTTCGGCAACTTCGCGGCGTCGCACCGTGCGCAGTTCTTCTAATTCTTTGGTAAGTTCTTCAAACTTCTCCTGCGAAATAAGTGCTTCGGTCATATAAGAGCATCAGTGTAAACGACTGCAGGTTTTTGTCAACGCGCCTATTGCAGATACTGCGGAGCGTTTGCCTCCATAAAGGTAAAAAAGTCGCTCATGATGCCGGAGCCGCCGACTTGCGTGCCCGCCGGCATGCGCTCGAGCACCACAGCGTAGGCGTACTTCGGATTTTCGTAGGGCCAGAAGCCGACCATCCATGCGTTTTGATATTCATTACGCATGCCGACCTGCGCAGTGCCTGTTTTGGCGGCCACGCGCACAAACGGAAAATTAACCGCAGTGGCGATGCCGTCCGTGACGCTAAGCCGCATCCCCTCCCGCGCAACTTGGAGCGCGTGCGCTTCTATATGTATGTTCTTGCCTTGCGGCGTACTACTGGCAAACAGCGACGGAGTAAGAAGCGTCCCGCCGTTGGCTATTGCCGCAATCATCCGAACAGCCTGCAGAGGAGTCACCTGCACGCCGTACTGCCCTATGGCGGTGTGATAGGTGTTGCCCAATCGCCACTCCGGGTCGTCGGGGAAGTTTATAGCCTTCCACTCCGGCGTCGGTATAGTGCCAAAGGTCTCGGAAAAGCCTGCAAGTCCCGCGTCGGCTCCAAAACCGAAGCGCCGCAGATATTCGTCGATGCGGGCGATTCCGAGGCCCGGCTGGCTTTCAAAACCGCCGCCGACTTCGTAAAAATATACGTCGGAAGAAACGGCGATAGCACGCCGCATGTCAGTCCAACCGTTGACGCGCCAGTCTTTAAAAATAGTCGGATTATCCGGGTCGTACGGATTTGGCACCACCAGTTTTCCGGTGGATAGAATTTGTTTGTATTCGTCTATTACTCCCTCGTTTATGGCTGCGGCGGCAATAAGCGGTTTGACAATAGAG
>ERZ1292623.3910-Hain-H51-01um-R1-3910-length-12491-cov-11_pt2 | contig 10915 bp, 13 predicted proteins | sample MGYA00564398_ERZ1292623 | MGnify/ENA primary metagenome ERZ1292623 (study PRJEB36523, sample SAMEA6512633) | groundwater metagenome | collected 2019-01-07 | study: AquaDiva: Metagenomics assemblies of 32 groundwater samples
AAATAAAATGAACTACAAAAAAGATTTTCCGATATTGAATAGAAAGATTAATGGAAAAAGATTAATTTATTTAGATAATGCCGCAACATCACAAAAACCAAAACAAGTTATTAATGCTTTAAATGAATTTTATTCTAAACATAATTCAAACATTCATCGTTCAATTTATACTTTAGGAGAAGAAGCTACTGAATTATATGAAAAAACAAGAGAAAAGGTAGCTAAATTTATCAATGCAAGTAAAGATGAAATTATTTTTACAAGAAATACTACAGAAAGTGTAAATCTAGCAGCTTATAGTTACTTTTCAAATATTATTACAAGTAAAGATGTAATTTTATTAACAGAAATGGAACATCATAGTAATTTAGTTCCATGGCAATTACTAACTAAAAGAAAAAATGCAAAATTAGATTATATAAGAATAAATAAAGAAGGAAAATTAGATTTAAATGAACTAAAGGAAAAACTAAGTTCAAGAAAAGTTAAATTACTTGCAATTACACATGCTTCAAATGTTCTTGGTACTATAAATCCTATAAAAGAAATATCAAAATTAACCAGGAAATATAAAACATTATTATTTGTAGATGGCGCACAGGCAATTCCTCATTTAAAAGTTGATGTTAAAGATTTAGGATGTGATTTTTATGCTTTTTCAGGTCATAAAATGTTTGGCCCTTTCGGTGTTGGGGTATTATATGCAAGAAAAGAAATAATTAATGAAATGCGACCCTTTGAAACGGGCGGTGGAACAATATTAGAAGTTACAAAGCAAGATACTAAATTTATAGATACATTAGAAAGATTTGAAGCGGGAACTCCAAATATTGCAGATGTTGTTGCATTTAGTTCTGCTATAGATTACATAAATAAGATTAATATTAATAAAATTAGAAAACATGAACTTGAATTAATAAAATATGCTTTAGAAAAATTAAGTAAAATAAAAAATATAGAAATTTATGGTCCAAAAAATGCAAATGAAAGAACAGGATTAATATCATTTAATTTACAAAGGATACACCCGCATGATCTTGCTAGTTTGTTAGATAATTATGGAATAGCAATAAGAGCAGGTCATCATTGTACTATGCCTTTACATAAAAAATTAAATATTGCTGCAAGTGCAAGAGCTTCATTTTATATTTATAATACAAAAGATGATGTTGATAACTTAGTAAAAGCATTATTGGAAGTTAAAAGGGTGTTTGAAAAATGAACATTTATAGAGAAAATATATTAGAGCATTACAAGAATCCAGAAAATGTTGGAGTTTTGATAAATGCAAGTATCCGGGCTAAAGAAAATAATCCTTTATGTGGCGATGAAATACAAATTGAATTAAAATTAGATAGAAATAAAGTTAAGGAAGCTAAATTTATAGGAAAAGGATGTGTAATAAGCCAGGCAAGTGCAGATTTATTGCTTAGTTATATTAAAAATAAAACTTTGAATGAAATAAAAAAAATTACAAATGACGATTTACTTGAATTAATTGGGATTAAACTTACACCAACAAGATTAAACTGCGCTTTATTATCTTTATCAACTTTGGAAAAAGGAATTAATGAATATGAAAAATGAATTAATTATAAAAGATTTGCATATTAATGTTGAGGGAAAAGAAATAGTTAAAGGACTAAATCTTGAAATGAATGAAGGGGAGATAGTGGCGTTAATGGGTCCTAATGGTTCTGGTAAATCTAGTTTGGCAAATGTTATTATGGGAAATCCTAGATATCAAGTTACAAAAGGAAAAATATTGTATAAGGGAAAAAATATTCTAGAATTAAAAGTTGATGAAAGAGCTAAATTAGGATTATTTTTAAGTTTTCAATATCCTCAAGAGATTCCAGGAGTTACATTATCTAATTTCTTAAGAACAGCTTATAATTCCTTAAATGAAAATAAAATATCTTTATTAGATTTTAAAAAATTATTAGAAGAAAAAATGTCTTTATTAAAAATGGATAAAAGTTTTATGAGCCGTTATTTAAATGAAGGTTTTTCCGGTGGGGAAAAGAAACGCGCTGAAATCTTGCAATTAGCTGTTTTAAACCCACAATTAGCTATACTCGATGAAACTGATTCGGGCGCAGATATAGATTCTTTAAAAACAATTGCTAATGGAATTAATTCTTTAAAAACTAAAGAAAAATCGTTTTTATTGATTACACATTATAATAGAATTTTAAGATATATTAAACCAGATAGAGTTTATGTTATGGTAAATGGTAAAATTGTTGATGAGGGAAGTTCTAAATTAGCAGATGAAATAGAGGAAAAAGGGTATAAAAAGTATATTTTTTGAAATATATATTAGTTCCCAACTGTCCAAGTGACAACCGCACGGGTTATGTTTATAAGTAAAGATATCTTATTTTTCTCGTCTAAAAGAGGTAAAATGCCCACTTGTTTAATATGTAAAAGAAGATTAGGAATGATAACAGAATCCCATATGTTAACTTGTCATAATATTACTTGTAAAGACTATGCTAAGATGTTTAAGCTTAAGAAAGGGCAATTAAATCCAAATCATTCTAAAGCAATGAGTGGAAATGGTAATCCAAGATACGGTGTTATTCCTTCTAAAGAAACAAGAGAGAAAATAAGAAAGATACATAAAAATAAAGGAACATTTAAAGGCGAGAAAAACCCGATGTATGGAAAAACGCATACGCTTGAAGTAAGAAAAAAATTGAGTAAATTTTGGAAAGGAAGATGGGTTGGTAACAAAAATCCGTTTTATGGGAAGAAACATACTAAAAGAATGAAAGAATACATTAGTAAATTAAGAATAGAAAAAGGCTTGGCTAAGGGTGAAAGAAATCCTATGTTTGGGAAAAATCATAAAAAATCTACCAAATTAAAAATTTCTCAAATAGTTAGGGATTTTTATTATAATAATCCAAAAGCACATCCCATTTACACTATGGCTAAAAGGTATAAGAAACAAAAAATTAAAAGAGGAGGTTATATTTCTAGAGGGCAAATTACAATTTATAATTTAATAAAGAATAATTTTTATAAAAGTGCTAAACTAAACTATCCAATAAAAGGAAATAAAAGAGTTTATTATGGAGATGTTGTAATTCCATTAAAAAAACTAAATGTTGAATATGATGGATCTTATTGGCATGAAGATAGAAAAGAACTTGATAAGATAAGGGATAAAGATATTATAAATAAAGGTTGGAAAGTAATTAGAATAGATGAAGGCGAATTTACTAAAATTAAGCCCAAAGAGGAAATTTTAAATTACTTGAGAAATTTAATTAAGTAGGAAAAAATGGATATGAAAAATATTTATAAACTCATTTAACCTATAAAAGATTATGAATAAAATAAAAATACTTTCAGTAGATTTTCAGAAAGATTTTACTTCTAAAGGCGGAATTTGTTATGAATTTCGCCCAAGCGTTAATTTTATTAAAAATATCTTAGTGCCTTACTCAAGAAAAAATAATATTAAAATTGTAGAAATAATTTCAGATTATAGACAACCCAGACCCGGAGATAGGGGTCAAGGAGATGAATGTCATCCTGGTGAGTGGGGTTATAAATCAGAAATTCCAAGTGATATTAAATTAAAAAATATTTGGATAAAATGTATGAATTCTCCGATATGGACAAGAAAGAATATTGGTAATCCGAATAAAAAACCAGGATTACCATATCAAGATCCAAAAGCTTTTAAAAAATGGTTAAATTTAACAATAGGAAAACCTAAAGAAGTTAAAGAAATTGTTTTAATTGGCCAAACAATTGATTGTTGTGTAATTTCTACAGCACAAGAACTAAACTGGCATGCTTATAAAGTTAGTATTTTAAAAGAAGCGACCGATACTTACTCTGGAAGTCAAAAAGAAAAAGAGATTATATTAAATAACCCACCCTTAACAAATTGGGCAGAGGTTATTAGTTTTAAAGATTTAAAGAAAAAACTTGAAACAAAATGATTAAACCAAGTAAATTAAATTTTTTAACATCTGGAATTCCGTTATCAACAAAAAAACCAGGTACATTAGAAGGATTAAAGCAAGTTAAAAAATTAGGATTAGATGGAATGGAATTGGAATTTGTTCATTCTATTCATGTTACAAAAGAAAAAGCTCCTGAAGTTAATAAAATAGCGAAAGAAAACGATTTAATGATAAGTTGTCATGCTCCATATTATATTAATTTAAATGCAAAAGAAAAACCAAAATGGCATGCTGGCATTTCATATATAGTTCAAAGCGCTAAAATAAGTTATTTATGCGGTGGTTATTCAGTTTGTTTTCATCCTGCTTATTATATGAAACAAAATCCAAAAGATGTTTATAATAAAGTTAAAGAAGCAATATCCTTAATATTAAAAGAATTAAAAAAAGATGATGTTGAAATCTGGGTTCGTCCTGAAACTGCTGGAAGAGTAGCACAATTTGGAAATATAAATGAAATAATAAATTTAAGTTCAGAATTTGAAAATGTTCTTCCTTGCATTGATTGGAGTCATTTACATGCTTATTCTAATGGTAAATATAATTCAAAAGAAGAATTTAGAGAAGTTTTAGCTTTAATGGAGAAAAAACTTGGAAAAAATGCTTTAAACAATGTACATTTTCATTGCCAGGGTGTTAATTATTCTGAAAAAGGTGAAAAAAATCATGTTAATTTACAAGATTCTGATTTAAACTTTAAAGATTTAGTTAAAATATGGAAAGAATTTAAATTAAAAGGAATAATTGTATGTGAAAGCCCAAACGTAGAAAAAGATGCCTTATTATTAAAGGAAATTTATAATAAAAATTAAAAACAAATATTTATAAATAAGTAAATACTATAAAATATTAACAAAATGCCACAAGCTGATATAAATTTACTAGCTGTTTTGATTTCTGCAGTTGTATCTATGGTAATTGGATCTTTATGGTTTGGTGCTTTATTTGGTAAAGCGTGGATGAAAGAAATGAAGTTTGACAATAAAAAAATTCAAGCTATGAAAAAGAAAGGAATGGGAAAATCTTACTTTGTTAATTTCTTGGGAACCTTTGTTATGGCATATATATTATCACATTTCGTAGATTATATGGGAGCAGTAACATTTAACCAAGGGATGTGGACGGGATTTTTAGTATGGCTTGGATTTTTTGCAACATCAATGCTTGGAATGATGCTTTGGGAAGGTAGATCTTTTAAATTATATTCAATCCATGTCTTATATCATTTAGTTAATTTAATGATCTTAGGCGGCATCTTAGCTGTTTGGGTATAAAATCCATTTAAATAAAAGATGAAAAAAAAGTATTTTACATTAAATGAAGCAGAAGAATTACTTCCAGAGATTACTATAAAATTAAATAGATTAATCAGACTAAGCAAGGCTATTAACATATTAAATAAAATAGAAATCAATTATGAAGATGAATTTGAGTTTATAACAAATGAAATTAATTCAAGAAAAAATTCTCATAAACTTTATTATCAATTTTATATGTTATTGGAGGAAATATTAAATTATGGGGTTATTGTAAAGGATTTAAATTTTGGATTAGTTGATTTTTATTCCAAATATAATGACCAAGAAATATTCTTATGCTGGCAACTTGGAGAAAATAAAATAAAATACTGGCATGAAGCTGAATCTGGTTATGATGAACGCAAACCAATTGAATTGTTAAAAGAATTAAATTTTTAAATTCTAACTAATTCTTATTATTATGAACTTAGAAGAAGAATATAATAAGAGAAAGGATATTATTAAGAAAAGATTGGATGATTTTTCTAATGTTAAAAAAGAAGATTATTTTTATGAAGCTTGTTTTTGCATATTAACACCTCAAAGTTCTGCTAAAGCATGCTGGAATGCTATTTTGAAATTGAAAGAAAATGATTTTGAAAGTAAAGATATAGATCCTGTAAATTATTTAAATGATAGAATAAGATTTCACATTAATAAATCTAAATATTTACTAGAATTTAAAAAAAAATGGTTAGTAATTAAAAATAAATTAGAAGAAATCAAGAATTCCAGAGAACTAAGAGAATGGTTAGTTGAAAATGTTAAAGGTTATGGTTACAAAGAAGCTTCACATTTTTTAAGAAATATTGGTCATAGGGGTGTTGCTATATTAGACAGGCATATTTTAAAGAATTTACATAAACTAAATGTTATTAATGAAATTCCTGCTACACTAACCCCAAAGAAATATTTTGAAATTGAAAATAAATTTATAGAATTTAGCAATAAAGTTAATATTTCAATGGACGAACTCGATTTATTATTTTGGAGCCAAGAAACAGGAGAAGTATTTAAATAGTTAAATGTTTTATTATTAAAAAATGGAATTACATTACACAAAACGATTATATACTGCTGAAAAAGGACTTGATTTACTAAAAAAGATTGGTCTTAGTCTAGACGAGCATTTAATTAAATTTTTTAAGGAACAGTACGATAAACTTTATAACGATTACTATGACCCAACTTTTCCATATCACATAAATTTTATAAAAATCACAGGATTAGTTTATGCAATTTTAATGTCCCCAAAAAACGAAGAAGAACCTATAATTAATATAACTAAAGAAGTTATTAAAAGAGTAAAAGAAAAAGGTTATTATAAAAGATTAATGAAGGAAGATGTTATAGCTAACTTTTTATATTTTCAAAGAAATTAAGATGGTAGAGCACTATACTTCTTTATATGGGTTAGGAATTTTGAATTATTTGGACATAGACCTGAATTTAGAAGAAGCAAGTAAATTTCATAGTATTTTTCAATTATTTTATAACAATATTTTATCATCATATTTAAGAGTTGGTCCTGTAGAATTAGTAGCTATAACAGTAGCAGCTTATGTTATGATACCGGACAATAAGGATCAAGAAGTTAAATCTAAAGAATTTTTAGAGAAGCTAAGCTCAAATAAAGATTTATTAAAAAACTTGGATTCAGAACCAGCAAATTATGGAATAGAAAGAATATTAATGGCAAGAAGAAATTAGTTTTATATGGAAAAAATTCTAAAACAATTAAAAGAACTAGAAAAAAGAAGTTCCAGAATGAGGTTGGCTGCTGAATCTTGGAACGAAGAATGGCAAACTTTAATTTCTACTATAATGTCAGCTAGAACAAGAGATGAAAAAACAATTCCCATAGCAAGTAAATTATTTCAAAAATATAATTTGAGTAAATTAGCTAAAGCAAATATCAAAGATGTTAAGAAAATTATAAAACCGGTAAATTTTTATAAAACTAAATCTAAAAATGTTATTAATTGTGCTAAATGCTTAGTTAATAATTATAATTCTAAAGTTCCTCATGATTTTGATAAATTAATTGATTTACCGGGTGTAGGAAGAAAAACAGCAAATGTATTCTTAGCTGAATATGGAAAACATGCCTTGCCAGTTGATACCCATGTTTTTTATATTTCAAGAAAATTAGGTTGGGCTAAAAGCAATAAACCACATAAAGTTGAGGAAGAATTAAAAAATTTATTTCCTAAAGAATACTGGAACAAAATTAATGAAATTTTAGTAAGATTTGGTAAAACTTATACTTCTAGAAAAGAAAAAGATGAAGTTTTAAATGAAATTAAAAACCTTAGATAATTTTATAAACCATTAATTTCTACTTCAATTGCTTTATTAAAAATGATTAATTACTTAGATAAGCCATACAAAGATGAAGAAATATTCAGTATATTAAATCCAATAGTGAGAACTTGGTTTAAAAATAAATTTAAAACATTCTCAGAACCACAAAAATATGCTGTTATTCCAATTCATAACCAGGAAAACGTCTTAGTCTCTGCTGTTACTGGAAGTGGAAAAACATTAACAGGATTTTTAGCAATATTAAATGAATTAATAACATTACAAGAGAATAATTTATTAGAAAATAAAGTTTATTGTTTATATATTTCTCCTCTTAAGGCATTAAATAATGATGTTTTCTTTAACTTAGAACAACCATTAAAAGAAATGGAAGAAATTGCAGGAAAGAAACTTGGCATTAAAGTTGCAGTAAGAACAGGTGATACAACAGCAACGGAAAAACAAAAGATGCTTAAAGAAACCCCTCATATCCTAGTTACTACACCAGAAAGTTTAGCCATAATTTTAACAAGTCCAAAATTCAGAGAAAAATTACGTGACGTAAAATATTGTATTATAGATGAAGTTCATTCTTTGGCTGAAAATAAACGAGGAGTACATTTAAGTTTATCATTAGAAAGACTGCATGAATTAGCTGGAAATTTTACAAGAATAGGATTGAGTGCAACTACAGAACCAATAGAAGACATAGCTAGGTTTGTAGTTGGAAATAACAGAAATTGTAAGATTGCTAAAATAGATTTAACTAAAAAAATGGATCTTAAAGTTCTAAGTCCTTTAAAAGATTTAATTAACACAACACATGAAGAAATGCATCATTCTATGTATAAATTAATAAATAAATTAATTCAAGATCATAAAACAACCTTAATTTTTACCAATACAAGAAGCGCAACAGAAAGGGTTGTGCATTATTTAAAAGATAAATTTCCTAAAAATTATACAGAAAATATTGGAGCTCATCATGGTAGTTTAAGCAAGCAACACAGATTAAATATGGAAACAAGAATGAGAGAGGGTAAATTAAAAGCTATTGTTTGCTCAACTTCTTTAGAACTTGGAATAGATATTGGTTATATTGACTTGGTAATTATGCTTGGATCACCAAAATCAATTGCTCGTGCTACACAAAGAGCAGGAAGAGCAGGACATAAATTACATGATACAATTAAAGGTAGAATTATTGTTTTAGATAGAGATGATCTTATTGAATCTAGCGTTATGTTAAAAAATGTTCTTGAAAGAAATATTGACAAAATTCATATTCCTGAAAATTGCCTAGATGTTTTAGCACAGCAAATTTATGGTATAGCTATTTCAGATCAAATACATATTGATGATTTACTTAAATTAATTAAAAGAAGTTATTGCTATAGAAATTTGGATAAAAATGATTTTCTTGAAGTTATTAAATATCTTTCAGGATTTTATAATACCTTAGAAGATAGACATGTTTATGCTAAAATATGGTATGATGAAAGCACGGGAATGATTGGAAAAAGGGGAAAGTTAGCTCGTGTTATTTACATGACAAATGTTGGAACAATACCAGATGAAACATTTATTACAGTTAAAATCGGAGATCAAGTTATTGGGCATTTAGATGAGAATTTTTTAGAGAGAATGAAATCAAGAGATGTTTTTACTTTAGGTGGGCAGACTTATGAATTTCAATTTTCTCGTGGAATGGTAGCCCAAGTTAAAGCTTCTGTTAACCGTACCCCAACTATTCCTAACTGGGTTTCTGAGATGTTGCCTTTAAATTTTGATTTGGCTTTAGAAATAGGAAGATTTAGAAGATTAATGGAAGAAAGATTTAAATCTGGTAAAACAAAAAAGGAAATCTTAGAGTTTATAGATTCTTATTTGTATGTTGATAAAAATGCAGCTCTTGCTATTTACAATTATTTTAACGAGCAATATTTGTATTTAAAAGAAATTCCAAATGATAAGAAGATTATAATTGAGCATTATAATGAAGATAATAAAAAATATGTTATCTTTCATTCTTTATTTGGAAGAAGAGTAAATGATTGTTTATCTCGTGCTTTAGGATATGCAATAGGAAAATTACAGCACAAAGACGTTGAAATTGGGATTAATGACAATGGTTTTTATTTAAGTTATGAAGGCAGTTTACAAATAGTTCAGGCATTTAAATTACTTAAATCAGAAAAAATAAGAGAGTTATTGGAAAGAGCAATTGATAATTCTGAAATATTAAAAAGAAGATTCAGACATTGTGCAACTAGATCATTAATGATATTAAGAGAGTATAAAGGACAAAAGAAAAGAGTTGGAAGACAGCAAGTTTCCTCTATGTTGTTAATAAGTGCAATAAGAAGAATTAGCAATGATTTCTCTATATTAAAAGAAGCTAAAAGAGAGGTATTAGAAGATTTAATGGATATAAAAAATACAGCTGAAATATTAAAGAAGATTGAGAAAGAAGAAATAAAATTAAAGGAAGTTCATACTACTATACCAAGTCCATTTGCTTTTAATATTGTATTGCAGGGTTACTTAGATATCTTAAAAATGGAAGATAAAATTAAATTCTTAAAAAATATGCATACATTAATCATGGCTAAAATAGGAAAGGAGCATGAAATTGAATATGAAGAAGATTAATGAGGATATTTACATAATTGATTTAGGATTGTATTTAAAGAGTTATAAAACTTTAATTTTAAGTGATTTACATCTCGGAATAGAAGAAAGCTTGAATAAACGGGGAATTCTAATGCCAAGATTTCAATTTCAGGATTTAATGTTAAAATTAAAATTAATTTTTGATAAAATTAAAGTTGAAAGAGTAATATTAAATGGAGATACAAAGCACGAGTTTGGTGAAATATCTCATCAGGAATGGAAAAATATACTAAAATTATTTGATTTTTTAAAAGATAAGGAAGTTATTGTAATAAAAGGAAATCATGATCCTATTTTATTTCCAATAGCTGAAAAAAGAAACATAAAATTAATAGAAAGTTATAATTTAGATGATATTACAATAATGCATGGTGATAAGATCATAGTTAATTTAGGAAAAGTTTTAATTATTGGACATGAACATCCTGCTATTTCATTAAAAAAAGGAATTAGAACAGAGAAATATTCTTGTTTTTTAAAAGGAAAATGGAAGAATAAAACTTTAATTGTAATGCCATCTTTTAATTTACTTACAAATGGAACAAATGTTTTAAATGAAAGATTATTAAGCCCATTTTTAGATAATATAGATAACTTTGAAGTATTTATTATTGAACCAAATAAAAAAGAACTATCAAAAGCTTTATATTTCGG
>ERZ1292623.4849-Hain-H51-01um-R1-4849-length-10915-cov-7_pt1 | contig 10915 bp, 13 predicted proteins | sample MGYA00564398_ERZ1292623 | MGnify/ENA primary metagenome ERZ1292623 (study PRJEB36523, sample SAMEA6512633) | groundwater metagenome | collected 2019-01-07 | study: AquaDiva: Metagenomics assemblies of 32 groundwater samples
TGATTATAGTCCTATTTGTCTTGATTTTCATATAGACCTTCGCATTATTGCGGGAGAATATGTTATCAAAAACCCAAATATTGATATAATGCATATCTGTTTTGAATATTCAAATAAATTTATAAAAAGTGTTAAAAATTATCAAAAAATTTTCAAACCAAAATATACAATAATTCATAGCAGTGTTCCGGTTGGCATTTCAAGAAAATGTAATGCTATGCATTCTCCTATTATAGGTCAACATCCATATCTTGAAATAGCAATTAAGATTTTTCCAAAAATGTTAGCTGGGGATAAGGTCTCGGAAGTAGCTGATGAATTTAGAAGGGCTGGTTTAAGGGTTATTCTTTTTGATAAACCAGAAACAACAGAAGCAGGAAAACTTTTTTTAACAGAATATTACAGAATTTGTATAGAATTTGTCAAAAGAGTTAAACGATATTGTGATTATTATAATTTAAATTTTTCGGAAGTTTATAGAATTCCCAATATGATTTATAATGCAGGATATGAAAAACTTGGATATAAGGAATTTGTCAGACCAATTTTAGAGCCAATTATGACAAATATTTCAGGACATTGTGTTATGGCTAACAAAAAGAAAATTAAATTAAATGAAAAATGTGTAAAATAATTTGTGAAATTGGTAAAAATTTTGTTATTTCAGAACAAGAAGAAAATATAGATGTTCTTTTAAAAAGAACAGAGGATTTAATTTTGAAGGCAAAAGAATGTGGCTGTAATACTGCTAAATTTCAAGTTCATTGTGTGGATGACGAAATTTTGCCAGATTCAAATTTAATATCTCCACATTTTAATCAAGATAGATATGAATGGATTAAAAGAAATACATATTCTATAGATTTTTGGTGGCAAGTTAAAGAATATTGCCGAGAAATTGGAATTGAATTTTTAGCAACACCGATGAGTAGAGGAGCAGCTATATTGCTTAATGAAGAGATAGGAATTGATAGATGGAAAATTGGCTCGGCAGATATTTTGGACTTTGTAATGTTGGATTATATCAGAGACACCAACAAACCAATTATTCTTTCATCAGGAATGAGCAGTTTTGAAGAATTGAAGAAATCTTATGAGTTTTTGAAAGAAAAAACAAATGACATTTCAATATTACATTGTGTTTCTCAATATCCTTGTCCGATTGAAAATCTTAATTTAAATACAATTAAATTTTTAAAAAGAGAATTTCCAAAAGTAAAAATAGGATATTCAAGTCATTATATAGGGATAGAAGATGCTTTAATTGCTATAAATTTAGGAGCAGAAATTATAGAGAAACATTTTACATTAAGTAGAAGCAATTGGGGGGCAGACCATAAAGTTTCTATATTGCCAGATGAGATGAAAGAATTGGTTAATAGAATTAGAAATAATGAAAAAATAAATTTAGTTAAATATCATAAAGCGTTAGGAATTGAAACAAAATGGATACAACTTGAAGAAATGGAATTTAGAAAAGTTTTTAGAAAAGGATTGTATGCTGGCTGTGATATAAAACAAGGTGATATTTTTGAATGGGATATGATTTATGCGATGAGACCGCAAAATGGTGTAAAACCATCGGAAAATTATTATCAATTTTTGGGGAATAGAGCATCAAGAAATTATAAAAAATATGAGATAATATGAAGATATTAAACGATAAAGCAATTATAATAGGGTTTGAAAAAATAGATTTTGATAGATTTCCAAATTTGAAAGTTATTGGTTGTAATGCTACAAGCACAGAACATATTGATGAAGAATGTGAAAAACGAAAGATTAAAGTAATTTCATTAAAAGGCGAGACGAAATTTTTACAGAAAATTATTTCCACAGCAGAACATACAATAGGATTGATTTTAGCGTTGATGCGGAATTATAAATCAGCTTTCAAAAATCCATATCAAGATAGAGATTTTTATATTGGAAATGTTTTAAAGGAAAAAACATTTGGAATTATTGGATATGGTAGAGTTGGAAAACAAGTTATGGAAATAGCGAAAATATTCAGAATGAAAGTTATTTATTTTGATAAAGATATATCATATCCTGATTATAGTTCGTCTCATAATTTAGAAGGTCTTTTGGAAAAATCTGATATAGTTTCTTTACACATTCCGCTTCAAAATAATGAAGGATTTTTTACAAAAACTATGTTTCAAAAAATGAAGCCGACATCTTATTTGATAAATACTTCAAGAAGCAGTATAATAGAAAAAGGAGCATTGATTTTTGCATTAAAAAACAATATAATTAAAGGAGCAGCAGTAGATTTTATTGATGATTTTGAACTGATAAAATATGCCAAAAATCATAACAATTTAATTTTAACCAATCATATGGGTGGCTGCACAGAAGAAGATATGGAAAAAACACAGAATTTTATAGAAAAAAAGGTCGCCGAAGAAATTAAAAATTATGAAATTAAACCTTAAACAAACATTCAAAAATCTAAAAGGAGAAGATGTAAAAGTTGAAAATGAAACATTAACACTGGGTATCATTTTGGCAAACATAGTTCTTGCTCCGCACAAAGATAAGAATGGATTTAGACCATTAAAATCTTGGGAATTAGGAAAGAAATTATATGAAAATGATATAATAGAATTAGATATGAGTGATTTTATTCAAATAAAAGAATTAGTTGAAAACCATGAAAATTATTTTCCATTTATTTTAGGACAAGTATTAGAAATGTTGATAAAAGCAGAAAAATAAAATGTTTGAAATAAAAAAAGATTTAACCAAAATTCAAATAATGGGTAGTGGAGATGGATGGGAATTGGCACCAAAAATTACAGACAGAATAATTTATGCTCTTAATGATTATATTTATAGTGAACGATATGGAATAAAACCCGATATTCTTTTTATTATGGATGTGCTTGATGAAAAACCGCAGGTTGTATCAGGAATGACTAAATTACAAGATGTGATTAAAAGAATAAACAACCTTAAAATTCCATTAATTGCTCCTTATAAATATGCAGAAATTCCTTTATCAGAACCATTCCCCTTAAAAGAATGCATTAAAATTTATGGAATGCCATATTTCAGCAATACCATCAGTTATATGATTGCCTATGCCTTATTAGGAGGTGCAAAGGAGATAAATATTTATGGAGTTAATCAAGCAAGTTCCAGTGAGTATTTTTATGAAAAAGCCAGCGTGGAATATTGGTTGGGGATGGCAGTTGGACAAGGAATAAAATTAACCATCAATGGTGAAAAAAGCGAATTATTGGGGAACAAAGCAAGATTTGGCGGAAATTTGCTTTATGGCTACGTCCAAACATATGACGAAATAATCAAAACAGAGGAGAAATTTGGAGAGCCGATTATTAAAAAACTTTTAGCTCCAAATGTTCCCAAATCAAGAACAATAAGAGAAATAAATTAAATTATGAATTTACAATCTATGAATTTACAATCTTTATATGAATATTTTGCAAGACAAAAGGATGGAAATTGGATAATAAAACCCAATAATGCTATTCAATTATATAAATTTATTAAAGAAAACTCCATTAGAAAAATATTAGATTTAGGAACAGGAATTGGATGTTCTGCTTCAATAGTGTCTTTGGCATTAAAAGAAAAAAATGAAAATTATCATATTGATACCATAGAGCAATTTGATAAATGTATTGAATTGGCAAATAAAATAATTCCTCCAGAATCAAAAGAAAATATAACAATTCATAAATCAGAAACAGCAGTTTGGAACACAGATAAAATTCCATATCAATATTTCTCTATTTATGATAATTTGCCAGAATTATTTGATTATGATTTAATTATCAATGATGGTCCCAGTCCTTTTATGATAAATGGAGATTATGTTGATTTGCCAAATGGAACCACAATTAAATTGCTTTTAGAAGACAAAATAAAACCTAAAACCTTTATTGCTTATGATGGAAGAATTTTATCATTACAGCTTCTTGAAAGATATTTTAGTGATAATTTTTATTTAATAAAGCCAGCTGATACATCAAATTTGACCATTATTCAAAGAAAGGACAATCCTATAATATTTAAAGATGAAAAATTGGAATTTATGAAACAAGCAGGATATTTTTAATATGAAGAAGATTTGTATTCCTATTACAGCAATTCCGCATTTGGCAAGACAGAAATTATTGATTGAAGAATTAAAAAAACATTTTGAAGTAGATTTATTTCAGCCAAAACAAATCAACAAGTCAATGGAAATTTCAGCCCTATTTTATGCAACAGAGTTTAACAATTATTTAGCCAATAAAAATTATGATGCTGTAATAATTAGAGGAGATAGATATGAAATGCTTGGATTGGCAATGGTAGCTGCCTATAAAGGATTAAAAATAATTCACATTGAAGGAGGTGATTTATCGGGAGTTATAGATAATAAAGTGAGACACGCCATAACTCATTTATCAGATTATCATTTTTGCACCAATGAAGAAAGCCATAGACGACTTATAAATATGGGAGTTCCGATAAACAAAGTGTGGAACTATGGTTCTTTGGATGTAGAGTTTGCTTCAAAGGTTAAATTCCAAAGATTAAAAAAAGGACCTTATTTATTGGTTATATATCATCCCATTGAAAATGAAGATGAAAATGAGATAGAAAAGACCTTGATTAATTTTAAAAAATATACTATAATTAAGATAGGTTCAAATATGGACTATGGCAGAAAGTATGGTGAAGAAGAATACAGTCCAGAAGATTATATCAATTTAATGAGAGGTGCTAAATGTTGTATAGGCAATTCCTCCTCTTTATTAAAAGAAGCATCAGTTTTGAAGGTTTCTGTGGTAAATATTGGAGATAGACAATATAAAAGATTAAAACCAAAGAATGTTTTAACTGTTCCTTGCAAAAGTGATAGAATTAAGTTGGGGATTGACTTTCAATTAAAAAACAAGTATAATATAGATAAAATTTATTATCAGAAAAATACAAGTAAGAAAATTGTGAAAAAACTTAAAGGATTATTATAATTAAAAAATACAGAAATTTTGGTATATGAAAAATACTGCGGAACAGAAAAATAAAAAGAGAAAATTAGAATGGTTAGCTCCTTGGCAATTTAAACCTGGACAATCTGGCAATCCAAGTGGACGAACATTTAAAGGAGAATCTTTAAAAGAATATGCTAAAAGAATGTTTGGAAATATGACTTCTGAAGAAAAAGAAGAATTTTTTAGAGGATTAAATAAATTTGGAATTTGGGAAATGGCAGAAGGCAAAGCCAAGCAAGATGTAGGAGTTGGAATGGATAATGAATTAAAAGAGTTTTTATTAAAATTAAATAAAACCTTAGATGAATAAGTTGGATAAATTATTACAAATTTACAAATTCAGAAATGAATTAGGAGAAGAAATAAACTGGGTAAATGGACAGAAAGACATAATATCTATTATTATAAATTTAGGAATAAATGGAAAAAGATTTGTGCAGATTGAAACTCCTACTCAATACGGAAAAAGTTCAGCTATAGCAGGGGGATTGGTAATGAGATGCACAAAGAAGGAGAAATGGGTGATTGTTGCTGGCACATCAGAAAAAGCCCAAATCATAATGGATTATTTTGTTAATTATGCATTGGATAATATAATACCAAGAGAACTTTTAAAAACAGAAATAGCACTGGATAAATTAAAACAAGACAGAAGCAGGAGACATTTATCATTTAGCAGTGGATTTGAAGTAAGAGTATTTTCAGCTGATGCCAGAAATAAACAAGCCACTGGTAATGCTATTATGGGATTTGGATCTCCATTTGTTATACTTGATGAAGCAGCTTTGGTAGATAATATGATTGAATCAAAAACATTTCGTATGATAGCAGGTTTTTCTACCACCAAACATTTATATGTTAAAATCGGAAATCCATTTTATCGTAATCATTTTTTAAAAAGCCATAATGACCCAGATTTTCATTTAATCAAAATAGATTATCATCAAGCCATTAAGGAAGGAAGATTTACTCCGGAAATAATAGAAAAGGCAAGAACTAAACCACAATTTGGAGTGTTATATGAAGTTAAATTTCCAGAAGCTGATGCAGTTGATGAAAAAGGTTGGTCTAATCTTTTAACAGAACAAGATATAGAAAATGTATTAGTGGAGAATGGTTCAGGATTTGGTTTTTTGAAAGTTGGTTGCGACCCAGCTGGAGAAGGAACCAATTTTAATGTGGCTGTTAAACGATACAGAAATTATGCCAATATTATTTTTAAAGAGAAGATTTTAGACCAGTTTAAATTTACTGAAAGAATAATCAATTGGAAAAATAATTTAAAGAATACAGAACAAATAATGCCAATGGGATATTGGGTAGATAAAATAGGAATAGGTGAAGGATACTATCAAACAATGAGAATGGATTTAGAAAATGTTTATGGCATAAATGTTGGACAGAATGCAATTATCCACGACAATTTTGTCAATTTAAGAGCGGAAGCATATTGGAAATTAAGAGATGATATCAAAACCAAAAGATTGAATTTAGAGAAAAATGATGATTGGTTTCAATTGGCCAATATAAAGTATAGAACAGTGCTAGAAGGTAAAAGAGGAAAAATTGAAATAATGAGTAAGCAAGAAATGAGAGCCAATGGAATTGATAGTCCTGATGTAGCAGATGCTTTGATGCTGACTTATGTTTATCCTGACCCAATTGATACTATTTACCAGTTAGAAGAACTTGAAAGCGAAGTTAAACAATTTGACAGATTTGCACCTATTTATGAATTTTGACTTTTGATTCAAAATCAATTATAATTATGCAAAAATAAAGCAAATATGCCTATAGATTTAAAATCTCCTCTTTTAGAGGAAAAACAACAGGAAATTATAGAACGACCAGATTATAATCCTCAAGAGGAAACTTATCTCAAAGGATTAAAATCTCGTCTTGAAACAGCCAGAAATAATCGTGATACCCAGCACGAAGAATTTGATGGGATGGATTATTCTTCTTATTATTATTTGAATGAAAAGTTAGCTAATACTTTTATAGCTCCTAAAAAGAATAGAGAAGATAGCAATTTCCAATCGGGAATAATCAGAACCAAACTTTTGGCTTTATTATCTTCTGTAGTTAATCTGGATTTAAGTGGTGACATTTCGGCATTTGATAAAAATGGATTAAAACTACAAGGATTGGGTGATGCAATGGAGGATGTGATTTTGAAAACTAATGAATTAGATTTAGATGATGAAAAGAAATTAATGAGACAATATGAATTATTAAAACAAGGAACAGTATTTATTGAGGAAATTTGGGATGAAAGAAGTAAAAAGGATAAAATATTAAAAGGAAAATTTACTGGAAAACTTAATGATGTTAAATGGAATACAAAAATCAAAAAAGCATTTGCCCATCCATCAAGGAATATAATCCCTGGAATTAATGTCTATTTAGGAGATATTAGCAAATATAATATTTCTGAACAACCTTTTATTTTCACAGTTGATTCAATGTCGTATGAGGAAGCCGAACTTATTTTTGGTGAATGGGACAGATGGGAAAATGTGCCTAAAAAGTTTGAATCCTTTGATGCCAGTCAAACAAGTAATACAAATACAGTTAATTGGAGATTAATTGATACCAGAGAAAATTATGTGGAGATAGTTCGTTATCAAGATAAGTGGAATAATGAATTTGTCATTCTTTTAAATGGAGTTTTAATGACACCTGTTGGTTTGCCTTTGCCTTGGGGATATGAAAATTATAATATTGTTCAGCAGAATTTAGAACCAATTCATATTAAATTTGCCTATGGAAAATCATTAGTATTCAAAATACGAAATAAGGTGGCCATATTAGATGAAATGATGAGATTGGCAGTATTAAAAACCCAGAAATCATTTATGCCTCCTTATGTTAATATATCAGGTAGAATATTATCCAATAGAGTTTTAATGCCCGGAAAAATATCTCACGGTATAGCTCCCAATACTCTGGTTCCAATTAATGACAAAGAAACTCAAGGAATAACAACATCAGAATTGGCAATGATAAGTGAATTACAAGAAAGTATAAATGCAGAAACTACCTCACCTACCTTTCAAGGACAACAAACCAAAGGACAAACTACAGCCACTGAAATAATTGAATTACAAAGACAAGCCAAGTTAATGCTTGGAATTACTATTTTTTCAGTTTCTATGTTAGAGTGGAAACTTGAATGGTTAAGATTACAGAATATTCTTAAAAATTGGTTTAATGCTGAAGATACTATAGTTGATGAAATTAGAGGTGAACTTCGTTCTAAATACAGAAATGTCAGTGTTGAAAGAAATATAGAGGGAGAAGGAGTAGGAAGAAGGATAATTATACCAACTTCCAAAATTCCTTCGGCTGAATCTATTATGAAGGCAGAAGATATTTATAGTCAAGAACAAGGAATGCCAATTCGTTTCATTTTTCTTAATCCTGAAGAAATTAAAAGTTCTAAACTTATTTGGCAAATAGTGATTAGACCAAGAGAAAGGAAAACTAGTGATGTTGAAAAATTGATGTTTAGAGCAGAAATGCAGGATGCAGCTATATTTGGTCCATTATTAAATTTAGATTATTTAGCAGAGAAATTTGCCTCTGTTTGGAATGAAAATCCCAAGAAAATGTTTAAATCAATGGAACAGTTAGAAATGCAGCAATCACCAGAAACAGCACAAAAACCAACTGGTAAAACATTGTCTCCAAGTGTTAATTTGCCAACTGCAGAAAAAGCTGCTGGAAGACAAATTAATCAAGGATTAGGTATAGGTGTATGAAAAAAGATAAAACTATAGATTTGCAGAGACATTTACTCGGAAGCATTGATTTATCTGATTTAGAGAGTTATAATAAAGAATTAACTGAACAGGAAAGAAAAGATTATTGTGCTGCCATATTTGCTATATTTCCAAGATTGGAAAAGGATATTAAAAAGTTTCTTTATGAACAATTGATATTTTCTTCAATGAAAGCAGCTACTTGGGAGGAAGTTTTAGTTGGCAGAGGAGTATTTGCAGGAGCAGAATTATTGTTAGAACATTGGAGAAAAGCCAATGATGAACATATGGAAAATACTTTATCAAAAGAAGAATTTGAAAAAGAGAAACCAATTAGTGAAATTTAAAGGTCGACTGATAGTTAATCCGCTCTCATATAAGGCGTTATTTATATGTAATAACTAAAGGTCTAAAAAAATAAAACAAAATTATGTCAAGGATAATAACAGATTCAGCAGGAGTTCAAATTGAGGTTTTTACTCCCGAAGAAATTGAAGCTGATAAACAAGCAGCTATTGAAAAATACAAGGAAGACAATCCAGATAAAAGCGATGAAATTGATTCCTTACAGGCTGAGTTAAAAAATAAAGAAGAAGAATTGACTAAACTAAAAAATAAAGATTTCAATTTTGCCAATTTAAGAAGTCAAAAAGAAACAGCTGAAGGAAAAATAGAAGAAATAAAGAAAGAAATTGATACCAAAATAGAATCAGCTAAAAAGGAAGTTCTTGAAAGTGTAATGAAAGACCATTATAATGAAACTCTTAAGATTTTGGCCAGTGAAGATGAGGAGTTTAAGAAGAAAATTGAGTTTAATTATAAGCGTATTCAAGATATTCCTACTACCAAGGAAGAAATAACAAAAAAATTAACAGACGCTTTGGCATTGGCTACCAAACCAGAAAATTTGGATGCTTTAAATGTTTCTGTTATCTCTTCAGGTGGAGTGTCAAAGTTAAATCTTAAAAGTCAGGAGAAAAAATTTACTCCAGAAGAAAAAGAATTTGGTAAAAAATTAGGGTCGGCTGGAGGAATTAAACTTGAAGATAAAGATTTTGAACAATAAAATGGAAGAAACAATAAAACAATTAAAATGTGAAGTTTGTGGAAAGGAATTTACTGCCAATATTGCTTTGGCTGGTCATTTAAGAAGTCATTCTACTAAAAATACAGCAGTAATAGCAAAATCATCAGAATCAACAGGAACAGAAGAATCAGTAGAATCAAAAGGGACAGAATCTAATGTTTCACACACAAATATTGATGTTTTACTTTCTAAGATAGAGCAACTTGAAAAAAGAGACGCTGAAAATCAAGCAAAATTGAAAATGCTTTATGAAGTGGCAGATAAAGGAAGAATATTCAATTATGAAAGTAGTAGGGTTGAAGGCAAACTATCAAAAGTTAAATTATCATCTTATCAAGAGGGGGTGATAATTGGTTGGAGAGTGATTAAAGACGAACTGATTAAACATCCCACTACTGGATTGACAGTTGGAGAGGTTCAAGAATATGAATTATTAGTATTAAAAGAGGATGGAGAAACTATTAAATATATAGTTAATGGATATCCAGCTTTTTCTAATGCTCGCTATAATGAAAGAATTGAAGCCGACATTATAGGAAAAAAAGAAGATTGGGAAGGGAAAATAACTTTTGAGTTAAAACTCCCTGGTGGTCGTCTCATCTCATTGGATTCTCGGTTTGTAAATTAAATGTTTATTGGAGATAAAGTAATAAAAGAAAAAATTGATACTGAAGAAAAAACTCCAGGAGGAATTAAAATTGTTTTAGTAGAATTTGAAGATGGAACCAAAGAAATGTTTTCTGAATTGATGTATGATAAAATAGTTTCAGAAGAAATCTGCGATGCCACTACTTTAAGAGATAAAAGGATTTTTCCCGTGATAGAATCTTTGCTTTTTACATTAAGGGAATGGGGAGTGAAATTAAATGAATTGACATATATGTCAGTGGTTCTTAATCAATCTCTCTCTTTTAATGAAAAAGAAGCATTGAAAGAATTATGGATTAAATGGATTCCCACTTTAAATTCTATTGATGAAATAGATTTAATTGCCATAGATAGAGTGTTAAAATCTAAAAGGGTAAAATTAAAAGATATTCTTGAAAAATGAA